>Ga0307512_10005774_pt1 | contig 12760 bp, 9 predicted proteins | sample 14_EM_MG_FD_200267 | JGI IMG/M metagenome (GOLD analysis project Ga0307512, IMG submission 200267) | Populus trichocarpa ectomycorrhiza microbial communities from riparian zone in the Pacific Northwest, United States - 14_EM | ecosystem: Host-associated > Plants > Roots > Unclassified | place... | reverse complement strand
CTCGGGCTTCACCGGCTGAGCAGGCTTTGCCGGGTGCTCCGGATGAGCCGGCTGATCGGGCTTCGCCGGGTGCTCCGGGTGCGCCGTCTGCTCCGGCTGAGGCTTCGCCGGATGTTCCGGGTACGGCGTCTGCTCCGGCTGAGGCTTCGCCGGGTATTGCGGGTACGCCGACGGCGCCGGGTTTGCCGACGGCGCGGGATAGACCGCCTTCGACGTCTGCGTCAGATAGGTGGGCGGGCCGGGGTACGGCGGGGGCGGGGTGGTCTGGTCCTGAGCGTAGGCGGTTCCCGCAATGGCCAGGGAAGTTCCGGCGAGTGCGGCAACCATGGTGGCTGACGCCAGAACAGATCGCCATCTCGGCGATGTCGTCATTTCTTCCACTCTCCTCGACTTGGTTCAGGGCTTCCTGACGGCTGGTCAGCACCAAGAGCCGGATAGTGGAATGATCAGTAAATCGGGATCACGAATAACGCTGCGGCGGACATAAGCCACCGGATGGTGTACCGCGAGAGGCCAGTTGGCCCGGGTCATGGCAAGGAGGCTTCGCCTCGCGGGCCCACACCCCGGAGAACTCCGACGGGCACGTCGAACCGCAGGCCAGACCTCGAGTCGCTCGGCCCCCGATCCGCGGAAGGACCGCCATCGGCCGTCGCGGTGCGTACAGCCGGCCAGGGCCGGAGGCGTAACCACGGGAGGTTTGCGCCAGTCGGCGGTCAGCGCCTGGTTCAGCGCATTCACGAGGGACGCCGCCCTTCCGCAGTGGTGCGGATCAGTCGCCCGAGTGCGGACTGACGCGGGGCCGGGCCTCTTCAAGGACTCCCAAGGCGATCAGGCCGTGGACCGCCTGGCGCGCCGTCCGGCGGGTGACGCCGATGCGTCGGCGGGCTCCGGGACCGTCGTGCCCTCGGCGTCGAGTATCGCGAGGACCGAGGCCTGGACCCTGGTCACCGGCTGCTCCCGGCAGCTTCCATGCCGGTCAGGAGCGCCTCGTCGAAGCAACGTATCGCCTCGACGAGCAGCTGGGGCAGGTCGGCCGGGCGTGGGCTCATGGCCCCTCGGAGGTTCGGTGATCCAGGGCAGGGGATTGCCCCGCTCCGAGCCGGTCGTCGGCCTTGTGGATACGGCCCTTCCGCCCGATGGCGAGCAGGTTGTCCGTGGCCTGGCGAAGCGCGACGTTCTCCACGGGACTGCCGCGACTGCCGCGCGCGACGAGTGTCCGCGAGGTGGCCCGGGCCAGGACGCCGACTTCGTCCTCGATGCCCGTGATCCGGCGTGACGCACGCGATGCGGTCGAGCACCAGAAGAAGGCCACCCCTGGTCACCCTCTGCGACTGGATCCGGCCGGCGTAGCGCCGAGGGCGCGTTGAGGCCCGGCCTCGGGTGTCAGCACGGGCGCCAGTACAGCGAGGGGTCGGGATGGTCGGTGAAGCCGAGGTCGCGGTAGAGGGGTTCGCCCTCGGCCGAGGCGTACAGGTCAACCCGGGCGACTTCGCGTTCCCGGAACCAGTCGAGCAGGCCCCGCATGATCGTGCGGCTGTGGCCTCGCCGTCGGTGGGCCGGGTCGGTGACCACGCCGGTCACGTGCCCGATCCGGCCGTTGCCCAGATGCGGCCCGGGCAGCCGTTGCTCGATCGTGCCGATGCCGCAGGCCGCGAGGCCGCCGTCACCGTCACCGTCACCGTCACCGTCCACGACGAGGATGCGCACCGTGTCCGCGGTCAGCTGTTCCTTCAGCACCACGGCCAGGGTGTCCAGCCAACTGCCGTCCGCCGACGCGGGATTGAAGAAGTCACCGCCGAGGTCCTCGAACAGCAGGGCCCGCAGCCGCAGGAGCTCGACGAGGTCGTACTCGACCGCCTGCCGTACGGCGGATGGGTGTCCGGTGCGTTGTCGCATGCCGATCAGACTGCTGTAATGGTCTTATGCACCTCAACCCTTACGGCGAGGATGCCGTGAATCTGGCCGCGGAGCTGGCCAACCGGCGTCCGGCCGACGCCGAGGAACTCGCGGACCGCTGCCGGGCGGCCGGACTGGTCCTGGACGGCCCGGTCACCCCTCAGGACCTGGCTCGCGCCGAGGAGGCGCTGGACGCGTGGGAGAAGGTCGTCGACGCGACGGATGAGCACGAGCGCGCCGAGCTGCTCAACGCCATGCTGGCGACGGCCGCCGCCTATCCGCGGATGACCAATCACTCCGGGAGCGGCTGGCACGTGCACTACCGCGACGACCATCAGCCGCTCGGCACCCTGCTGTTGTCCCTGATCTCCGTCGGCACCGCCCTGCACCTGGCGGGGCGCGGCATGCACCGCCTCACGCGCTGCGCCGTGACCGAGTGCACCACGATCTTCGCGGACACCTCCCGCACCGGCCGGCAGCGCTACTGCTCCCAGCGCTGCGCCAACCGCGACGCGGTACGCCGTCACCGGGCCCGCCCCGCTCCGTTGTCACGTCAGGACTAACCACCGCCTCCCGGGACTCAACTCCCGCAAACAGAACGGCAATCAACCAAATCCGCTCCCGCAGCGCTGCCATATTCGAAAACAACTTCGGAGGTGGCTGTGACGCGAGAGGCGACGGCATACGCGGCGAACGGCACCGCCGCGCGCATCGCGGCACTGGAACACCGTCGGGCGCAGGCGGTGGTTCCGCGTGTGCCGAGAAGACACGGCGCCCTCGGCGCACGGGAGCGGATCGAACGGCTGCTGGACGAGGCCTCCTTCACGGAGACCGGTCTCTTCGTCCGGGCGAGGGCGACGGGGAGCGAGGCCCGCCGCCCCTACGGCGACGGAGTGGTCACCGGGTACGGCACCGTCGACGGGCGGCCGGTCTGTGCGTTCGCGCAGGACTCGACGGTCTTCGGCGGCAGCATGGGCGAGGCCTTCGGCGAGAAGACCGTGGCCCTGATGGACCTGGCGCTGAAGACGGGCTGTCCGGTCGTCGGCCTCAACGACTCCGGCGGCGCCCGCATCCAGGAGGGCGTCGCCTCGCTGGCCCTCTACGCCGAGCTGGTGCGCCGCAATGTGCAGGCGTCCGGGGTGATCCCGCAGATCTCGGTCATCCTGGGGCCGTGCGCGGGCGGTGCCGCGTACTCGCCGGCCATCACCGACTTCACCGTGATGGTGGACGGCGCCTCGCACATGTTCGTCACCGGCCCCGACGTCATCGAGGCGGTCACCGGGGAGCGCACCACCGCCGAGGAGCTGGGCGGCGCCCGGACCAGCAACGCCGTCAACGGCAACGCCCATTTCCTGGCCGCGGACGAGGAGGACGCCCTCGACGCCGTACGCGACCTGCTGTCGTATCTGCCCGCCAACAACCTGGAGCGGCCGCCGGAGTACGCGCCCGGGACCGCGGCCGCCGGGGAACTGCTCGACGGGATCGTGCCGGACCGGTCCGGCCAGGCCTACGACATGCGCGGCATCCTGCAGGCGGTCGTGGACGACGGTGAACTGCTGCAGGTGCAGGAGCTGTTCGCGCCGAACATCATCTGTGCGCTGGCCCGGATCGAGGGTGCCAGCGTCGGTGTCGTCGCCAATCAGCCGCTGCACTCCGCCGGTGTCCTGGACATCGACGCCTCCGAGAAGGCCGCGCGGTTCGTGCGGTTCTGCGACGCGTTCGGGATACCGCTGCTGACCTTCGCCGACGTCCCCGGCTATCTGTCCGGCGTCCGCCAGGAGCGGGCCGGCATCATCCGGCGCGGCGCCAAACTCCTGTACGCGTACGCCGAGGCGACCGTCCCGAAGGTCACCGTGGTCGTGCGCAAGGCGTACGGCGGCGGGTATGCGGTGATGGGCTCCAAGCACCTGGGCGCCGACGTCAACCTCGCCTGGCCCTCCGCCCGTATCGCCGTCATGGGCGCGGAGGGCGCCGTGGGCGTGCTGCACCGGCGCGAACTCGCCGCCGCGGACGACCCCGTGGCGCTGCGCGCCCGCCTGGTCGCGGCGTACGAGAGCACCCACGGGACCCCTTACCCGGCCGCCGAACGCGGGTACGTCGACGCGGTGATCGCCCCGCGCGACACCCGGGCCCACCTCTGCCGCGCCCTGCGTGCGCTGCGTGGCAAACGCGCCCCGATGCCGGAGCGCCGGCACGGCAACATCCCACTCTGATCCGCCCGACTCGCCAGCCGAACCAGCGATGTGAGGAGCCACGCCCGCATGGACAGCCGCCGCCCCCCGCTCGCGCCCGCGTACCGGACTCTGCCCGAGTACGTGCGGCACTGGGCCGAAACCACCCCCGACCGCCGGGCGTTCACCTTCGTCGACCATCCCGCCCCGCACTCCCGCGGGGTGCACCGCACCCTGACCTGGCGGCGCCTGGAACTGCGTGTACGGGCGCTTGCCGCCCGGCTCACGGAGCTGGCCGAGCCGGGTTCGCGGGTCGCACTGCTGTGCCCGCCGGGGACGGAGTACATCACCGGCTTCCTGGCGGCACTGGCCGCCGGGACGGTCGCCGTACCGCTGTATCCGCCCGGCCCGACCGGGCACGGGGACCGGCTCGTCGGGGTCCTGGCCGACGCGCGTCCCGCGGCCGTGGTGACCACCAGCCGCGCTCTGGAGGAGGTGGGGGACTTCTGCCAGAGCGCACGGGTTCCGGTCCTCGCGGCGGACCAGGTTCCCGACGCCGCCGCACGGGACTGGCAGGCGGTCGCGCCGGACCCCGCCGCGACCGCCTATCTGCAGTACACCTCCGGCTCGACCCGCACTCCGGCGGGCGTGCAGATCACCCACGCCAACGTCGTCGCCAACGCCCGCCAGGCGCTGTCCGCCTACGGTGCCGACGTGCACCCGGTGACCTGCGTGGGCTGGCTGCCGCTCTACCACGACATGGGGCTGGTGCTGAGCGTCGCGGCACCTGTCGTACGGGGTCTGCTGTCGGTTCTCATGGACCCGGCCGCGTTCCTGCACGAGCCGGCGCGCTGGCTGCGGCTGCTCGGGGCGCATCCGCGGGCGCTGAGCGCCGCGCCCAACTTCGCCTACGACTACTGCACTTCCGCCGTCACCGAGGCGCAGAAGGCGGAGCTTCGGCTGGACGGTGTCGCCGCGTTGATCAACGGCAGCGAACCCGTCCGGCCGGGTACCGCGGACCGGTTCCATGCCGCGTTCGCCGCGCAGGGGCTCGCCGCGGAGGTCCACTGTCCGTCGTACGGGCTCGCGGAGGCCACAGTCTTTGTGAGCGCCGCCCGGCCCGGTGAGCCGCTCAGCCGCTTCGCGCTCGACCGTGACGCCCTCGCCACCGGGAAGGCCCTTCCCGCACGCCCCGACGACCCCAGAGCCGTGCTGCTGGCCGGCTGCGGCTCCCCGGCGGGCCAGCGGATCCGCGTCGTCGATCCGCTGTCCCGCGCCGCCCTGTCCGAGGGGGAGGTCGGCGAGATCTGGGTGCAGGGCCCCAACGTGGGGCGCGGCTACTGGAACAACGCGGCGCAGACGATGCGCGTCTTCGGCGCCGTGCTCGGCGACGACGCGCCGGGCGGCTGGTTGCGCACCGGCGACCTGGGGACCCTGCTGGAGGGGCAGTTGATCGTGACGGGCCGGCTCAAGGACCTCATCGTCGTCGACGGCCGCAACCACTATCCGCAGGACGTGGAGGCCACCGCCCAGGACGCGCATCCGGCCGTGCGCCGCGACCGGCTCGCCGCCTTCGGTATACCGGGCGCCGCGGGTGAGCGGGTGGTGGTCGTGGCCGAGCACGTGCGGACCGTCCCGCTCACCGACATCGACGTGCCCTCCCTGACCCGGGCCGTGCGCGCGGCCGTCTCCGCCCGGCACGGGCTGCGCCTCGCCGAGGTGGTCCTCGTCGCTCCGGGCGCCGTGCCGCGGACCTCCAGCGGCAAGGTGTCGCGGGCGCTGACCCGTGCCCGTTACCTGGAGGGCGCCTACGCGGCGGGGACCGCGGGATGAGGGCCGTCGACGAGGGCGCGCTGCGCCGCCTGATCGCACAACGGCTGGCCGAGTGGAACGGCACCCCGGCCGACCGCGTCCCGATGGACCGTCCCCTTGCCGACCTCGGCATGTCCTCGCGGGACGCGGTCGTGCTGGCCGGGGAACTGTCCAGGCTGGTGGGGAGCGAGCTGCCGGCGACGCTGCTGTGGGAGGCGCCCACCGGGGACGCGCTGGTGGCGCATCTGTGCAGTACGGCCGCGCAGCGCGCGCCCGCGCCGCACAGGACCCCTCCCCCGGGGGTGCTCGGCGAACCGGTCGCGGTCGTCGGGGTCGGCTGCCGGCTGCCCGGCGGGGTGCACGGCCCTGCCGACTACTGGCGGCTGTTGAGCGACGGGGTCGACGCGATCGGGCGCGTCCCCGAGGACAGATGGGGCGACTTCACGGCCTTCCCGCCCGCCGGCGCACCCACGTACGGCGGCTATCTCGACGACATCGCCGGCTTCGACGCCGGCTTCTTCCGCATCACACCGCGCGAGGCCGCGGTGATGGATCCCCAGCAGCGGATCCTGCTGGAAGTCGTGCGCGAAACGCTCGACCACGCCGCCGTCCCGGCCGCCGCCCTCGCCGGCACGGCGACCGGCGTGTTCGTCGGCGTGTCCGCACCGGAGTACGGACGGCTCACCGGCGCCGACGCGTCCGCGGTCGATCCATGGGCCCCGGCGGGCGCGGCGCTCAGTGTCACGGCGGGGCGTCTGGCGTACGTCCTGGACACCCGCGGGCCGAGCATGGCCGTGGACACCGCCTGTTCCTCCTCGCTGGTCGCCGTGCACCAGGCCTGTGTCAGCCTGCGCACCGGCGAGAGCGACACGGCGATCGCCGCCGGGGTCAACCTCCTGCTGTCGCCCGTCGTGGGCGTCGCGTTCCAGCGGGCGGGCGCGCTCGCGCCGGACGGGCGCTGCAAGCCGTTCTCGGCGGCGGCCGACGGCATCGGGCGCGGCGAGGGCTGCGCGGCCGTGCTCCTGAAGCGGCTGTCCGACGCCGAGCGGGACGGCGACCGTGTGCTGGCCGTCATCCGCGCCACCGCCGTCAACTCCGACGGCCGCTCCAATGGCCTTCTTGCGCCCAACCCCGCTGCTCAGCAAGGGCTGTTGGCCACCGCGTACGCGCGGGCCGGGCTGGCCCCGGCCGAGGTCGACTACGTCGAGGCGCACGGCACGGGCACCCCGCTCGGCGATCCGATCGAGGCGGGCGCGCTGGGCGCCGTGCTGGGCCCCGGCCGCGACCCCGAACAGCCGCTGCTGCTCGGCTCCGTCAAAGGCAACCTCGGCCACCTGGAGTCCGCCGCCGGCGTCGCGGGCCTGGTGAAGACGGTCCTCGCCCTCCATCACGACGTCGTTCCGCCATCGCTGCACTGTGCTCACGGCAGTGCCCTTCAGGACGCACGGCTGCGCGTGGTGACCGAGCCCGAACCGTGGCCCCGCTACGGCGGTACCGCCACCGCCGGGGTCTCCGGTTTCGGGTTCGGCGGCACCAACGCCCATGCCGTACTGGAGGAATGGCGCCCCGGCATCCTCCCGCCTCCCCCGGCCGAGGAGCCGGCCGCCCGTCTCCACCTGCTGTCCGACGTCGACACCGAGCGGGTCCGGGACACCGCGGCCCGGACCGCCGCGTGGCTGCGTACGTCCGGGGGGAACGCCTCGTCGGCGGATGTGGCGCGCACGCTCGCAGGACGCGTCGGCCGCGGGCCCGTGCGCGCCGCCGTCGTCGCCGAGGACCGGGACGAACTCGCCGATGTGCTGGACGCGTTGGCGCAGGGACGCCCGCACGGGAGGGTGCTGACCGGCGACCGCGCTCTCGTCGGACGCGGCCCGGTGTGGGTGTTCTCCGGATACGGCAGCCAGTGGCCCGGCATGGGACGCCGGCTGCTGACCGAGGAGCCGGCCTTCGCCGCCGCCGTGGAGAAGCTCGACGCCCAGCTCGCCGACGAGTTCGGCTTCTCCTTCCGCGAGCAGCTGGCCTCCGGAGGAGATCTCGACCGCCTCGACGTCGCTCAACCCGTGCTGTTCGGGCTGCAGTTGGCGCTCGCCGAGCTGTGGCGCTCGCACGGTGTCGAACCCGTCGCCGTCGTCGGCCACTCCATGGGCGAGGTGGCCGCCGCCGTCTGCGCGGGCGCCCTGGACGTGCCGGACGCGGCGCGCGTCGTCGTCGCACGGGCCCGGCTGCTGAGCGGGCTGCACGGGGGCGCGATGGCGGTCGTCGACCTGTCCGACGGCGAACTGCCCGCACTGGAACGGGACTTCCCGGGAGTTCTGGTCGCCGTCCACTCCTCGCCCCGGCAGAAGGTCGTCACCGGCGACGAGGCCGCGGTCACCCGCCTTGTGCACCGGCTGGCGGAGCAGGGCCGTACCGCGCGGGCCATGCGGGTCGTCGGCGCCGGGCACTCGCCCCAGGTGGAACCGCTGCTGCCGGAACTGACCGGCGCCCTGGCGGACGTACGGGGCCGGCGTCCGCGCATCCCCGTCTACTCCACCGTCCTCGACGACCCGCGCGGCGACTCGGCGTTCGACGCCGCGCACTGGGCGGCCAACCTGCGCCGGCCCGTGCGTCTGGACCGGGCCCTGGCAGCGGCCGCGGCCGACGGCCACACCGCCTTCGTCGAGGTCTCGCCGCACCCGGTCCTGGCCCGGTCGGTCGCCGACACCGTGCCCGGCGCCCTCGCCGTGGGCACGCTGCGGCGCGACGCGGACGGCTCCGCCGCGTTCCTGGCGGGGCTGGGCGCCCTGTACGCGGCGGGTCTGCGCCTGCCGCTGCCGCCCGGCCGGGTCGTCGACCTCCCCGCGCCGCGCTGGCGGCACGCCCGGTACTGGTGGACGGACGGCCGCGCCCCCGTCGCCACGCCGGCAGCGGACCGTTGGGCCGAGCCCGCCACCACCGTGACGGAAGCATCGGTCGCGGCCCGCCTGAGCCATCACATCGCCGCCGTCACCGGCCATCCGGTGGCCCGCGTCACACCCTCGACGGCGCTGGCCGACCTCGGCCTGGACTCCCTGATGGCCGTCCGCATCCGCACCGCTCTGGAACGGGAGTTCGGGGTCGGGCTTCCGCTGCGCGACCTGTTCGGCGCGGCCACGGTCGACGAGGTCGCCGACCGGATCCGCCGTGCGACGGACGCGTCGTCCCCGTTGCGGGCCCTGCGCGCCAGCGGCACCCGGCCCCCGCTCTTCCTGTTCCACGCGGCCGGCGGACCCACCGACGTCTACCGCGCGCTCGCGGAACGGCTGGGCGACGACCGGCCGGTGTACGGGCTGGAGCGCCTGGAGGACGCCGACACCGTCTGGGAGAAGGCGCGCCGCTACGCCGAGGCGATCACTGCCGTCCACTCCAACGGGCCGTGTCTGCTGGGTGGTTGGTCCTTCGGCGGCTTCCTCGCCCAGGAGACGGCACGCCACCTCACGGCCGCGGGACGGGACGTGGAACTGGTCGTCCTCATCGACTCCGTACGGCCCCTCCCCCGGCCCGGCCGCACACCGGCCGACCGCATCCGCGCACACCTGACGGGCTTCGCCCGCCACGTCGCCGACGCCTACGGGGTCGAACTGCGGCTGCCGTACGACGATCTCGTGGCGACGGACGACGACCACGAACGCATCGCCCTGGTGCTGCGGGCCCTGCGCGAGGCCGCGGAGGTGCCGCCCGCCGCGCTGGAGCACCAGCGGGCCTCCTACCTGGACCTGAGGGCGGGCGAGGCCCACCGACCGGGCCGCCACGACGGGCCCGTGGTCCTGTACCGGGCCACCGAACCGGCTCCGCACACCGTGCGCGACCCGGCGTACGAACGGGACGACGAAGCCCTCGGCTGGGACGAGGTGTGCCCGCGGCTGACGGTCGTACCGGTCGCGGGACACCATCTGTCGCTGCTCGACCCGCCGCACGTCGACGAGATCGCCGCCCATCTGCGGCGGGTGCTCGCCTCGCCGGACGACACCGTTCGACCGGACCCCCCACCGGACTGAGGAGCCGCCATGCCGCACCACACCGCCGGAATCTCCCGCCGCACCGTCACCAGGGCCGCGGCGGCCACGGGGCTCGCCGCCCTGTTCGGCGCCACGGGCGCCATCGGACGTGCCCGGGCCGCGACGCAGGTCGGGACGCGCACCTTCGACGTGTCCGTGGCCTCCTCCGCGCTCGGCCGCAGCGCGCCGGTACGGCTGATCCTGCCGTCTGACTTCGACGCGCAGCCCGGACGGACCCACCCCGTCCTGTATCTGCTGCACGGCGCCCACGACGACTACACGTCCTGGACCCGGGAGACGGACATCGAGGCCTTCACCGAGGGGCGCGACCTCATCGTCGCGATGCCCGACGCGGGCCCCACCGGCATCCCCAGCGTCTGGCGCGGCGGCCCCGACTACGAGACGTTCCAGCTCCAGGAGGTTCCGGCGCTGCTCGCCCGCGACTACCGGGCCTCGGGCGTGCGGGCCGTCGCGGGCGTCTCCACCGGCGGCTACGGTGCGATGGCGCACACGGCCCGCCATCCGGGCGCGTTCGCCGCCGCGGCCTCCTACAGCGGCATCCTCGACACGACGGTGCTCGGCGTGCCCACGCTCGTGGACGCGATCGTGGCCCGCGAGAACCTGGCGCCCCGCTCGCTCTGGGGCAGTCCCGTCCTCGACGCCCTCGTCTGGCGCGACTTCAATCCGCGGGCCCGCGCCACCGGGCTGCGCGGCACACCGCTGTACGTCTCCAACGGCAGCGGCGTGGCCGGCGGCATCGGCGACTGGCTGCCCGAGGCCCTGGAGAGCCTGCTGTGGCCGTCCGCGCACAGCTTCACCGACGTCCTCGCGCTCCTCGGCATCCCGGTCACCACGCACTACTACGCGGGAGGAGGACACAGCTGGGCCTACTGGAAGGGCGAGTTCACCGCATCGTGGCCGATGCTCGCCGGTGCCCTGGGACTGCCGGAGTGATGTCGGTGCAGCCGGGGCACGGAACGGAGCGCAGGGGACGCCCGTCCAACACAGGACGTCCCTCTCGCCCCACGGACACCGGCCCGTGGGCGAGCCGCCTCCGGGTCAAAGGAGTGTCCGTCGTGGCTGTCCCCACCCCGCACGGCGTGCCCACCGAACCCGGAACGCCTCCGGTTCCGCCGGAACTGGCCGAGTTGCTGCGCGCCCAGCTCGAGGAGGTCGCCGACGAGGTGGAGGAGGAGGTCCGCAGACAGGTTCCCGAGTACGCGCGGCCGGCCGACCAGGAGTACGGCCGCAACATCCGGGCCGGGGTGGTGCAGGCGCTCACCCTGTTCGTCGACCACATCGCCGACCCGCGCGGCCAGGGGGCCGCGATAGCCGCCACGTACTACGAACTCGGGCGCGGCGAGGCCGTCGAGGGCCGCAGCCTCGACGCGCTGCAGTCCGCGTTACGGGTGGGAGGACTGCACGCCTGGCGGCTGATGGGGCGTACGGCGGAGCGCCTCGGGCTGGACTCGGCGATCGTGGCCGCCCTGGGCGAACTGGCCTTCCGGACCGTGCACGAGGTCGCGGAGGCGGCCGCCGCCGGCTACGCGGACGCGCGGTCACGCAGCACGGACGAGCTGGAACGACGCCGCAGAAGGCTGCTCGATCTGCTGCTGGACGACGGGCCGGTCGCCCTGGAGGCCGTGCAGGACCTGGCGCACGGCGCACGGTGGCGGGTGCCCGCGCAGGTGGCCGTCGTCGCGCTGGCGGCGGCCGCGGACCTGCGCTCGGCGGAGCAACCCCTGGCGATACCCGGGGCGTTGGTGGACATGGAGGCACGGCCGCCGCGCGTGCTGGTGCCGGACCCGGAGGGCTCCGGCCGGTTCGGCGGCCGGTCGTTCGTCCTGGGCCTGAGCGGCCGCCCGGCGGCGATCGGCCCGACGGTTCCGCTCACCGAGGCCGCGCGGTCGCTGCAGTGGGCCACGCGGGCGCTGGGGCTGATGGGCCGCGGGATCCTGCCCCGGCAGGGTGCGGTGCGCTGCGCCGATCATCTGTCGACCCTGTTGCTGCACAGCGACGAGCCGCTGCTCGCCCAGTTGCAGACGCGGGTCCTCACCCCCTTGGACGCCGCCTCCGAGGGACAGCGCGCCCGGCTGGCCGAGACGCTGCTCGCCTGGTTGCTCAGCGGCAGCAATGTGCCCGACGTGGCCGCCCGGCTCCATGTCCACCCGCAGACGGTCCGCTACCGCCTGCGCCAGCTGGAGAAGCTCTTCGGTGACGTCCTGCACGACCCCGACGCCCGCCTGGAACTGATCCTCGCCCTGCGCTCCACGTCGCCACTAACAACAGAACAATAACCGGGGGAATTTCTGAATTCCCGTCCATAACACCCCGCCAGGAAACGCGAATACCTTCGGGACATCCTTTTCCACCGGCGCGCAAATGCGCCCCACCCGCAAAGGATTCCCATGCGTATTCGCTTGTGCCTGGCCGCGCTCTCCTTGGCCGCCGGGGCCGGACTGACCACCCTCTCCACACCCACGGCGTCGGCCGCCACCTGCTCGGACATCGACGTGGTGGCGGCACGCGGCACCTTCGAACCGGGCACGCTCGGACTGATCGTCGGCGACCCAGTGTTCTCCGCGCTCCAGAAAAAACTGACGGGCAAGAACGTGTCGAGCTACGCCGTCAACTACCCGGCGGATCTCTCCCTCACGTCGGCCGCACAGGGAAACACGGATCTGGTGAACCACGTCAATGCACAGGCGGCCGCCTGTCCAAATCAGCATTTCATTCTGGTCGGCTATTCGCAGGGGGCGAACGTCGTCGACAACTCCATGGGGATCAGCAGTGACGGCGCGGTGGTCGGCAGCCCGATCGTGGCGACGATCCCCGCCGCTCTCGAACCGCGAGTCGCCGCGGTAC
>Ga0307512_10005773_pt1 | contig 12763 bp, 10 predicted proteins | sample 14_EM_MG_FD_200267 | JGI IMG/M metagenome (GOLD analysis project Ga0307512, IMG submission 200267) | Populus trichocarpa ectomycorrhiza microbial communities from riparian zone in the Pacific Northwest, United States - 14_EM | ecosystem: Host-associated > Plants > Roots > Unclassified | place... | reverse complement strand
GCATTCATCTGATTTAAAGTTGTATAGATGGTTTTGTTTCCAAATATAAATGTTAAAAATAACAAAAATATCAATTTTCAACAGCAGATACTAATAATCGTGGATAAACTATTGGTGACAGCAATGATGAGGATCACGATAAAGACAACAAGGATGACAGTCATAAAACAGTCTAAAAAACAACTATGCTCTCATAATGCTGCCAGTCAGTCTTTCAAAGCTTTTCATTCCTCCATCATAAACTAATTTGAACCTGTAATTGATATTGTTGCAAATACAGCCTATTATTAATGAATATATATTGTTCTCAAAACTATCAAACATATCTGGCCGGGTTAATTTCATGTCTACAAATCATCTGCCTAAACTTCTCAAGTGAGTGCTTCATCTCAGTAAAGCTAAGCTACCAGTATCTCTACTTCCACATGAATGATGATCAAGATAAAGTGAATATTCAGCACCACTAACCACAGCAACTATTCCAGGGTGAGTATACTTCGCAAGCATTTTAAGATGACTTTCTTGAAAATTGTCGATAGTTTCATCAAGAGCTGCAGGTAAGCCAGTTTCTTCACAGAACTTCACAATATCATCAACATTCTCAACAGGTTCCTGAAATAAGGAAATTAATCAGTAAAAAAAAGTACAAATATTACCTATGGATAGCTTGTTAATAAGCACCATTAAGGCCCAAATTGAATGTATTGAAAGAAACATATTGTTAAATTGGCAATAGTGACTATAAACTTTGCACAGAGATATCCCAAGGAGTTTTGTACAAAGTATCATGAACTAAACTACTAAATCCTCAGGACAACGAAGCAGCATGGATCATTCACCAGTTTCCTGTAAATTATACCTCAATATATTGTAGGTCACAATCTTTTACAAGGAAGCCAAACTGGATAGCTTCTTCATAGGTCCATTTTCTGTTGGCATCCGCACGGAGTTCAATACATGGACCAACTTCCTTTCGTACTTTGCATATAACTGTAGCATCTTGAATGGGATCTGCCCGACGTGCAACCTGTTAGGAAAGAAATTCAAGCTTGTAAGCTAGTGGTAATCTAAATTGAGTTACCAATAACAATATAATAATATGAAGCAAAATTAGATTTGTGAAAAGTTAAAAAGGTTTGTAGTTATTGACAGCATTCTAGCAGTTCCATTACGACTTACTTTGAGTTTTATTGCAGTGAATCCTTCTTCAACAAGTGAGGAAGCAATATAAGCAACCTCAGTGGGAGTCCCGTTAGAATCAATAAGGGCACATATCTTAACGCTTGACTTTTCATAAATTTCCTCATTTATCATCCAAGGTTGAAGCATACTTATAAAACTGGAACCTTGACTTACTGCTATGGCGTTCAAGACAGCCATTTCAAGACCACATCTAACACTTGGAAAGATTGAACATTCCTGAGTAACAACAATGGATCAAATGTGCATTAGCCCACCGCGGAAGGAGCATGACATACATCTCATAACCTTTTCCCTCTGGTTTGCTTGAAACTAAATGCACTAGGCATGCACATATGTGCATAGAAATTGGAGATATATATACCTACCATAATTCCTAAGTTGCTCCATATCCAAGAAGTGAAAGAGCCTTTCAGAATGGGAAGGGAAACATTAATCTTGATTCCTTTAATGACATGAAGAAGAAATAGAAGCTGCTCTTCTACATCCGCCAGATTTTCTTTGTGGATTTCAAGAGGTGCAACCTGTTCAATGACAATAACAAAGGATAAAGTGATCCTCAAATTTGGAAAAGGTTACAGAAATAAAGGACAATAATTTACATTTAACATTTGTTTCTTTTAAGGTACAGAAACGCCATAGGACAAGGGACTTGTATGAATGTCAAAAGAGTTGAGAAATTTTAATTAAGAAAAAACCATATTCGAGAGGGGGAAGGGGTATTGACATTGTTTGCAATCATACCTGAGATATAATTTTGTGTTCCAACTCTGTTCACCTAACAAAAAGGAAAGCTAAACATGCATGCTCCTCCAATTAAAATTTTTCTCCCCTCTGGCTTTCTCACCCATACAATATGCAAGTTTCTAGAAAATTGTGCTATTTCCAGGTGTCAAATGTCAATCTCAAGAAAGGAAAATTGAACTGGCATAGTTTACTAGGTTTCACAAGAGAGATGTATACCGCTTATAAATTTTGAATACATTTTATAGCATCAAACTGGCCAAAGAGCCAGGAAAAAACCATTAAGGACGTGATGAATCCAAATCAATGTATGATTTCTTATGCCATATTTTATACAGCATTGTAACCATCACTCTAAATGTCTAAATAAACTACATGGCAGGTCCACTTATTTATGTTATGAGTAGAAATCTTTGGTTTGCTTTTTTACAGTAAGGAAAAGAAATCTTTTAATGCGTTTGTTTTCTAATTTCAAGTGACTGAAATACACTACAATTCCCCATAATTAGATGACTTGCACTTCACTGAGTCACAAGGAGATAGCAAAACTGAAATTCATAATCAATTGCTCATTGACTGAAAATTTATCACCATTGAAATGATCATATTGCTCAACATTATCTTTCAATGACCACAATCCACCAATTCTGCACAACTAAACTTTAGCAATATTAGACACAATTACTATATGCTAACCATTCACATTCCTCCTAATAATTCAACCTCAGATAAATGAGATGTTAACCAATATACTATACATTCAATTATAGTGAAAACACCAAAAGTTTTGTGTAAACAACAGCAACAAAGCAGCATGATATGGAAACATCAGGAATACAATCTTACGAACGTCACATGTAGAGATTTTCACATGGAGCCCAAGAGGAGAAGAACAAGGGAAAAAATAATAGTTGAACAAGAACTGAAAAGTTAAACCCAAAACCAACCTCACCATACCCAACACTTCCATCTTCAAGAGACACGGATAAAATATAACCTTCCCTATGGAACTCATTCTGATGATGATCAACAGAGCTCGAGGTAGGAGGAGCACAGAGTTGAATTCTGTCACACAAAGTAATAGAAACTTGCAGCCTAATAATGTAAAGTTCATGATGTGGAAGCAATTTAAAATATTTATTCGTCTTAAAAAAGCCTAACCTGTACAGTGAAAAATCCATTTTATGGATCTTGCAGAGAAATAACCCATCTGAAATGGAAACTCGAACAGAAAGCCTTGAGAGAATGCTTAAAGCATGATCTGCTGCTTGCTGTGCAGATTTTCTTAAAGTACTGAAAGAAGAACCATTTGTCAGTGGACTGCACAAGGAATTAGATGTTGAATTTTTCTAAAAAGGACAATCACAAAGCAAACTTCAACCTGTGGAAGGTTGAATTGGCACCAATGCCGCTCTCCACTTCAATTACACAATCTGTCTTCTCATGTTCAAATTTAAGTAAAGCCTCTTGAAGTTGCACCTTCGTCTTCACTCGTAAATGTCTCACACTGCATGCCATTTAGTGAATTTAAATTGGATTTAAAAAAAAACCATTCACACACACACACAGTTTCAATGGTATATTCAACAAAATGTCATTTCAAGATTTGAAAAAAATATAGAGATACACTTGGCAATTTGTATGAAGAAACAGGCAAAAAAGTGATACCCCCAATCTTAGAGAAGCAAGAACTTCATTTCTCAGACACAAAATTAGATAAATTTGAGACTATTAAGGCATGACCATAATATTTCAGAACTTCATTTCATGTCACATATGAACCATATGGCCACCACTATTTCAAGAAAATCTCTTGGCATTTTAATACTTAAAATCAACTAAATAAACCAGTAAAAATTCAGATTACATATAAAGCCATGTGATACATGACAGGAGCAAACTCAGACAAGCATATTTCAAATACAACCAGCTAAAGTTTGATTTTTTTACCTGTGTGCCGCACAAAGTTTATGAATTGATATTCTATGGGAAGTGTAGAAATACTGATCCAATATTCGAGGGTCAGTTTTATCTGCAATAGGAAGGAGGCTGAAAATTGCTCCACCATGATTGTTTATCACAAGTATCCTCATTGGTTTCCTTGACACCCTTCAGAAAGTCAATCCTTTAAAAATTAGTATAAAAATTGACATCCTTCAGAAAGTCAAATCCTTGTAAAAACTAGTTGGGTTTGGCCATGTAGATTGTTTTGCATGTAACATTGTGCTGCTTAGTATAAATTAGATAATTGAGAGAACATCAATGATAAGTTAGGTGTATTGTAAGACTACTTTGAGAACGAAACCAAGCAACTGCTGCTAAATATATGAAGACACCTGTACATGAAATTGTTACAAGAGTAATTGTTCCTGAGATTCTAGTTTGATTAAATTGTGACTATAGCCCTATTAAACCAACAGAATAGTTCCTGAGATACTGTAGAGCAGAACTTTAGTCCCTCCACAGTTTATCATGCCTCATGCAATGCCACACAAGGACTACTGATGCTGGTTTTCAAAGCACAGTGATTGAAGTTAGCTGCATCAAGATCTTAAGGACTTCAAAATCATTCCTTTTACAACATCAATCAATCTCAAGAAAATCACACAAATCCACAAAATAAAAAGTATATCGTGGACCTCTGAGTCAAAATTGCCAAGCCATTTGTATCATGAAGCATAGAAACATCTCCAACCAAACAAAGCACCTACACATGATTACCATAGTATGAACAGATGTAAGTTCATGAAAATTATAAATACAAAATAGTGCAGACAGATATATCAACTAATAGGGTGAAAAGGAATAAATGCTTGAACTCAAGAACTGAATGAGTTAAAGCACGGACTATTACTGCAATGAAAACAAATTTTAAACACTAACTTGTTTATTGCATCCAACAGCAAAACCAATTGCTGTGCTAAGCAAACCATCAATACCACTAGCTCCCCTGTTGCCAGCCACTCTTATCCCAAGATATGGAAGTTCTGAGTCTAACATCATATGTGCAATGCTATGAGCATGAGTTTTACAATTGTGTCCATACATGTCTGCATCGCGTATTACCATGCTGTTGCCAACAAAAAGAGCAGACTCGGCTGAAAGAGCTTCTGTAATTACATGTGCAACATGAGGCTCGGTTAATGAGTTCTCTGCGTTAATTTGAAATGATATATCCCAGGCAACCTGCAAGAAAAAAGACAAAAACATAAGAAAACATACATACAAACATAAGAAATAAAAACATGGCATGCTGCCATATGAGGAATGTTAACTATAATATTTGCTTATGTTGACAATGGCACCACCAACTCACATGATCATCAAACTGTCAGAAGACTAAGATCACAAGAAAGTTTAAATTACTAAAATAGCATCATAAGGTTAGATCAAATACCATTGTATTCAAAACTCGTAGAAAACAACACCATTTGCTGTTCCTGTGTGAAAATTGAGCTTTCATTAAGCTGTCAGCAAACTGACGAATGGAGCACTGCACTCTGTGTGTTACAAAATGTGATGGATCGTGACGGCACGGGTGGTTGTCAACTAAGATATATGTGCACGGAAAACATTCTTCCATCATTTGACTAACACGCTTGCTTGTTATTCGGCTTCCAATCTGTATATAATTCGGAACAAGAAGATATAATTGATGAATAAAAAGGATTAACTTGTTATGGAATCAGTACATACAGAATAAGTCCAAATAGGGTACTGTTTTCATTACAGATGTGCATAAAAATCTTTTTCTTTATTGGAGACATGTAATGGTAACTGTGGCGTGAGATAAGACTGGTAAAATTGTGAATTTCAGAGTAATACCATTTACTCGTGTCTTGCCAGCTCTTTCATCATAAACTTATCAAAGAGCACCTTTCGATGCTGCCCAGAATTTCACATCTTTTTCATGCTTAAACTTCTAAGGAAGTAATTTGAATTAAATCAAATGCAGTAAATTTAGTACTCAAATTTGACAGCTATCATCTTGGTAACCAACTTCCTTTAAGATGTCTTGAACTTCTAAGGTAGTAATTTGAATTAAAATCACACACAGTAGACTTAATAAAAAATATAACCAATTCGTTTATACCTGAACAATCACATCAAAACGAATCCAACCCCTGACCCATTCCGACAGTAAAGCATGGTCTAGATGATCAACAAATAAAACATTCTCTTCAATTTCAGGAAGAGAAGGAAGGAGCTTTCTTAATCTTAGCCCTGATAAGATGTCAGCTACAACAGGCCAATTAAGGTGTTTAGCCAAAATAAGCGCCGCCCATATTTCATCTTCTGTGTGAATTGCACCAAGAAGTAAAAGCCCTCTATCAGTCCCTTTAATTATTTCAAGAACCTCTGCCATTGGGACACAAGCACCATCTTTACATGCAAGAGAATTTTGCAATTGAATATATTTAGTGAATGGTTCCGCACCAGACATCCAAATATCCAATCCTTTTAAACAGCTTAACATCCAATTGTCTGAACTATCATCCAGAGGCTCTCTGAAAGGACAATTAATATGAACAGGGCCATATGGCAAAGAGGTTGCCCAATGCACAGCGGAGTCAATTGTCGTAAGCACCATCCGCGCAGGAATATTATCAGTAGGTGCAGGAAGACTGAAGGTGAACCTCACAAAAGAACCAAAATGGTTCACCTGACATACATTTCAACCATGTGGTGCATGAGTTTTTCAACCCAAAAAAAAAACAATCTGTTGCGAATTACAAATTTGGATAAAATTCATAATTGTATACCTGATTAATTGCTTGGTTTGCCCCAGCATCAAGAAGCTCAGGAGGACGATCTGCGGTCAGCAATAGAAGTGGCACAAAATCCTGACTAGCTTCCACAACCTGTAGTTGTTGCTAGTCAAAACTAATCTCATACATAATACTGAAAATGAGATGAATATTTAAAAATATAAGGTAGGAATACACTGGAAAGAAACAATAGCTCATGAAGCTGTGCATGCAAGAAAGAGAAAAAGAAGAAGAAGTTTCATGCAAAGTGTGGCAGTTAAAAATTGTGTCTCGCAACCACAAACTTGAAAGGTTGAGCCAGCCTAAAAGATGATATGGAATTAACACATGTTTTATGCATATTAGGAAAATGAGTAAATAAGTGCAAAATCATTGGACTGTGAAATGCCCTTTGCTCCCAATAAATTAAGCTTCTGGTATTATGCTTCTTCTATGAAACTCACAGCAGGAAGAAGATTTGAAACTGCAGTGCCTGATGATGTTATGATGACTGCTGGTTTATGAGACCCCTTTGAATAACCAACAGCATGAAATGCAAGAGAGCGCTCATCAAAGCATGAAATACATGTTGTTAGGGGATGAGTGGAAGCAGCGATGGCAAGAGGCGATGATCTTGAGCCTGGAGCTACACAAAAGTACTGAAAGAAAGTATCAATCAGACATATGGAACAAAATAGAAATTCAACAGATGAAAATTCTTGCTCACCATTATACCAAGACGAGAACATTCTTCCACTATAAGTGAAGCCCAAACAGCATTGATATTTGATTGATCTTGCAGAGAGTAACTTGTTTCACCAGCATCATCCAACTGATAGTCAAAAGAGAAAGATACATTGAACAATCATTTCCCAGCTTTGTTCTTTCTAAATTTTCAAAATGCTTTGGTATGCAGCACATTGTTGAATTTAATCAGTTATATGTCAATTAAAGCATTTAGCTGGGGCCAAAGAAATGTTTGATTTTGAGCTAAATTGTCTGTCGTTTTTCTTTTTTCTTTTTTCTTTTTGAGAATGAACTAAATTGCCTTTGCTTCTGTATGGGTTCATAAAGGTGTAGAACTTTATACCCAAGAAGCACCGAAAAACTTCCAAATTTTTGAAATTCTATTTCAATGTTTATCATGCCATATATTGCCAATATTTACTCAAGATTTCTATTCTTTCAACACACAGAATATGCATAATATAGATTAGATTGACGATTTGCTTACTAAATAGGGCCTAAGCAAATATATGTTTAATTTTGAACGAAATTGTCCTTTTTTAACACTCAAATTTGAAATTCCCTTTTGATGTTTATCATGCCATATAATGTCCAATACTTACCCATGATTTCTGTTCTGTCAAGAATCAGAATACGCATGCATGGCCATACCACACTAGGTTGATGAATTACCAACAAAATAGCTAAAGGAAGTATCTTGTAATTCTGCAGTTAGACAACGAAACTGAGAAATTTCATGTCCAGCACATTCACATTTGGCCTTCAGAAGGTGCTACACTATATATTTTGTTATTAAGAGTACAAAAAGCAGAATGCACACCCTCCAAAATGAAACCAAAAAATATAATATCAATATAAGTGACCATTTAAATCCCTATTGAATCTCAGTTATCTCAGTTAAGAAACTCCTCCTAGCATGTTTTCTCACTCTAAATATCTCCAATGTGCAAACAAGTTCAACAACAAATAATTTTCAAATTAGCTAACATAACAGTAACATACCATGTTACTAGAAACGCCTACCACTGGTGAAAGCCTGAAACAAAACTGAGTGGAAAATATGGTCCTTCTCTGAAATGAAAATTTAGGAGATATAAGAATTTCAAATTGTCTATAAATGACCATCAAATTCACCACTCAATGGTAAATGTGCCGCTTTTGTTATAAAAAAAAAATTGCATAATACCAGATAAACAAATCAGAGATCAAGAAAAAATGAAGGGATGAACAATTACCAGGAAAAAGGGGATACCAGTTCTGCGGTGTCAGCCTGATAATCCCTTCTGTCCAAAAACAGAGCATCTGTACAAGCCTGAAAAACCATACTGCTGAATTACTGAAAAGAGGAAAGACAGACATATCTGACTTCATAATTTAATTGTTTAAGGTTATGAAAATCAGATGTATATGTGATGATTAACAATACATTAAGACACAAAAGAAGGAAATCAAAGAATCAATTAGGTTTTATGAATGGAGTATCAACTTCTGGAGGCTGTTTTCACACCCACTAGTTTAGTGACAGAATGGAGAAAAGAGGAAAGATCTCCAAATGGTTTTTATAGATGTAAAAAAAGAATACAACATGATTACACAGGAAGATTTGTAGTGAGAGTAAAAAAAAATGATGGAATAAATGTGATCTAAGAGATGAAAGAACACATGGTAACAAGGTTTGGATTATGATTGAGGGTGAGAGTAGCGAGTTTCCAATTAAAGTTGGTTTGCACTTGCTATTTGAACCTTGAAGAAAATAAAATACCAATAGACTAAACTAGAATGAGGTAATTTAAGGTACTATGGAGCATAACAAATGAGGGTTGAGAATAAGATAGAACCTATAGAATGCGACTTCAGTAAATCTAGAAATATACCAAGTGTATACACATTGTAAAAAGTGAGTACAAACTATCATGCCTGTTAAAGAGGGACATAAAACCACTATTGAAGCCTCACCTAATAACTTGCTTTTGAATTGAGATGGTTCTTTGATTTATATCAAAGCCTTGATGATCAAACGTTCAAGAGTTCAAACCTCACCAAATCTCACCATCCCATTCTAACTAATTAAATTAATAAAAATTAAGCTCAAAGCAATGATGAGTCTCTGCAAGTTTCAAGCTTAAAGAACTTTCAATTAAGGGAGTAAGTTAAAAAATAATATAAAACCATTATTAGAGCCTCACCTAATAACTTAAGTATTTAGGTTGAGATGGTTCTTTGATATTGTCATGCCATCATGACACTTTTTTTCAGCCAATAAACTTGTTTTGTTCATAATAGAAGAAGAGGAGGGAGATTATTGTAGATTGATATCATAGACTTCTTTAGGCCATTGTATGGTTAACATAGCAAAAAAGACGAAAAGTGCAAAATTATTTATCAAGATCTAACGATGCATCCATGCATAAAGATGAAAAGACGAGTAACTTCAACCTACAACAAAAGTTGAGGACAAATATTGTACCTGGGGATATGCAGGTAAAGATATTTTAGCATTATGTACTCACTTGTGGCACTTTTCTTAACGTACAGGTTTTTGTTTTTACAACATTTTACTTCGGTTATTATAATTTTTTACTTCAATTGGGTTTTTGTTTTCATATAAGGGTTGCAACACTGTAAAGTGTTCATATCTTTAAATCAATAATAAAATCAGTCATCAGCTTTGCAAATCCTATTGAGAGCTCTGAGATTTCATGGTAGAAGCCAAAAGATATATTCTCCATTTATCTAGATGAGCATGGGATATTCCAATTTCAAAACCAAATCACGAATAAACAATCAAAATTTAAAGCAAAAAAGTTGTCAGTTACACCTAACATTAAACAAGGAAAGCAATTACTATATTGTATAACTTCAATAAACATTGTTGAATGCATACCATCTGGAATGTTTTAGCCTCCATCAGATTGAAATTTCTGAAGGTAGATTTTATGCACTTGGAATAGCATCTCTCTGTGTCTGGCCAAAAGCAAAAACTGGCCTGAAAAGAAAAGAAAAGAAAGCAGGGGTACAGAATGAAATAGGAAGAAAACTCAAAGGAGGGAAAACACTATCTGAACACACTCCAGATGAAAGAGATCACATTACTTGAAATCAGGATTCAATATGAATCACACTTAGAACCAAAGAGGTTAAATGCAACTAAAGAACACGCCACAAAGTACCATGTACATCAATGAATAAATTAACAAATTTCCATATGCACACTAAGTTCTGAGATGAAAGTTTGAAGATTTAGCAAATTCACTAGGATTTAAATTAGACATCAGATAGTGATTGGATAACTGTGCGACTGAATCAAGCAAGATGATCTGAAAAGCTACTTGACAAATAACCACATTTAGAACAAAGGCATTGAACTAAATTTATTTCACTAAAATTGGCTATAATCCATACGATATTGATACCAAAGCCAGAACAACAAATTTAAGCAGAGTTAGATGATCAACTCAATCATAAATGTCAGCTGATATTATCCTGGTAGAATCTCCTCAAATTCTTCAATTTGTACCAAAATGTGGCACATGTACCAACATAAAAAATTACAAACTATAACACAACGGAATACCTGGTCAATGGATGACTCAAAAGATTGAATTGCTTGTTCAAAAGTCCAGCAGGAATTTTCATCCCATGCCAAAGTTATGACAAGAATAGATGCTTCTTCTTGCTCATCTAACTCAACCTGTTGAAAAATGTAACTATCTATCTAGTGATGCTCTTGACTGGATCTCAGAGAATTTACAGGAAAAGTTGCAACGTCTCGCAACCAGCATGCAAAAGAATGCTAATATACCTCAGGAATCAAGAAGTAAAACGAACCAGCCTCATGCTTGATTGAAGATGACTCCTTGTTGAAATTAATATCCATAAAACCATAAGTCATTATATGGGTGGAATCACTTGAGAGATATCTGCACACAAAATATAAGGGCAGCCTTTAGCTTTTCCTTATGAATTAAGAAAAACAATGTTGGCACATGAATCAATCAAAATCAACCAGAGCTAAGAACTTCTACTTCCAGTAGAAGCACAAATAAAAAAAAAAAGTGCTTACAGATCTTCTTAAAAGTAACTTCTTAGCATAAAGTTTGAATGATATAAAGAGAATTTAGCACTATTTTGTTCCACATCCATTTTAGCCCCCTCCTTTTCCCTCAAGTACATTCATGATAGACCAACTAAATACCTCTTTCAACAAAGAGGGTCATAATGCCTATGTTGCACAAGGATGGATGCCAAACCAACTCCTTAAATATAATATTTTTGTCTTATGACTTCGTTACTAAATATATAACATCAACCACAAAAGGTAATTATAATCAAAATGCAAAACGAATGAGTTCACTATGCTCAATTTGAAATCAAAACGAAAAATTCATACTAAAAAGAAGTTACGAATACCAAAAAACGAAATTAACCTTCTGATCCTCTTCAGCTTTTCTGGAGCACGGTAAGGGGACGCTTCAAAGCAAATTGCTGATCCAAGCCCGAAAACTCCACGAGTCCTATGCAAATAGAGTTTTTTGCACGACGCATCCTCTGTCTCCTTGCTTAGAAAAAAACGAGGGAACACACCATCCGACTCCGGTAGCGAGCAGAACCAATTCAAAGCTTTTGGACTCGGCGGCACAGCAACCTGCATAGGCATAGTCAAACAAAAAAGTCTAACATATATTTAAACTAAAATAAATAATAAAAACTATAGCATTCTGATTTGTAGTTTTATACCTGAAATCTGAAAACACCGTGAAGAGAACACGGAGGATTCGACTTTAAATCATCCACGGCAGCCTTAATGCTCTCTATCCCTCGCTCCAGCGTCAATGCCGGAGGCAATGTGCGCGTGATGCAAGTCTCAAGCACCAACTCACAATCCTCGCCTTCCAATTCAGTAACGTCCGTTACGGGACAATCAAATCTCACCGCTTCAACAACCTATGCAACAAAACAAAAACACTTTGAATAATAAATTAGGGTTTGGAGTCGGAGAAAGATGGAAGAAAGAAGAGTAACCTTAAATTTAGGGCTTTGAAAGCGAGGGAAGTGAATGGAAGTGTTTCTGCTGAGAAATGCGAGAGGGAGAGACTTTCTTGTTCCAAAGGGAAGATTTGGAGATGGTAAAGGGAGATTGTTTGTAAGTAATAATATGTGAGGCTTCATTGCCGATTTGCTGAGAGAATTTCTTGAACGAAAAGAAACAGGTGCAATGAGGAGGATTTTTTCGAGAGAAGAGATAACGGCAGGCAAAACCAGTAGTCATGGTATTAAAATTTAATTTAATTTATTTTTTTAAAAAAATGATGTCATTAAAGATG
>Ga0307512_10005770_pt1 | contig 12769 bp, 17 predicted proteins | sample 14_EM_MG_FD_200267 | JGI IMG/M metagenome (GOLD analysis project Ga0307512, IMG submission 200267) | Populus trichocarpa ectomycorrhiza microbial communities from riparian zone in the Pacific Northwest, United States - 14_EM | ecosystem: Host-associated > Plants > Roots > Unclassified | place... | reverse complement strand
TGGAAACCGAAGAGCGAGCTGGGAAATGGAAGAGGCACCTCTCTTCCTCCTCCCAGAACGAAGAGAAAGGGTGGGGCCTTGGTGGGGCTAAGAAGTTGAAGCGGGGGGCAGCGAAGACACCGGCGGCGGCGGGTCTAGGTCGTGAGGGACCGGGGAGTGGTAGCTGTGGCGAAAAGTGCCCACGTGAGGATGAAGAGGTTGCGAGTCCTCGGGCAGGGAAGAGGCGAGGTTCGATGGCGAGTGTGGTGGGGGCTGGCTATGCGGTCGCAATGCGGGGGGTTGAAATGCTCGCAGATATTGGCAAACTTCTAGAGCAAGGGGAGGAGAAGGAGAAGGAGGAGGAGCAGGTGAGGAGTGAGGAGGAGGAGGAGTGAAGAAGGGTGACATGGTGTTACGAAATTTGTGTATACTAAGTGCTCATCCGTTGAGTTCCTTTGAACACATACACGTGTACCTCGTGCAATGGTCTTAAGTCTGTCGCACTGGACTCTGGCCATGTTTGGCTCAAAATGCTGCAGCAACGATTAGTTAGCAATGAAACAACATACAGTAGTCCGCTATGCTCTGAGACTGCAGTGATTTTTTGGCAGAAGCAGCAGCGTACGGTATGCTGTGTCGTCAACGAAATCATTCTTCTCAAGTCAATAAGGTAGGGTCATATTGATCAAGAGAGATGGGTCGGCACAAAAACAACCGTAGATATGCTTAAGGTTGGACCTATTGTACTGCGTGACAAGAGATGCATTGGCCCGAGGCTGGTGTAGGTAAGAAGATGGTAAAGAAGAGCGGTGGATCCGCTGCCACACATGTGGACAGCAATGGACCCTAGGCAGGAAGCACTGATAACTATAGGGAAACGCCGTCCCATTCCACTAGCTAGGCCAGTTGGACAACATCTCATAATGTGTTAGCAATACCTAGAGGAATACCGCAGTAGTAATTAAAAAGGAGCAAACCAAACCACAAAAGTGTTTGCTCTCACTCAGCTACTCACTCTTGCTCTCGGACTCGAACCGTGGAGCTCCGCACTGTTACGTACTGCAATTTGCTCACAGATCGGTTCCCAAGGCGTTATACAACTGCGCTGTCGATAACGCTGATTGAAAGTACTGTAATTCCAAAAATTGTTGGACCAATCCTGGCGCAGAGGGAAGCGTACGTCGACTTATGGTGCAGCTGCCAAATTGGTGATGCGTATATTGACTTGTCTAATCATCTATTTGACACGTACACAAGAAGTAAAGTGAATGCGGCTCCGCCGCTCAACCCTAACCCAACGCCACGTGATGACCGTACTCGCAATTCGCCCTGGAAAAATATGAGCCCATAAGGGCACAGTCGCGTCGCCCACCACGCCTGCCACTAGCACGTCCACTTTCTCCACCCCACAGTCCTCACCCCCGGGAGGCAAGTAAGCGTGCAAACCCAACGAAAAAATAGAGATGATAGAAGCCCATTTATGATAGCGATAATGATTTTTGCGCCAGAGAGGTTTAGGAATAAATGCTTCATCTGGGAAGGGCATCAAAAATCGGGTAATCTAGATGTTTTCTCTTAGTATATGTATTGTGTCGTATGCAACCGGTATACCCTGTGACAATATTGTGCTCTCCGACGTCCGCCCCATTGTCTGTTCGACCATTATAACTACAACTATAAATAACACTTCTCTATTGCCCACACCATCAACTCACAACAAACAAGTTGCAACCTCCAAAACTGCGTATAGGAGTCTAATCCTTCGATAACCAACTTCCGTCCACTGACGTTTACAGGCTCCTCAACGTCAAGTAACGACATAAAATGGCATTAAATACCTCCAGCAACCTTCCTCCCACCCCAACATACCGACCTTTTCCAAGCGAGGCCGCCCAGCAAGCTTTGAATCGTACACTTGTAGAACTAGCTCCATCATATCCCGAGCATCAGCACAACTCTATCCATCTCGCACCTGTCTTCGTAGGCAGCCTCTCCGACCTCCAGTCACTGCAAGAACCAGCGCCAACCATCTCCAGCAACGCTACCCTAACGCCAACGTTCCAACAAATCATGCCTGCCTTGAATGATGGATTTACACCAACTACACTGCAAACTCCCCGTCAGCTGATAGAGTCAATCCCTCATACGATTAATCCCACAGACAGCTTCCCCAAATTCGTCTCACCACAAGAAGTGCTCCTCTCCAACAACCCTAGCATGGTACTAACGAACCCACATCTGCCACTTGCATTGAACGATGCGGTTCAACAGATGACTCCGCAAGCTCACCATCTGCAGCTGGAGTCAGTCCCTCAGACGCCTCCAAACGAAGTCAATCTTCCCGATTTGGAAATCTGGTATATCACGCCGGAGTTTTTTGACACACTTTGCGGCGTGGATGTTCTTGACTGTGCCTTGTATGGTACTGGTATTCTCTATGCTGTTGCAGTCACAGCAGAAGTTGGTGATTCTTGGAGGTGTGGAGAGTTTGATAATGTGGAAGTAAAAGGGAAAGAGGTATTTTTGGGACGCCCGTCTATTGAGTTCAGTATTGGTGGTCAGACAAGGTACGCGGGCACTTTGATTTGTTAGGAGGTGCTGATGACGATCGTGCAAAGCTATCCGTCCCCAATAACGGCCCGCTCGGGATCCATTCCTATTGCCGCCGGTCCTGTCGAAGATGTATTGACTCCTTCTCCCGCTCGAGCTGAAAACAAGTAAGACTTCATCCTAACTTGTCGAACGCACTAACGCCCCGCAGCCGCCCAGCAAGACGAATTGCCGCCCTACCTACCCGTGAGCCTCCCCTCCTCTCTCCTGGCGATCAAAATAAGCCCCTTCTCTCTCGCCGAATGGAATTCGCCGCTCAAATCCGCCAGGTCTCAGGAATTGACTTGAGTCGTCTTATTGCGTTTACGAATCTAGATGAACAGGAACAAGAGACGGCAATTGCGAATGTGTTGGCAGAGTTCCCGGATAAGAACGCAAAGTGGGCTAAGAAGGAGTTGTGCCGGGTACTTAAAACGTATAATTCGGGAAAGAAGAAGATGGAGGGTAATTTCCTACGCTATGGGACGAAGATGAAGCCTAAGGGTGTTTAAGGGGGTTGCATGGGAATAGCACGGAGTTGAATTAGCTCTTTTTATGCGCGGTTTGGATGGTCCGATGCTCATAGCTATATGGCATCTGGTTGGAGTATATTGATTTTAGACACGTTGGGTATGCACACCCTGTCCGAGTGACTGTAAGCCTATACAGTATAGATTCCATAACGATATGGAATATTAACGTTTCCCCGCCTTATTACCGGGCAGAGTATGATATACTTATTCCTCGGAGAGTGTGGACTAAGTTCTGCTCTATTAGTTTTTAGGTTTCCTCTTGAGGCCGAGTGTTGAAACACGACTCACCCAAGTTACAGCATGCATACTGCGTCACTTTGACATAGACATATCGTTTTTCTCATCGCTACTATGAAAGGCGGAGGTTTGATATGCTGGTGAGCTTGTTTTCATACACAGTATACAAAGCCTGGTAGATATGTCAATCACCAACTGTGTCACTAACTGCATCTGCTTAGAAATCAAAGTTGATAATAAACTCACAGTTGAGTAATATCCCTCGTCTCGCACCAGATTCTTAGAGTCATGTGATATAAGCCTCATACCTCGCCGTAAAATTAACCAATCAGTTAGCCCCGACGAGAATCTCAACCCAGTGGAGCGAATTAGGGCTGAGGGCTCACCGAGGGTGGGTAACGTCTGGTGCGAGACAATATATCCCGTGATGCAGTTCAAAGTGTCCGTAATTGTCGCATATGTTCGCAAATTAAGCCACGGTTGTTTTTTGTACCAATTGGCAAACTAGAAATCGATGGCCCCTCACTTCACAGATTGGGATGCAGGTATTGTTTCGCCCCATTCACGGAATCACCCCATCCGCAGATTGGGCGGGGGTAGTAACTTTGCATATTCCAACACCACTACCATACATAGCATATCGTCTTCCTGACATATCATTGCCATCAATCACCATACCTGCTCTGGTGCCCAGGCTTTTTCGCCTCGCTCGCAAGCCTACGGAGTTTACACAAATCGTAGGGATGGCAGGTGAGATCACACCATACCCATATTGTAATGCGAAAAATAACTTGAGCGAAAAATTATTTCTCTTGCTACTTGTGCTCTGAAGCTCATATACATATACCGACAATTATTTTTCACTACTGTTGTAAGTGATAAGAAAATCTGGAAATGTGAGCCTGCCAGTGGTTTATGCCATTAACAATCAATTCTGTACATTTGTGCATAGTATTAGGGGTATTCACACATACGTATTATGGACCGAGATTGTGAAAAATTATAGAGACCTCTTTCTGCTCCAAAAATACACGTGTTTGAATACCTCCCATATTCTACACATATTCTAGGCGTATGAATGCGTACATCTTTCCAAATTTAATATTCATCCATCCATTGAAGCCCTAACTCGACACATGCCAACATCATCATAACTGACTAGCATGCCGTGCTTCTCCACTACTCCTACACTTCGTAGCACACACGCTCCATCATACATCATAAATCAAGCATTATGCCGCCTCCAAAGACTACCGGGAACTTCAGCATGGTTGGAGTGGTTGTAAATTGAGCGCGAGGGTTGTATCAAGTGCAGTGGCTACGCAGCGGTGGTAGCGGTTGCGGTGTTACAACAAAAATCGATGATAGATATTAGGCTTTATGTATATGTACGGATTCTTAAAATAAATATGGGCTATCATCTTTAAAATTCCAGGTACGTATACATGCATATAGTGGTGTGGCGTCCATATTTGCGCAATCTGTGAACCTCGATTCCGTGACGTATATATGGATCCATATTCCATGACTATGAATACCCCTATTGTTGCATGTTATAGTGTCATGAATTTTTCATGCGAGAAATCGCTAACCATAGCCACCGCATTCGCGGATCACCTATTTTGTTCATATTGTTTGTAGTATAGATGGAGAAACCAAGACTAAAAAGATGGGTGCATTGATTTGAAGTGGTTGGAGAACGCAAAGTAAATATATTAACGTCATACTTCTTCTTGAATAGACACATTCTACCTTAGCCTCTAGCCCTATTCCTTCCAATCGGCCTATCCAAGAAAACGGGGCATATGGAGGACAAGCAACATCAAAAAACACCTCATGATCCATCGCAACACCTCCAAAGAACAGCGCCCCCTCTGACACAGCTTCCGCAACAACAGCGTTGCCTCGTCCACTGAACTCACCTTCTCTGACACAACCTCCGTAACAGCGCTTCACCCCATGACACAGCTTCCGCAACACCATGCCACGCACTTTACTCTCTCACGCTACTGAAGAGAAACACGGCATTAGTTTAAAGGAGAGTGAGCAGCAGGCTTGTCCTCACTCTCCGTCAGGATTGATGATGCTAGCTGTGGCATGAGAAACCTTCTAGTCTCTTACTAAGTCAGCATAGGCGGCGAATTCGTTGGTGATAGCAAACTCCTGCTGCTGAACGGAAACGCGCGGCGCCAAGTTTGAAAGTGGGTGAGGAATCCTCCAGTTGATTGCCGACTGAAGTCGGCATATGCAGCAAGGCTGTTGGTGATAGCAAACTCCTGCTACTGGACAGGAAGGCGGCATTGGTTTAGAAGAGAATGATAAACCTTCTAACCTCTCGCAGAGTGAAATCGGCATAAGCAGCAAGGTCGTTGGCGACAGCAGCCTAGAACGGGGAATTACGCGGTTAGAGCGAGGTCAACGTTTGACCTCACTCTCCGCTAGGCAACTGTAGATCAGGCCGGCACGGTAGCAATTTGACTGGCCACCCTGGCACAGGCTTAGCCAGTCCTTGTTTTAAACAACCTGCTCTTCAAACAACTAGGTAGATGGCCTGGCCACCATTGCCTCCACGGTTCAAATCCGGCCTAGTCCGTTCATTGGAGACCTATCCTGGCGCAGGCCATGGGCGGCCGTGGTAAAATCTCTCCGACCTGACCGCTTAGGAACACTGGGTCAAGCCCACCAATGAAACCGCAGGGTTGGACGGAGGATAGGGCAGCTGGTGAGCGGATGTGCCGGTAGTCTGTTTGATGCCACTTTTGGGGGGTCAGGAATGCATGTTTTTCTAGACCCGGAGATGGCAGCAGTAAATACCTGATACATTCGATGATTTCAGCTTGCCGTCGTTATTCACTCGTTTCAGCAAACAAGAGCATGCAGCTCAGGATAAATCTCGAGATCCACAGGCATGGTTGGTGTTTGTGAGGAGAGAAGGAAGGAGAGTACGGCTCCGTTGTGAAGCTAGGATGGTCTACGAGGAAGAGAAAAAAGTGGAGAAGGGGATTTCAGGTGGGTAGTGCATTTGTGTGTGACGTGGTTTTTCGCCGAGGCGATTTCATACTCATGATACCCACTCGACTAACAACTCCAAACAGGAGAACCGCACACGCAGATTAACATATGAAAGGCTGCTGATGAAATGCTATATTGTACTGTGGGTAGTATTATGAAGTCCTAACGCCTCAAACACCAGAAATGTCAATGCAGTTATCACTGAATTCTGCCGCAGATATTTCCGACCATGATTCTATCCGGGACTCAACATGCTGACCTCGAGGTTCCAATCCGTCACCTGCAGCTGAACCGACCCCGCCTAGAGAATATATCTGCTAGGTATACATGACTCGAGCAGTATTAATTCCGTGGACGACAAGAAGACATGCAGACACCATATGGGAAAGGGAAAAGTTCTACTACGCTATCTGCACGACTAAAACGTATATAGATGCAGCTTCTAGTTAAATTTGCCGCCGTTATTTCATGCCGTAAGGCATTCAAGATTAGCCTAGCAAGCGGATACCGAAGTTTCGAAGCTTCCAATCAATCACCAGACACTCCTACAACTAAGTTTATATCACCTAATGATAACAATCTCTAGTTCTGATATGGATGTACAGACTCTTGCCATTAGCGAACAGACTACTGTGATTGACGTGTCGTCTTCTCTCGTTGAGGTGCAGAACACTATCGTTGGCGTGCTTCCTACTGGTGACGTGAAGACCTCCCCTGTGTGTGGGGCCCAGGTTGACTGAGATGGCACCAGTTTTTGCCATGTTTAGTCCTTCTAGCATGTATAATTGGATTAGATTAATTCCCTGTAGCTAGATAATAAATAACTGGCTTACTGTAAGTTAGGATTGGACAAAACTCGTGGTGAATAGCTCTACGTTCGGCAACGTCGGCTCGCGGACTGCTGCTCCATACTTAGAGTAATTATATGTACTACTTTTGTATAATTGATAGACCGCTACAATTTTGTTGTAAATGTTATTCCAATGCAATACCGTGAGATATAGTACGTTAAAGGCAATCTTTACAAAGCCTTGCAAATTGAGCCACATACGGCTCTTTTTGAGAGCAAAAGAGAAAGAACGAAGTGATGAGACAATCAGAGGAGGGAGAGAAAGATGATGATGATTGAACTGTCTATCGTACCGAGAGAGAAGAAGATAGACATATATAAGGAAAGAAAATCATCTCAAGCACTAAGAGAAAAGCACTAAGAGCGAAGCATCACGAGAAAGGCACTACTCAGGCCCGAGGCTCACGGGAGATAGGCACCGCACCAAGCCCGAGGCTGGCGGGGAGATAGGCTCCGTACCAACCCCACTAAGTCTAGTGCATGCCTTAGTCCCAATGGCCTGCGGGCTAAAGTTAGTACCCGCCTTAGTTCCGGTAGCCTTCGGGCTAAATCCCTTAGTCAACAGCTCTAAACAAACCTAGCCGCCGAGAACGAGTTTACAGTACATCGCAGGTAATCCTTCGAAGTGTCAACATTATCACCCGCCCAGCACACCAGAAGAATACAGGAGTGACATTAGATAGATTATAATGAACTTTTCAAACAGCAGAGGCACCGAGAATCCGCTGTTTGCCATTTCCTTACACTGTAGCTTTCAAGCGTGCGATACAGATGCGGTATGGCCTTCTGTTATTCCAATTATAATCCATACACTGAGGCCGAGAATTACACTAACACCATTGCAGTGCTAAAATCTTACCTACAGAATAAAACCAGCGCTTTCACGGCTGAATTAAAATACTTCCGAATCTTGGGCTTAGGATATATCCTTACGCATTCGCTACTATCATTGGGTGGTGCTAAAACTTGAAGGAAGAGAACAGAAAGGTTCACTCGGAATCACTCCTTTCCCCGGTGAATCGCTGGACGAATTAGAGGAAGCGACAAGAGTTAACCCAACATCATCAAATCAGAGCTAAAATGAAGACTATATTCAGACCCGCAACCTGGTTCGTTCTGATATCCATTCCTCTAGAGTAAATTAGTGAAGTGCTTCTGGACGAGGGATGAAAGAGTGAAAAGCGTATAATACTAGCGATAGCAGGCTAGACGTCTCCGTTAATACAAATCTTCTGCCACCGACCGCTTCCGCTGTGGGCACTAGCACTGTCTCGAAGACGCCGCCGGGGCGAAGGTGGGGGTTTTCTGCGGGCGGGTGGCGTCGACCGAAGCCGTTTACCGCCATTCTTATCTGAACTATATATATGTATCCGCCAAGGCTTCTTCGGTACAGCGCATATCTCGAACCATAAGCGCTTGGCAGGACCGAGATAACATCCGCAGCATTCCGATTGGCGGCCTTGGTAATTGACAGTGCTCCTTGGGACTCGGACAGCAAATTCGGTACTCTACTGGTGTCATGCTAGGCCGCAGTGCGCTTGCTGTTTCTGGCCACATTTCCGCCCAGTGTTACCAAGGTTGTGTCTGACGTTCAGGATAACGTGAGCCGAGTAAGCCGGTCCAGAGTCACGGTTTCAGGATGGCCGACCGGTAATCTGGGATTCCGAGACCCCGGTTCCCGGAAATCGGAACCGACAGTCCTCGAGGCTAGGGAGCGACGCGTTCGCCCATGACGTGGAACGAAATATAGTCGTAGGCCGATGCAGTACGAGAATAAGAAGATTAACCGTTCCTTGTCATCAATTCCAAAACTTTATTGCGCCCCTGCGGCCTTGCGCAAGCCCGTGTGACCGTTTCATTGTTCGTCATAAAGCTCGACTATTCACCAATAAATCACCTTCATGCACCAAAAAACCCCTAGTACTTCTCATGGCCGCCCCTGGAAAGCCACTGACGTCGGATATGGGAGTCCCGCGGCTCACGCAGTTATCGGTTCGGTTGCATATGCACAGTGCACGGCAATATATGCAACTTGTCGCTCTTGTCGTGTTGAGAGGGCCGGAACATTCGGGTTCACGCGCCGTCGGATAATGAACTGGCAGTCGGGTTCGTAGCGCGATGTGCCGAGCGGTGCCAAAGCCTAAACTACCACGCCTAAATTCTCGCCGCTTTATTAGTAGCGATTCTGTCAAATGAACTTGCAAGCAACCATTTTAGAACCATTTCCGACGAGCTTGCGGGGGACAGAAGAGAGGTGATGGGGGAATATGCAGAGCTCCCGGACAGCATCGCATGACTTCCTATCAAAACCTAATCCACACATCACCCGCTTCAACCCTGCACCCAGCCCTACATATTTACCCGCAGTCACACCTATCTCATTTCTGCAAGATGAATTAAATCTACCTATCATCCAACGTTAACACAAGACAGGACATTCCCTGAAGAAATCCGTTAAGACTATCCGCTGCATGCGGAAAGGCGCAACCTGCCCAAAGCAAATTGCGTCACACATTGGGAAGCATTCAAAACACCAGTACCCCTCCGCAGTCCTCTTCCAACTTCATCCCCAGGGCCTCCACAATACAACCCAACATGCCTGGTTACGCTGAACCTTCCTTCACCGCACTCGAAGAGGTAGTCTCCTCCCCTCTCCCAGCGTTTCTCTCCGTGTATTCACTCTCCCTAGATCATCGTCTCCCTGATCGACCAAATCCCGTGCGGCAGAATCACGACAACGCAAGCCATCGCGAACGCGCTGAAAGCGCAGCGGATCACCCCAAACGATGTTTCTGCCGCTTTATGTCCGTTCCTTCCTCACCCTCTCTGCATTGACAAATCTAACAGTCTCATTCTAGCCAAAGTCGTCAGCGCCGGTATCGCTGTGTCCACGCACCGTGTGTTGGCATGCAACTATCCGTCGGGCTATAAGATCCCTTACGGCGACAATATCGAGACACGGAAGGAGCTGCTGTCGACGGAGGGAGTAGCAGTCAGCAAGAACGGGGTGGTCGCAGATGAACGTTTGTTCTGGAACTCGTTTGATATGGGGGAAATGGTGTGGGGAAAGATTAATGCCATGGAGTCGGAATGAACACGTTAATTGGCAATTCCTCGTGGAAATGAACCGCCAGGATTACGGAGATATCTTCGGTGTGGGGATGGGGGGGTTCGCGCGGCGTTAATCTCGGGCATGTAATGCCCAAAATGGGAGGTGCTAATAATAGCATGGATAACCCCCAGGCTTAATACAAACAAGGTGGATATCGAGATCAAAAACTTTTCGGTTTTGTGATTCTTGTTCAACAGATTTTGTGAGATCTGCCTGCATGATAATGTGACTCGGTAAGAATCCTGTATTAATCCACGTATCGTACGCCATAGTGCATTAATGCATTCTTGCTATAGGCATGTGCGTGATGGCCTCAGCCATGTGCGTCGGCGGGTGAATATGGGAAGATACCTCTAGTGCTTGTAGTGCTAGGTAGCGTGGGTTAGGTTTTAAAGAACCTCCAGCATCTAGGCTTCATCACGAACTCAACTTCAGAGCGCTAATAGATGGATCTAGTGCAATTAATCTAGTGCTACCCATGTGAAGTATATACAGAGGACCGCCGCCATCCCTCCTCCAGTCCCTCCGCAAGAACCGTTTCGACTAAACATGGCGTTTACTACGGTCTTTTCTTGGGTGCTTTTGATGGTCCTTTCGCTGATATCTAGCGCGTACCGAAATTGAGACTAGAAGACCATTGAAAAGAGCTTTGGAACTACGTTTTATGTCATTTCTAGAGGAGTGTGAAAGGGCTATGGAAAGGACCAACGAAAATACTATCGTGAATGAACCTAAATAACTAACAATTTCAGCCGGACACACCTCCGGATGGAGGTGAATACGAACCACAGACCATCAGCAGCAACAATACAGCCCTTATAATACTGTATGAGGTGAAGTTCCATGAGATGGATACTGTATGCTGAGTAGCCAGCGAGATGATGTTTCCGGTGCTCAAGAAGTGTTTGGTGCAGGGGAATATACTATAGCCCAATTTCTATGTAGTGTATGGTAGGTCATTCAAGACTTATGCATGAATACAAAAAACAATCATGGTTTAATCTACGAAAAAGTGCAACATGTACAACATAGTGATGTATCTACGAAAGTTTCTTAGTACCCAACTGTGAGTTTTGAGTGAAATTTTTGGTTGGCCTGTCCGTAGTTCGTTTGAATTACTCGTAGACCCCATTTTTTATTGTATTCTTAGTGAAATTTTGTCTCGCCAACTAGATCCTGCTTGAGCTTCGTTCGCTTCACAAAACCTGGGAAAGGGATATGAAACTTATAGGATTTGGTTTACGTTGGTTGTTAATGATCGTGCAATGACCAATTCCTAGGTGACGAGCGCTAGAATCTGCATCGTTATACACCACCGCTATTGCGTTGGGAAACGTGCCTGTATCCTCGTAGCTTTAGATATAATCAAAGTCTTTTCAGTCCGCACCCACTTTCCTTTGCACTCTAGGTTTCGTTTGCGCGCCCTACTCTTCTGTTCACAACCCAACACCGCTGCAACCATCATCTTCACTCCCGCCACCATGTCCACCTCCCAAGCGCGCCATCAACTCCCGCCTTCAATTATCCTCCCTTCTATGCCGGCCTCTGCCCGCTACCCCACATTCCCCTCCCCTAGCACTCCCGTGCCCTGCGCAACAAAACTCAACGACAGCACTTACTTCCTCGAGCCCTCCTCGGGTCGACCGGTCCGCAATGTCACCAGCGTCACTCTCGAGACCCTAATCGCACAGGAAGCCGCTGCATCCTCCTCTGCCGGAGTTCCAGATACTTTCCAACCTCCATACGGGTACGCTACATACGTCCAGAACGCGCGCTCTCCCTACGCGGACACAGCCACGTCCTACTTCCGGCCAAGAGCAGATTCGGTGGCAAGTTCGGTTTATAGTTGCCCGTATGATCGGTACGACGGCCCGAGTGAGAACCGCACGATGATGATGGAATACGACGAGGTCGATGTGGAGACGCTCCTACAGACACGGCGTGTACGCAAGTTGAGGGAGTTTATTAACTCTCGAAGATGTGATCAGAGGGAGTTGGACAGGAGGGAGGCTACGGCGAGGTGTAAGATCTTGGGGCTTGGTATCGGGCTGGGGGTGGTGATTTTTTTGGTGATTCTTGGGTTGGCAGTGAAGGCGGCTTTGAAGAGGGGATAATTTGGATTACCGTTCACACGACATTACGGTGTCGGTGTACAAGATGGGGTATCTACCACGGGGGGGTTGGTGGTGTGCTGTACATACTGTGTGAGTATGGGTCGGGCGGCTATCTTCTGGGAAATGGAATACTGTGGCACGCATGTCTGCATTTTGAAGCGTAAAATTTTGTACAGTAAACATTTCAATAACACTGATGTGCCGGCTGGTTCAGCGTTCGATTAATCCATTACTTTTACGATACTTCTACCTTAATGTGAACAACTCATTTAAGTTTCTCATCTCCCCTTCCGCCGCTACAAACATGCCCGACAACATCATACAAATCATGACTTTATCCCAA
>Ga0307512_10005768_pt1 | contig 12772 bp, 16 predicted proteins | sample 14_EM_MG_FD_200267 | JGI IMG/M metagenome (GOLD analysis project Ga0307512, IMG submission 200267) | Populus trichocarpa ectomycorrhiza microbial communities from riparian zone in the Pacific Northwest, United States - 14_EM | ecosystem: Host-associated > Plants > Roots > Unclassified | place... | reverse complement strand
ATCCAATGGCAGCAGGCATTTGTAAAGTTGAGGGGCGCTCGCTTGCCCGTGGAGTCATGCACTGGTCCGCAAAGGTGATCGTATAAAAGCACATGGCCACGACTTTGCATATATCCATTCATCGTAACTATACCAGCAGTTGTGCTGCTGGAATGAGGGGAAGAGTTTACAATTTCTCTATTCCATATTCTTTCGGACCGGGTTTACGGATCCAGATGCGATTTCTGGTCTGGGACTTCGGTTGGCCGGAGGGCGCCTCATTTGGTGCGACCCGTGTCTCGACACTATCTCTCTTTCTCCGTTAATGTAACCGTTTAAGGCTCCCCCCATCGGACAGGATTTCAAGTACGCGTGGCGCTATTTTCATGCTTATTCCACAGAACTTGCAGGGCCCGTATCCCCGCTGTCTACGGTCCTGAGTATCGCATTATCAATATCATAGTTTCAAGGGTATCCACGTGCTGCACCCGGACGACGGTGTCCGAACCGACTCACCCAGATTTCACGTCGGGACGGAAGATGGGTGCCTAGAGTAGTCAACTTCGGGTGCAGCGGACACGACGAAATTGAACCTCGGCCCAGTAGTGCGGCGTGGGTGGCCAATTCTCTGCCTGTGCACCATCCCACAAGACCTGCGCTATCAGTCCGACCGTTGTCCGGTTTCCCTGCATATTGGTATGAACTGCGCCATAACGGCGAGGCCGTCCAGTACCCCCATCTTCTCTTTTTACCTCAACAGCAACCTATTTTGGACCGCCACTCAGTCCATCGGACCAGGAGGTGGACCCAAGGCGTTCATCGGCCCCATCGTTGGGATGGGTTTTATCATTTCTATCTTCGTACCTTAAACTGATGTTCCGTAGCTGCCGTTGGGGCTCTTGTGTTCTTGTTCCTCAAGCGGCGAGGGAGAAGATAGAAAAAAGCAGCGGCGATTCCGGATCCTACCTCGAAGGAGAAGTACAGGATCCAAGTGAAGGCAAAAAACTCGAGTAGGGAAGGTTGCACGATACACCGGTGCGACAGAGTTCTGATGGTGGCCGTTGGGGGTTCTTCGCGCCAACACTCCTGCCGGATTAAAAGACAAACCGAACGTTGCATGCAAATTCCTGTACATTTGTGGGCTAAGATAGAAAAGCGTGCCGATGGCGATGGGCAGTATTAGGTATATAAATGGGTATTCCTTGTGCGAAAAACAACGGTTGGGACGGCCCATTTTGATTAGGCCTGAGAGTCAATTCGCTGAACAGTTGCTTACGCTGAGCACTTGGCGATAGATGAGGTATATGAAGTCATTCTAGCACGACACCTCATCGCAGCCGGGCTACTCAAGTGCATTGTCTATGATACTACCCCACCTGTAGTCTAATGTCTGATGGGTATATACTAATTTCAGCCGTTCGGCATCATAGGTTGGTCGAATGCCCAGTACAAGTAATCTTGTGCGTTAGCTCCAATACCAGTTCGCCCAAGAACTCTCTCATCTTCGTAATGGGTCCATCCATGGACTTGGCACACACTCCCCGGATCCGGACAGTTTCCACCACATGGCCCGCTTGTTTCCGCTCCATTAGAACTTTCGCCAATATATCGAGTGATATGTTTGGATCGAAAGTGATCCGAAGTTCCCGAAGTGCGGGGAAAGGAATGACCAGGGCACCGCTGAACGAGTCGCGGCACGGTTGCACCAGCGAAAAATAAATATTCCCGCCGTTCATCAGTTCAAGGGTCTCTAAACTCTCGAACTGCTCGATCGGAAGCTCTCCAAGCGGAGGGTGATCTACCTCCATGGTCATCTGTTTTATCTGCCTGAAGGAGATTGACGCACTCCGAAGGAACCAGGAGGAGTAGAGACCATCGGGGTGTCCTGGGAGTACGGTTATACTGATGTAACCCGTCGCTGAGTGGAACTGACACAACCGAGTGCCTCTCCGTGTAACGTACTTCATCTCCGTCGGCTCGACAAGCGAGGGGAAGTGACCTTCGTGGGGAGGTAAGATGTTGGCGAGGTCGTTCTCTCTGGCGTCTGCGCCGGGGACCAGGCGTAGACTCAGCCAGTCTAGTTCTGGGGCGATGAGGCAAGACGTCAAACTAAAAGTCCCTCCGGAGTTGGACCAAGTGAGTTCGCGTAGTCTGTTGAGAGTCACGACCGTCGTCCGCTCAGCGGTTGACACAGACCGGATTCGAAGGTGGACGGTCAAAACCTCAAGCAATTGAGCCGACGTTAAAAGGGTCAATAAATCTTTGACCGTAGCCTTCGAATCTTTGTCAATCCACGTGAAGGAGGTTAGGTTTGTGAGAGGAAGTTTGATGATTGGGGTCGGTGAGATCGAGTTGAATGAAAGGTTTTGTAGGGAAGGGGCTTGTCCGCCAAGGAAGTCGCGGGGGAAACAAACTGCGCCCAGGGTCCTCCAGATGAAGGTTTGATTGGGTCTTCCGTCGAACTTGAGACGTCGAAGCAGCGGAGCCGGGAGGCACAACCGCCGAACGATCGCCTCGATTTGCTCCTCGTCCCCCCCGATATCCAACGACTTCATCCTGCCGACCCACGGGATCTGGCTTATGTAGAAGTCTTCCGGATCAAACTTCCACGTTTCGAACGAGACCCGGGTGGGTATGAACGAGACTTCGATCGGCAGCGCCCCGGACCGCGTCAGATACGTCAGAACGCGGTCGGAGTTCCGAAAGACGGCCTCTGTCCAGAGAGACGGAGAAGATGTGAGCGCAGAGCGCCATTGGTGGCAGACGTGGGTGGCGGACATCAGATCCTTGTCGTCCTCGCGAAACTCTAGGGTCCTCGCCAGGATCTCAGGCGGGAGGCGATTGATCGGAGTGGTGTTGTTCAACGCTAGGCGGATTGTGACCAGGACCCTCGCAACACCCCGTTCGATAGCGACCACCTTTCTCACTGGGTTCAGATTTCGCGCAATATTCAGATACCTGTGTCTCGTACCTTCTCTGGGGGCAGATCGAATAGGGCACTAGATACTCGGTTAGCTGTGCTTTGTGTGTCTAGATGGAAGGTCATGCACACCTTCTGGCCCATCCCTCCTTCGACACTGCCTCTGTGAGTACAGACACGAGTTGTTCAAGGCTGACGCTGCTCTCTGGATGTTCTGCCATCGCGGGAGGTGACATCGATGAGATCTGAGAAGGCACGGCGTCGGCCGGTCTATCGGCCTGCTGCATACCTCGCGGCCCGCACGGGTAGTCCCTCCATCCCACTGTCAATATACCTGCTGTTGATCCCAACGCGTGACATATCGCGTCTAGCTAACGGTGCACTGGTTCAACCCGAAATCCTTGGTTGCTCTTCGGGAGGAAGCGCTTGGCTCTGGGCCTCTACTATACGAGACTCAGCCCTCCCCGACTCTCCCTTCTGCCACACCCCATGAACGTTCTGAACCACGAACTGTACTGGTGTGATGACTGCCGGCGCAAGTTTCCCCTGAAGCGACTCAAGGCCTGTGGAGCGTGTCGGTAAGCACCGTCAGCAACCCGCAAGATTCGCATTGACACCCGCAGCAGGATCGACAGATACTGCGTCAGCCGCTCATCATCCATATACCGCCAACTCATGCTGATCGTTCCCAGTCAGCGACGTGTCAGACAATCGCATGGAAGGATGGACATAAAAAATTATGCCAGGAGATCGCCGTCCAGAAGAATGTTCTCAAGGGGTGGGCACACGCCTGGGGGGATCTCCTTAGATGGATAACGGTCTGTGCGTTGGACTTTGGCAACAGACCGGAAAACCGTCGTGATCGCTGGTACTCTCTCCTGTATTTGAGAAAACATAGGCCCCTTTACTAACACTTGTGTTTACTAAGTTTGAAGGTAGAGTTGAGGAAGACCGGATCCAACGACCTCGGTCGCGCCTATGAGGTCACTCCCGTAACTTGCCCGAACCCATTCCCTTGCACTAACTCTTATCGCGCAGGTTCTAAATGGGCGCACCGAAACCGGGGACGTGGCTGAAGTAGCCCGTCCTGAACGCAACTCAGCTGCGGACGGAGAAGGGGCACAAAACCGGCTTCACCTCATTCTCCTTGTCAGAGGAGAAGAGGGCGAACACGTCGATTACACTGAGCTTGTTTGGAATTTGCAGAACCTCTTCCGTGATTCGGTTGAGAGGCCCGAGATGTGGGAAAGGTACTGCATGGAGGCCTTGAAATCGGTCGTAGCGAACAGTAAGCCACGACATGCTATGAGGGACGCAGTGATCACAATGAAGACCGTTCTGCTGCGAGAGGAGTTGGGTTTCTCCGTGGATGCTATACACGAACGTCACGGGTGATCAGTTTGAACTGTTGGTTCTTTCCGTTGGTTCTTGGGGCTCGGAACTGCTCTAACCGTGTCATCTCTTCCATCATACTCCTCCAACCTTGTAGACCCCTTTTTGCTCTCTCTCGCATATATAACCCCGGCTACTTGTCCATGAACGACCCGCAATAACTCTTCCGCTTTCCCCGATCTTCTCTCTCGAGTACTCCATTCATCTCATAGTTGTTGCCCCCTCACCCGATCACAACAGCTTCGGACACTGCTGTTCATCCAGTCTCCCATGCCTCGCCTACTTTCCTCTCGGTTATTTTTGGTTCCCCCTCAGTCGTCCGATATCTTCCTGTCGTCTGGCACTCCAAGTGTGTCCTTTACCCGAGGAGTCCGCCTGTATTGTTTCGCTCCTTCCCCCTCTAATGGTACCCCATCTCTTCGATGCTGTGGGCTTGTTTTATTTCAGATTCTCTTCAGAAGCAGACGCAAAGGCCTGATGCAACAAGCTCGAGGTGAGTTCACGAGGAACTCACCAGGATCGCTTCAGCGACCCGGTCTGGAGACCGGGTCGCTTTTGCGGGGATTGATTGCGATGCTGAGAATCAGTTTTTCCCAGGTTCTCGGTATCGGTTCCTCCCCGCCCCCCTATATGTCGAACGAGGATGCCGAAATTAGATTGGGGCTGAACGGTTAGACCCCGACTTGATTGAATCTTCCTTGGTAACTTCATTAAGCAGACGCGAGGTAAGCACTCCTTAACAGGCTCGTCCTTTTCCCTGACGATGCTATGAGACCGGTAGAATCCCGAATCGAACATTCAAACAGAATTTATGAGCTCAAAAACTCGGTCCCTTTTTACCATCGCAATACCCGGGTACGACCATTTAGTATACGGAGTAACAGTTGACCCAATTCCCTCATGACACACAGCATAGCTAATCTCCTTGTCTCGCACCGTACGCCTACAGCTAGAGCCTATGTTTAGACTATAAACTAGACGAAAAAGGACAGAGCAATATCGAGTTTCTCCTTCAGCATGATGAGATGGCAAGTGCACAGCGCAACCGGACGAGCAACGGGACCTTTGTAGTGGACAAAGTCAGGGATTAGTGGGGGCATCGCGCAAGGCGCTATCTCGGGCTTGGCTCTCGAGGGGAGGACGGTCGCAGCAGATCATTTCGGAGTCCCTTTGACGCTTCCGAAAAATTATCAGTTCCATATGCATAGACGCATCTATTGGATCGGAGTACACCATGACGAAAGGCACCACAGGATTACTAACCACGATTAAATGCTATAAGACGTGATCGGCGAGAGTGCAACGAAGGATCCACAGAGACGGGAAACGCTTAAGATCTCCAGAAAATGACAATGAAATTGCGCGAGCAGCCGAACGAGCAGATACTCTTCATTGGCATCCGGTGAATAAATCGACCACCATCAGACAGCCCACAAACGGCTGGCCGACTGATCATCTCGGGGCGGGGCACATACCGGCGGGATGCGGTCAATGGCAGACGACAAATCTGATGGCGCTGGGATCCACACGCACGCCGTTTCCGCTCAGTATGATGGTCCCTATCCCCGTGTTACCAGGAGACTACACGTCGACCCCAGAGCCATAGCACGGGAGTTGTGAGCTGATGTTGAGGGACGCGCATAGTATGAGTACCCCTCTCATCCACCAGGCAATGGCCACACCGACTCACTTTGACTCATTTGCATCATCTTCAGTGAATGGCAAGGAACTGCCCGGATTTGAGCCACTCGCAAAAACATTTACCGGCGTCCTCTCATCTTCCTTTCCATAACCCCTTCATTCCCTTACGTCCACCATCTCCACCTTTCTTCTAAATCCATGGATCCTCCGCTCACAATCCGTCGTCCCTCCAGAAATCGCCCCTCCGAGCATGTCTTCGCTCAGAAGGAGACCTCCAAACGTGGATTAAAGAGGCGTGCCTCCCGGGAAGCGGTGAACCCCCACGGTGCGCTCAAACGGGCCAGGGGAGACTCGCCTCGTGTTCTCTTTCTCGAACGATCTTCTCAGAAGTCGCAGGCCGTCTCCGTCGGAAACCCCCGGGAATTTTCGGGATCCGATACCCCTCTCACGCTCTTCGTATGGGGATGCGGCGATGACGGATCCTTCGGATTAGGACCAGACCATCTCGGAGAGATCCCCCGACCCCAGCGTCTCCACGGAACGTGGGTCACATCGATCGCTGCCGGGGGTCTTTACACCCTGCTCCTCGACAGAGACGGGAAGGTCGGCGCCCCTTACTTAGTACTCCACTCTTTGACTAACTCAGTATTTTATGTCCAGGTCTGGTCCTGCGGTAACAACGACAATTACGCTCTCGGGCGTGAGACAGGATTCGCAAAGCACGGCTGGAGCGCTCCTCATGGGAGCTTCGACGAACTTGTCAGCAAGCCCCATGTGATTCCCGGTCTCGAGTATATGCGCCGGAAATGAGCTGTCGGCTGCCGTCAGCGCTACCGGTGACTTGTTTGTCCAAGGCGCTGTCAGGGTCAGTCCCTTTCTTTCATCTTCTTCTCGCTCTGGACACACAAGCGGACGATTTCTATCTCTCAGGACAGCAAAGGACCAATCACCCTACCAAACGACCAGCACTTCTTCCAAGCTCCCACTCGACTCTTCGGTCCGATCCCTGACCCCAAGGTCTCGTCTGTCGCTTGCGGGGAGAACCACATCCTGGTTGTCTCTACCACCGGAACGCTCTACGCTTGGGGAGTAAACGAGGGCCATCGTCTGGGAACCGCATCTCACGGAGTGAATGTCGTTGAGCCTCCCGTCAGGTTCATGTCGCGGCCGGGGACATGCACTCGTTCGCGATCGGTTCGATTGGAGACGTCTGGGGTTGGGGTCTGAACTTGCGCGGTCAGACAGGTATTGAAATCGGTGAGGACAGACACGAAGAAATGATCGAGACCCCACGACGAGTACCGACGATAAGCAGAGGCAGCTGGACCCTGGCTGGCTCACGCGTCATCGACATCGCGTGCGGAGAATTCCATTCCATGTTTTTTCTCCTCGACGATGGTCGCGTTTTCGTCTGCGGAGCGTATGATAGCGGGCAGCTTGGTCTCGGTCCTGAGCACATCCTCGCGTCTGTGAACAAGGTACACCACCCTATGGTCCGGGCTGGCATCGCCGTACCGCGAGAAGTTTGGTTTTCCTCCCGTTCATACAAAAGGGAGAAGATGATCGGGATCGAAGCGGACTCTCGAAGGAGCATGGCGTGGACCGAATCCCAGCTGTTCGTTTGGGGCATGGGAAACGTCGGTGAGTTGGGACTCGGCCCTACCGTCGAAGAGGTTTTTCAACCTACCTCTGTTGACCTAGCTGGGTGGAAGCCTGTCCAGGTCAGCTGCGGTGGCCAGCACACCCTCGCCTTGTTTACTAAGAACTAATTATTTCTCTCACATTCGTTGTATTCACCTACATTTGCCCGTTCGTTACCGTATTCGTATTCCATACCTGCGTAGTGTACAGTAGATAGTTCCACCTGCCTTTGCCAATATACATCCGTTTGTCCCCCACATCACCACTAGTCGGAATCGGAATCTGGGTGGTCATCATACGCTGGGGCTTTGAGTCCCCACTCTAGCCACTTAGAGGGAGAGCCAAGTTGTTGACCACCGGGGAGCTTGAGACCCCAAGTCACAGCGTAATGTGCCAAGACCAGATCAAGCTCTTCCACTTCGTCCAACATCTCCAGTGACGATATGCTAGAGGAACGGCATGAGCTAGGATTGGAATCGCCATCACCCTGGGTCCACCTACCGCCGCGACTCTTCATACGAAATTGAATTCTTCCTGATCTCGCGTAATGTGAGAGCCTTCGAAGTGGTGAAATCATGCCTGATAAGACGTTGCGGGAGGGATTCGAATGTCGGATAAGGCTCAGCCCCCGGCAACGAAACACCCCTGACCTGAAAAGTCGTGCCGTAAACACAAAAAGGGTACGCCCACGTCGGAAATCGAGTTTACAGTACCTTGAGGTTCTCGACCATCACGGCCCCGAACGAATCGTTCAATCCAAACATCTCATACACGACTGCGCCCACGATGGACGACGAAGCGAAATAGTCAACGAACCATTGGATGAGGGCCTCTGAGGCTTCCGGAGAGACATAAACCAAGACGCATTCAAAGAGCAGGAGGGTTGGGAGACTTGGGGACAGAAGAGGGCCTTCTTTGGAAGGTGAGGAGGGGGATGTTGAGGTCAGTAGTGGCGCAATAGATTCGGGCGGAGGGGTGCGAAGGTCCACGGGGAGCAGGTGGTACTTTGCGGAATGCAGCGTTGTGCCTCCATTCTCTACACTCATCAGTGTCCGAACGAAAAGAGAAGAAGCCCCATCACGTACCAAGCACGACGTTTCCCAACTGTTCGCTGAGTTCCCTGTTCTTCCGGATCGACACCGCCTTCTTGGTAGTGTTCTCGGTCAAATCGAACTCGATGTAAGCCGCAAGATCATCCTTGCGAGGGCCGGTCTAGCTGGGGGTGTTCTCAACATTACCACGCGAGCCCGGCGAAGAAGAGAAGAACGCGGGGGTCACGTACGTTGATCCTCCAGAACCTCGTGTCGCTCCCCGCCCCCATACTCACGACCTGACACTTCTTGCCCTCCGCAGATGACAGCTCCAACCACTCGTTCACAAGCCGGTCGATAGCTTCAGACCGGACGTAGGTCCCAACGTTAATCAAAGGAGGACGAGGAGGTTGGAGGTGGGGTCGCTGAACCAGGAATCTGATGAATGGGTCTTGCAAGTATCCCAACTTTACAGCAGACAGACGAGCAATGGCCGCATCGGAATCTGTCTGTCTGACTGGTGCGTTCGCGTCTTGGGAATGGTCCGCTCGAGCGAGGCGACTGTTGAACATGTTCGAGATGATTGTGGCGAGGGAAGGTGACGAAGGAAGTTGATCACCGATCGGGTGGGTCCCGTCACTTCCGTTTCTGAATGAAATATCCCGGGACCGGGACGGGCCGGATATCCGGCGCCGGATCAGCGTTGGCCCGCTTAGCACAGCGTGTCACTTGTACTTATTCTTACTGTACTAACGTCTTCGGATTTGGCGATGACAAGGTCGATCGTTCTTTTTGGTCAGTGGGCATTGTTTTTGGCTCGGAACGAGTTGAAACATATGACCACAATGCTCAGCATGTGTGCGGTCTTCACTCCTCAATGACCACCGAGGGCTTGGTCATTTGGGTCTGCAATTACTCCAACATCGTCTATAATTTCCGTGCAGTTATGAGTGGTAGTGGGATCAGATTGCTATATATCGTGCAACTGTGTGGAGAACTGTACTATTAGGGTCAACATCAACCACAGGACCTGTTCGTCCTCACTCGGCCAAAGTATCAATCCCAAATCACCTCAAAGAACGACCATGAGAGATGTTATCCCTCTTTTATACAGCTGCTGTGCCCTCCATCGTCCCGGATACGAGTATCGAAGCACCGATATCCTGGAGCCTATTCTGTCCGCTAACCTCATTTGCGCACGAAGAGCTCATCGTTAACATCGGAACACTCCGTGGGGCGCTGAAAGCGGATTAAGGCCGAAGCCAGCGCGAATTCAAATTCCGACTTTCGAGAAAAACTCGACGTTAATCGAAAGTAGACACTTCCCCTATCATCATGGTGTAAATTTCGAATGAATCCTTTGCGTACTCGGGGTGTTCAATATCAAGGAAACTGCAGGAGAGATCGGAATAGGAACAACAACAATAGTAAAATAAAAAATGGTCGAGAAAACTGAGTGCCCGCGCCAACTTTGCACATAGTCTGCCTTTTTTTACCACCTTCACTGGAGAGAGAAAATGAAAAGGAGAAACAAGGGCATCACGAAACCTACATGTCTTCCAAATGCACATATTAGTTCGTGGCCTCGGCCAGTTCCCAATGACGTCGTGCTCAAATGCATCAACGCATACTATGTGACCACTTTGAAAATTCCACCCACTTGTTGCGTGTGTTCAAGGTGGCATCTCGGAATCGGGGACTGACACCCTGCGCTGTGACGATAAGGGAACGGGTATCGTGGGATGCATGATACACGATGCACGATGGTTGTGTGTGAGGAGAGAAGTGGTATGCACATGGGTGTATGGTGCGGGTGCGGGTGTTTAATTTGTGGAAGGGTAGCAGGAATGCGTTCAGTTCCTCTTCCCGTGGACGCTCTCCAAGGTGAGGGTTCCGCCCAGGTTAGAGGCATTCTGGATACTTTGCGTCGAAGGCTGCGTGAGAACCTTGCCCAACATTGAGCTGATCGGGATGGCTGACTGGTGAAACCCAGCGAAAGCGTTTGGGGATGTAGGTCCAGTCGGGAAGAATCCGACTTTGGGAGTGGTTGGCTCGTAGTTGTATGGTGACATTTGGGCGGACGTGGGTTGAGATGAGATGAAGGTGGATATCGGGTTTTGGGTTAGGACGTGTATCCGGTAGCTATGTCCGTCGTCGTCGCCGTCGGGGTATGGGGATGGATGTGTGAGGAGGGACTCTGGTTTTCCTTTGTCTGGGGAGGGTCAGAGAATGAACTGGGTCGTCTTTTGTTCATCTTTTTGTACCCCCCTCCTCGCCAACCAGCCCCTCACCTAATACGCGCGGCATATAGTTCTTCCCTGTGTCCCATGTTTGGTAATCCTCGCCGCCTTTCTTATCCGGACGGGGACATCTCCAAAAGAGAATACCCGCTCTCGAATCCGTCCCAAAGGCCTCGCTCGTACACGGTCATTTTGACCCCGCGGATCCAATATTGCTGAACGGCTTCAATATCTGTGATGCGTACAATGAAATGGGACCCCTGGATCGTAAGAAAAGGGCCGAAACTACGTCACCTGACGCTCGTGCTTCGAAAGGGGATAAATACGTGGGTGAGGTGGAGAAGCAGATCGTAGGACAAAAAAAATCGCCCACAGGAAGATATACCTGGAACATACCGGGCAAAGATGGATGAGACGTAGCAGACGCGAAACAAAGCGGATTGCAGGTAACTTTCGAGAGACATTCTTTCGAAGGAATCTCCGCTGAACAGATGTCGGACCAGGACCACGTGTCTACCGGCTTGACAATCGGCAAGCCACCCGTTGCTACGGGCGAAGAGGGTGGAGTGCAACGCCTGAAGGGTCTGAGTCGCAAGGTACGTTCACAGAATCGCGCAGCCATCGCCCCGGGTTTTTGCCAGAGGCCTACCAAGTGGCACTTCCCTATGCCCGTGGGCTATCACATAGTTTACCGGTGACCGGTCTGGATGGACTTTAGGTCGCGCGCTTAGAACACGATCGACCCAAACGTACACACACCGCCATCAGTAAATCCGTCCAAAGGCAAAAAATGACCGGTCCACTCAATTGGAACACTACTATGTATCCAATCCTGAGCTGCGTGAGATGAATCACTAGATCCACCGAGACTACAGATTCCTCGTTCAGAAGTCTGGTCTTAGATCGACCGGTTGCCCCAATGATAGACTCCTCAATCGGACGCATAACATGCGAGGGATGGAGCGATATGGCCCAGGTATGGCACAATGTTATGTTGATTGGCACCGCTGGCACACTACTCAGATTTAGTCGGAACGTCATTGTCTGGCAAGCTAGAGCACCACCTAATTTCCGTTTCACAATTGTCCGCAAGTCGGTATAATATTACCCAGGCATCCGCGATCGCGAACCGGCTAATTTACAGAACAAAGTGGAAGTAAATGAGGGAGAGGTTGGTCCATAGTTTAAAAATTGTCCGTGTGTACCGAACCCTCAAACCACTCGGTAAGAGTGACTTTCGGGATGAGAAAAAAGGTAACTATTTCATCTCCTTAAAACCCGAACTTTGGATTTAGGGGAAAGCGTTTCCTTCAATCCGGGGTTGCAGCTGGTTCATGGGCTGATCGCCCCTCTTGAGGTTGCATTTCTGGAGGCACCTGTCAACACCGATGGCCATGCTGTCCGGGATCTGGAGAAATATGACAGGATTGAGTAAAGCGGAGATGCAAGGAAGGCGCGAGTAGGACTTACACCAGAGGCGATGTCAACAACTTCTTGAATGCCGAAGTCTCCAAGAGTAGCAGCGACGACATCGGATGGGAGACCGAAGACTAATGGGAACGGGCTCAGATCAGCACCATCCACCTCGGGGAAGAACAGGATTCGAATACTCACATCGCTGGGCGACCTGACTGGCACCGGGGTCCTCGTCGTTAAGAGCGGCGACGAAAGTGAGAGGCTCACACCCGAGGTTGATCTGGTAATGAGTCGAACCCTTGGGGAAGATGGTTCCTTGGCCTTGAGTCAAAGAGTTGATGACGAAGCGAGCCCCGTTCTCCTCGATGAACCCGGCTTCCATATTACCGTTGACGACGTAAAGGAACTCGGTCGCTCGGGGATGGGTATGGGGGGTGTTCATTCCACAAGGTCTAGTGGTGGGTTAGCAAGGGGATCGGAGAGAAGATCGGGATTGAAAGACTTACTCCATC
>Ga0307512_10005767_pt1 | contig 12772 bp, 9 predicted proteins | sample 14_EM_MG_FD_200267 | JGI IMG/M metagenome (GOLD analysis project Ga0307512, IMG submission 200267) | Populus trichocarpa ectomycorrhiza microbial communities from riparian zone in the Pacific Northwest, United States - 14_EM | ecosystem: Host-associated > Plants > Roots > Unclassified | place... | reverse complement strand
GGCCGGGCGTTGTGGTTGGCCTGGCGGGGCCTCAGCGGGCCGCCGCGCGGCGCAGGACCTCCGAGGCGGCTCCGCCGGTCCGTGGCAGCAGGGGCGGCACCTCGGACATGCCGAAGGGCTCCGGTGACGAGTCCGTGTTGGGGCGGCGGCCGCCGCGCCCTTCGCCGAGGACCTGCCAGCCGTCCCGGGTCAGAGTGATGTACGCCCCGCAGCGCAGTCCGTGCAGTGTGCACGCGTCACGCAGGCCCCACATCCACGCGCCGTCCTCCTCGGTCCAACGCCCGTCGCCTTCACGGCAGTAGAGCAACACGGCGGTGCGCACCGGTGTGCGGCGCCGCAGATCGTGCGGGATGACCCGGCGCAGTTGGGCGAGCAGCGTGTTGCGGAACATCCAGCCGTCGGCCGGAGCCGGGCGGCGGGCGAACGAGGCGCTCGCGCACAGGCGTTCGTCCGGGTCGAGCACGGCCACTATCGCGGTCGCCGGCCTGGGGTGGTGCCGGGAGTGGAGTCCGCTGACGACCTCCCGGGGGTTGCGCAGCAGGGGGATCCCGGCGGCGGCCCACTCCGCGGGTTCGAGCATGCGGGCGAGAGGGTTGGCGGATGCGGCGGACAGGTCGGCAGACGTCGACGTGGATGCCGCCGAGGACGGAGCGAATCCGAAGGTCACGGTCCTCCCTTCGGCTACGCGCCCACACTAGGGGCGGGGGTTTGATCGGGGGAGCGCACGCCGCAGCAGAGCCCTACCGGACCACGGACGAGCCGTGCGGGGAGCGGACTCCAATTCTTGCTGTCGAACTTGGATGCGGCAACGAGCAATTGGGGCCACTGACCGGAATCTGGTGGTGTGTGGTTTATATCCCTACCCAGTGTGTTGCGTCGCGACGCCTGGGGCGACCGTTCATCTCACGTTCGTACACCGTTGGTGTGGAGGTGGTCCAGAGCGGTGCCGAAGCGGAGGCGTGTGGTGCTGCGTAGTGATCAGCCCTGAACAGCCAGAACCAAGGGCAACACCTCCTGCGCACCGGCACGTCGGAGCATGCGGGCCGTGACCGCCAGCGTCCAGCCGGTCTCGGTGAAGTCGTCCACGAGCAGGACCGGGCCCCGGGCCTCGGCGAGCGCGGAAGCGAGGCCGGGCGGGACGGCCAGAGTTCCGTCCAGCGCCTTCAGGCGCTGCGCGCTGTTGCTGCGGGAGACGCGGGGCGCGTCGCTCGCGTATTCCACGGAGCCCAGCAACGGCAGCCTGCCTACCGCCGCGATGCGCGCGCCCAAGGAGTTGATGAGCTGGGGCCGGCTGCGCGAGGCGACGGTGACCACCCCCACCGGGCGCGGTTGCGCGTCTGCCGCTCCCGACGCCCAGCCACCGGGCCCTTTGGCCCAGTCGGTGAGCATGCCCACGACCGCCTTCGCCACGTCGTCCGGCACGGCTCCGTCCGGGGTCTGGGGCGCGAGCATGGGCCGCAGCCGGTTGCCCCAGCCGATGTCCGACAGGCGCCCCAGCGCACGCCCCGAAGCAGCCTGTTCACCGACCGGGATACGTCCCTTGAGGTCGACGCCGATCGCCGGAAGGCCGGTAGGCCACATGCGGCGCGGCTCCACCTCGGCGCCCGCCCGGTCCAGATCGACGCGGGCCGCGTCCAGTGCGGTCGTGGACGTGTCCGCGGTGAACCGCGCGCCCGCGCAGTTGTCGCAGCGCCCGCAGGGCTTGGCGCCCTCGTCGTCCAGTTGGCGCTGCAGGAACTGCATCCGGCAGTCCGTCGTCGAGGCGTAATCGCGCATCGCCTGCTGCTCGGTCCTGCGCTGCCGTGCGACCCATTCGTACCGCTCCGCCTCGTACGTCCACGGCTGACCGGTTGCGATCCAGCCGCCCTTGACCCGCTTGACCGCCCCGTCCACATCGAGCACCTTGAGCATGGTCTCCAGACGGGAGCGGCGCAGCTCCACCAGGGGCTCCAGGGCGGGCAGTGACAAGGGCCTGTCCGCGCGTGCGATGACGTCGAGAGTGCGGCGTACCAGGTCTTCCGGCGGGAAGGCGAGCGACGCGAAGTACTCCCAGATCGCCTCGTCCTCCTTCCCGGGAAGCAGAAGCACCTCGGCGTGCTCGACGCCTCGTCCGGCGCGGCCCACCTGCTGGTAGTAGGCGATCGGCGAGGACGGTGAGCCGAGGTGCACCACGAACCCGAGGTCCGGTTTGTCGAAGCCCATGCCCAGCGCGGAGGTGGCGACCAGGGCTTTCACCTTGTTGGCGAGGAGGTCTTCCTCGGCCTGCTGCCGGTCGGCGTTCTCCGTTTTGCCCGTGTAGGAGGCGACGGTGTGCCCGCGCTGCCTCAGGAAGGCGGTGACCTCCTCGGCGGCTGCCACGGTGAGTGTGTAGATGATCCCGGAGCCCGGCAGCTCGTCCAGGTGGTCGGCGAGCCAGGCCATCCGATGCGCGGCGTCCGGCAGCCGCAGCACGCTCAGGCTCAGGCTCTCCCGGTCCAGTGGGCCGCGCAGCACCAGAGCGTCCGACGTGCCCCCGGTGCCGAGTTGTTCCGCGACGTCGGCGGTCACGCGCGCGTTGGCGGTGGCGGTGGTCGCGAGCACCGGCACACCCGGTGGCAGATCGCCGAGCATGGTGCGCAGCCGCCGGTAGTCCGGGCGGAAGTCGTGCCCCCAGTCGGAGATGCAGTGCGCCTCGTCCACCACGAGGAGTCCGGTGGCGGCGGCGAGTTTGGGCAGCACCTGGTCCCGGAAGTCCGGGTTGTTGAGCCGCTCCGGACTGACCAGCAGGACGTCGACCTCACCCGCGGCGATCTCGTCCTGAACGGTGTCCCACTGCTCGGTGTTGGAGGAGTTGATGGTCCGCGCGTGGATACCGGCCCGGGCCGCGGCCTCGACCTGGTTGCGCATCAGCGCGAGCAGCGGGGAGACGATCACCGTGGGGCCGCTGCCCCGGGACCGCAGCAGCGATGTCGCCACGAAGTAGACCGCGGACTTGCCCCACCCCGTGCGCTGCACGACGAGCGCCCGGCGTCTGTCGGCGACCAGCGCCTCGATCGCCCGCCACTGGTCCTCGCGCAGCCGGGCCGCGCCGGTGGCGTCCCCGACGAGGCGGGCCAGGACCGCGTCGGCGGCCGCCCGGAGTTCCGCGTTGCTCGTGTGCTCCATGCGTCCCATCAAACAGGACGGCACTGACAGTCCGGACCAGACCTGTGGAGGAGCAGGGAGCGAGGTGCCGCGAGGAACTGGGCCCGGGCAGATTGACCCGGCTCGGCATCGGCTTGACGTGTCCCCGGCCCGACTTATCCACAGGGCAAAGCGGAATGCTGGGATCCGCGAGATCGTCTGCGCATGACGAATCACGGCGAAACCCCTGGATCCCCTGAAAACGGCAAGGCCGCCGGACGCGACGGTCATGAATTCAACGATGGCCACGGCGAACCCGCCGCACGGGACACGTTTGCCGGTCCGACCGCCTCCGACGCCTCCGACGCCCACGGCGAACGCGACGCTAAGGGCACGCACGGAGCACAAGACGCGCACGAGGAACGCCCGGGCCGCCCGGAGCAAGTCGACTGCACCGCCTACGACAGCCACGGTGCCGAGCACCAGGTCACGCTGCGCACCCCGGCCGAACTGGCCGACGCAATGCCGTATCTGCTCGGGTACCGCCCCGAGGACAGCATCGTCCTGGTCGCCCTGCACGACAGGCAGGGCCGCGGCCGGTTCGGGGGGCGCGCCCGGCTCGGCATTCCCGCGAGCGCGGACGACTGGGCGTCCGTGGCCCAGCAGCTGGCCCACGGGCTGGTGACGGGCAGTGAACGCCGAGGAGCCCGGCCCGAGCAGATGGTCGCCTACCTCTGTCAGGAGCCGGCGAAGGGCGAGTCCGGTCGCCAGGTCATGGAGCGGCTGCGCCCGCTGGCCCAGAAACTGCGCGTCGAGTGCGGCCAACTCGACGTGCCGGTGATCGAAGCGCTGTGCATCTCGGACGGCCGATTCTGGTCGTACTGCTGCGGGAACGAGGCGTGCTGCCCGCCAGAAGGCGTACCCATGGGCCTGCCCGGCACCTCCGTACTGGCAGCCGCTGCCACCTACGCCGGCCTGCAGGTGCGCGGCACTCTGCGTGAACTGCGGGCCAGGCTGCTGCCCTGGGAGACCGCTGCCGCCCTGGAACAGGAGGGCGCCCTGGACTCCGCGAGCATGGCACTGGTCCCCAGGATCCTCGACGACTCCAGTCGCGCTGGCGTGGCCGAGGAGACGCTGGAGCTTGCCGCGCGGATCATGCACAGGTTGGCGGACGCCCCGTCCGTACCCGGCACGCTCACGGCGGATCTGCGCGATGACGAACTGCTCGGACACGACGAAGCCGCGACATTGATTCTCGGCCTGCAGGACCGTGCGACCCGAGACCGCGCGGCCGAATGGATGGAGGGAGTGGAGGCCGCTCCCGCACTCCGGCTCTGGCGGGCGCTGGCCCGCCGGTGCGTCGGACCCTACGGCGAACATGCGGCGGCACCGCTGACGCTCACCGGGTGGGTCGCTTGGTCCACGGGCGACGACCTCGAGGCCCGGGAAGCCCTCGCCATGGCACTGGGTGCTGACCCCGGTTATCTCTTCGCGCGCCTGCTGCACCAGGCCTGCAACGAGGGCCTGGACCCGGAGTCGATCCGCCGCTGTCTGCGTACGGAGCGGCAGGACCGCGGGCAGACCACGGCGCAGCAGTCGCACCGCAAGGAGGCGACCGTGCGCCCGGTGGCAGCCGAGAGCGTCGAGCCGGAGCCGACTCCGGCTCCGGCCTCGAAGGAGGCTTCCCGCTCGCGACGCCGTGCCCGCCCTGGCAGCACGATCGGAAACCACCTCCGCCCGGCGAAGGCAGAGAGCCGGGGGAGTGGTGCCAGCGTTCCTCGCCCGCGGACTCCGGTTGCAGGTGGTCCCCGTCCCGGCTCCGCGCGGACGGGACGCACGCGCCCGCGTGCCTCGGGCAAGGGGACTGTGCGCCGCCGTGACAACCGACCCGGAAGCCTGCACCCCGGAAGCGACGGCGCGGAGGGGGAGGCGTGACCAATCCCCGGGAGAGCGTTGGCCGGTGTGGTCCGTTCGACGGCAGCCGCGGAGCGATCCGCTTGCGGCAACGAGAGGTCGCCGTGGGCGATCCGTGCCGCCCCCATTCGGACGGGTCGGCCCGAAGTGGGCGTGACCCGAAGGACCCCCCTTCCGTTCACCTGAGTGGCGGTACGCCTGGATGGCCGTGCCGCCGCACAGCCCACCCCCTTCCGGATCCCCCCACCCGGCGCCGCACCCGCCCAAGGCGCACCGAGCGCAGAAGAAGCCACCTCATGCATCAGCCGACTCCGCCCGCTGCCGTCGACGACGACCGTTCCGGCGTTCGCCGGTCCACGCCGTATTCAGGGGCGGATGCCGACTTGCCGACACGCTCGGACGGTGTCGACGAGCACGAGCCGCGGCTCGTGACCGAGGCCCCGTGCGCCTCGCCACCCGACGGCCAGGACGGGCGCCCGCCTTCACCGACGGACGGACCCCGGTCCGCACCCGGGGCGGACGCTCAGAACCGATCCTCCGGCAAGCTGACGGATCAGGGCCTCACGGCTGCTCGACCGACGGATCAGGGCCTTACGAAGGTTCGACCGACCGATCAGGGCCTCACGGCCGATCGACCGACGGACCAAGGCGTCACGACCGCTCGACCGTCCGATCAGACGCTCACCGCCGCTCGACCGTCCGATCCGCGGCGCGGTGCACTCGATCCGTCCGAGCCGAGCCACCTCGTGCCCCGGTCGACGAGGCCGGACCGACCCCCCGTTTGGTCGGCGAGTGACGAGCCCCCGGTTCGGTCGGCGAGAGCGGCGGAACCCTCGGTTCGGTCGGTGATCGCGGCTCAACCCACGGATTGGCCCGCGAGCCCAGACCAACCCCCGGAGTGGCCCGCGAGCCCAGACCAACCCTCCCACCCGGCCACAGGCCCGCAGCGGTCACTGCCGTCCCCCGCAGGCCGTCAGGATCGGAGCCTGCCCCCACCCGCAAGGCGGACGCCGCGGCCGTCCGCCTTCCCGTCCCCAGCAGGCACCGCACCGCCCCGAGTCGCTCCATCACCGGCCTCGCTCCCGGCACCCCGCCGGTCCGTCGAGCTGCCGTCGACCCACGCCGCCATGATCTGCGTCGCGCTCCCGGGGCTCGCCATCTCGACGGACCAGGGGCAGATGACCGGCCAGGGGCTGGAGGGGTTCTACCGTGCGGGCAGACGCATGCTCTCCCGTTGCCAGGTCCGGGTGGCTGGGCGGGAACCGTTGGCGGTGCAGGCCCGGATGACCGCGGCCGACCGGGCCCGCTTCGTCGGCACACTGCGTGCCTCCCCGCACTCCGGCCCGGACCCTGACGTTGTCGTCGAGCGCATTCGCCATGCGGACGGCACGGAGCGCATCACGTTGCACAGTGCGGCCCTGCGCCCCCTGAGCGTGCCGGTCGAGGTGGCCCTCGGTACGGACCTGGCCGAGCTGGGCGCCATCGCGTCCGGTGCCGCGCGGCCCGAACTGCCGGCCAGCGTCCACGACTCGGGCCTGCGCTGGTCCTGCGCCACCGGGGACTCGTCGGTCATCGCAGATCCGCCGCCCGCGGACGCGCTGGCCTCCGCAGGGCTGCTGCGCTGGGAGTTCGAGCTGCCCCCTGGAGGCAGCAGAACCGTGGAGCTGCGAGTGCGGTCGGACGGAGCGGGATCCGTCCGGGCCGTGGGCCGTACGGCTACGACCCCTCTCGTCGCCGCTCAGGCGTCCGGTGACGACCCCAGGGTCCAGCCGCTGCTGCGCACGAGCGTCGAGGATCTCCATGCTCTGCTGCTGCGCGATCCCACGCACCCTGCCGACATGCATCTCGCGGCAGGAGCCCCTTGGCGCTGCGGTCTGGCCCCGGCCGACGCACTTGCCGCGGCGCGGATGACCCTGTCCCTCGGCACCCGGCTCACCGCGGGCACGCTGCGTACCCTTGCACGCACCCAACTCCCCGATGCGGGGCCGCGGTCCGGCATGATCCCCGGGCCACGACGGGACGCGGGCACCCATCTGCCGCCGGTTTGCACCGGTACCGAAGCCACCCTGCTCTTCCCCGTGCTTCTTGCGGAGGCCCGGCTCTGGGGGCTTCCCGAGCCAGAGACGGAGGAGCTGCTGCCGGCAGCCGAGCTCTGTCTGACCTGGCTGCGGACAACCGTCGGTGACGGCACCTACCTGTGCGATCCATTCACCGGTGGATCCGTCCGCTGCGAGACGCAGGCCCACGCCCACCGTGCGGCGCTGCTGGGCGCCGACCTGCTCGATGCCTGCGGGAGGCCGGGCGGCGCCGAGCTGCGGCAGTGGGCCCAGGCGCTGCGGACGGCTTTTCGGGCGGCCTTCTGGATCAACGACCTGGGCGGTGGCCGGCCGGCGGCCGCCCGCGCCCCCGACGGCACCCCGATGCCGCATCTGGGTGCGGCGGCTGTCCATCTCCTCGACACCGGCCTGCTCGGCGGGGGCGAACTGGCCCCCGGACTGCTCGACAAGGTGCAGACCGAACAGCTCGCACGGCTGCTCGGCAGCCCCGCCATGGACTCGGGCTGGGGTCTGCGCGGACTGGGCGCGAAGGAAGCCGGATACAACCCGTTCGGCCACCGGAGTGGTGCCGTGCGGGTCCACGAGACGGCGATCGCCATTGCAGGCCTGGCCGCCGCCGGCTACGAGAAGGAGGCGAGTTCGCTCCTGAGGGGCGCGCTGGCGGCGGCAGAGGCCTTCGGGCACCGGCTGCCCGAGATGTATGCGGGGGAGCAGCGCACCGACGGGAGCGCTCCGCTCCCGCACCCGGCGGCCTGTCGCCCCGCCGCGACCGCGGCGGCCGCCGGCGTGCTGCTGTCGTCCACGCTCGCGGGAATCCGCCCCGACGCCCCGGCCCGGACGGTCACGCTGCGCCCCATGCGCAGCGCCCCCCTGGGCGAGATCGTCCTGACGGGGCTCCGCATCGCCGGGGCCCCCTTCTCCGTACGGGTCAGCCGGCTCGGCCTCGCCATGGTCGAGGAGGCGGCCGACGGGCTGCAATTGGGAGTGTGACCTCGGATGACGCACCACCCCACAACGCCACGGACCAGATGGTGAGGGCCATACCGGACCGAAGTGGATCAGCCGTCGAAGGGGCCGACGAAGGGAGTGTTTATCGTCAAGCAGACGACTATGATCGCCGCATGCCCTACGACCCGTCAGCATTTCCGCCCTTCGCCGTCACCGTGGACCTGGTCGTGCTGACCGTGCGCCGCCATGCCCTGTGCGCGCTGGCGGTACGCAGGGGCGAACCCCCGTTCCAGGGGCGCTGGGCGCTTCCCGGCGGCTTCGTGCGGGCCGACGAGGATCTGGCGCAGGCCGCAGCGCGCGAGCTGGCCGAGGAGACCGGGCTGCGCGCCCACGATCCGTCCGTGCCCGCTCAGGGCAACGGCGCCCACCTGGAGCAGCTTGCCACCTACGGCGACCCCAAGCGGGACCCTCGAATGCGGGTCGTCAGCGTCGCTCACCTGGCGCTCGCCCCCGACCTGCCCGCGCCCCGAGCGGGCGGTGACGCCAGCAATGCGCGCTGGGCGCCGGTCGAGGAACTGCTGCAGCAGGGCGGCTACAGCCGGGACGGTGAACCGGTGGCACCGCTTGCCTTCGACCATGCCCTGATCCTGTCCGACGGCGTGGAGCGCGCCCGCTCCAAGATCGAGTACTCGTCCCTGGCCACGGCGTTCTGCCCCGCCGAGTTCACCGTCGGCGAGTTGCGCCGGGTCTATGAGGCGGTCTGGGGCGTGGCGCTCGACCCGCGCAACTTCCATCGCAAGGTGACGGGCACACCGGGCTTCCTCGTCCCCACCGGTGGGACCACCACACGTCAGGGCGGCCGCCCGGCCCAGCTGTTCCGGGCGGGCGGCGCCACATTGCTCAACCCTCCGATGCTGCGCCCCGAAGTGTGACGGCGGAGCCCGGACTCGGCGTGGCGGGCTCGGAAACGATCGGCGAACGGGGTCAGGGCGGACCGGTCGCGGCCGCGGAGCGGGCGTGCTATGACCGAAAAAACGGACATAGCGCGCTATCTTGCTGTGGGTGATCCAGGCCTACGGATTGACCAGCAATCCCCGCAAGGAGCTTCCGCCTGCCGTCGACGACGTCTCCTTCGACGCACGCGCCGGCCGCATCACCGCGCTGCTCGGCGCGCCGGGGGCGGGCAAGACGACAGCGCTCAAACTCATGCTCGAGCTTCAACAGGGCCGTGGCATCACCTACTTCAGAGGCCGCCCCCTGCACCGCATCGCCCATCCGTCGCGCGAGGTCGGCGTGCTCCTGGGCGACCTACCGGGACACCCCGCCCGCACGGTCCGCGGTCATCTCCGCATGCTGTGCGCCGCCGCGGGAGTCACTGTCCGCCGCGCCGACGAGGTCCTGGAGGTCGTCGGCCTCGTCAGCCTGCGCGACGAGCGTCTCGGTACCCTCTCGCGCGGCATGGACCGACGCCTCGGACTGGCCTGCGCCCTGCTGGCTGATCCACACACCCTCGTACTCGACGAGCCCGCCGACGGGCTCTCTGCCCGCGAGACCCGCTGGCTGTACGGAATGCTGCGCGCGCACGCGACGCAGGGCGGCACGGTCCTGCTCTCCACGGCCGAGCCCAAGGAGGCCGCCCGCAGTGCCGACCGGGTCGTCACGCTGGAGCGGGGCAGGATCATCGCCGACCAGGACGCCGACGACTTCGCGCGCACCCGGCTGCGCCCCCGTGTCGCCGTCCGGAGCCCGCACGCCGCGCGCCTGGCCGCCCAGCTCACCAAGGAGGCTCGCAGTGCACAGCGCTCCGTCGAGGTCGTACGCGAGGGCGGCAACCGCCTGTCCGTGTACGGCAGTAGCTGCGCCGACGTCGGCGAGACCGCGTTCCGCCACGGCATCCTCGTACATCAACTCGCCGACGAGACCGGGGACATGGGGCCCGGAGCGATGGAAGGCCCCGTCACGGAGCCGCAAGTCGCCGACGAGCCGCAGGTATCGGACAGGCCGCGCACGGTCGGTGCGGCCCGGGAGGCCGGCGCGGTACGGCACGGTTCCGCCCCGGCTGACACGTCCCAACCGGCAGGCGCCGAACCGAAATCCTCGACTCCGGCCGGTGTGTCCCCCGGGGCGGGCCACGAACCGCATTCGCCGGCTCAGGTTGGCGGGCCCCATGACGCCGACGCGCCTGAGTCACCTGTCACCGGACCCCAGTCACGCGTACCGTCCGGGCGTGCCCCGATGCCGGCCTCACGTCCGGCCGGAGCCGACCTCGACGAGCTGTCCCCCCTCCCACTCCCCATCTCCGTCCGCTCCGCTCCCAGCCCCCTGCGCCCCCTGCGCTACGAACTCCGCCGCGCCGCGGGCATCGGCACGGGGTTTCTCACCGGGGCCGCAGTGCTCGTCGTGTCGGCCCTCACCGCTGTCCTCATCGCACGGATCGGGCATACCCCGCAGTCGCGCCTGCTGGCCGCGTGGCCGCGCGAGCTGCCGCTGCCGCCTGCCGCGCTCGGTGCGGGACTGCTCGGCGCGCTGGCCTTCGGCGACGAGTTCCGCCACCCCGCGCTGGCGGCGGACCGTGGCACCGTGCCCCGTCGGCTGGGGCTGCTTGCCGCGAAACTCCTCGTCGCCACGGCCACCGCGCTGACACTGGCCTTCCTCACGGTCGGCTGCGACGCCGAAATGCTCTACCTCGTCTACGGACGGGAGCTCACGCAGGTTCCCGCGGACTGGCTTTCGCTGAGCGCGAGTTGGCTCGGGCTGATCGTCGGATGCGCCTGGGCCGGAGTGCTGGCCGCCGGTGTCTTCCGGTCCACCACGGCAGGGCTCGCGGCCGTGATCGCCGTACCGGTCCTCGTCGTTCCGCTCGTACAGAAAGCCTTGGCCGGATCGTCCGTGCGTACGGCGGCCGGGTTTCCGCTGCGGTTGCGCGAGGTGCTCCTCGTGCAGTGGCCCTTCGGGGGAGAGCGCTATCTGTCCGCGGTGGCGCGGGTAGTTGCCCAACCCGTGGGCGGCGCCCTGACGTTGTCGCTCACCGCTCTGCTCTGCGCATACCTGCTCACCACCCTGCGCAGCAGGGTCCGATGACGACCGCCCGTGCGCTTTCGTCACACCTTGCGCACAACTCCCGGAGGAAAGCGCATTTCTTTCCGATAAGGCGTCAATTGCGACGGGGTGAGCGATCACCCTTTCGTGTGCTTTTCACCAAAGACCTCAAGGGAGTTGAGGACGGCGCCGACAAAGGATCCGTGAGTACCCTTGCGCACACCATGATGACCGCCGCCCGCTCCGCAGACTCTGGTCTCGTCGGCCCGGGCGAACTCGACCGCTACCCCTATGCCGAGGCCCCCGTGGCCGACCGCGTCGGAGCCCCCGCCTGGGAGAGCGCGGACCCGGAACTGAGCCGCGTCGGCCGACGTTCCGCAGGCAGTCGCGGACGCGGGCTGCACGGCCAACTCGTCCAGCAGCTCGGCCAGATGATCGTCTCCGGCGATCTGGGCGCCGACCGCCCGCTGGTGCCGGAGGAGATCGGCCAGCGTTTCGAGGTCTCCCGCACCGTCGTCCGTGAGTCGCTCCGCGTTCTGGAGGCCAAGGGCCTGGTCAGTGCCCGTCCGAACGTCGGCACGCGAGTGCGCCCCGTCAGTGACTGGAACCTCCTCGACCCGGACATCATCGAATGGCGCGCCTTCGGGCCGCAGCGCGATGACCAGCGCCGTGAGCTGAGCGAACTGCGCTGGACGATCGAACCGCTCGCCGCCCGTCTCGCCGCGGGGCATGGGCGGGAGGACGTCCAGCAGCGGCTCGCCGACATGGTCGAGATCATGGGCCATGCCATGGCGCAGGGCGACGCCATCACCTTCTCCCGCGCCGATGCCGAGTTCCATTCCCTGCTCATCCAGGTCGCGGGCAACCGGATGCTGGAGCACCTCTCCGGGATCGTCTCGGCGGCCCTTCAGGTCTCCGGTGGCCCGGTCACCGGCTGTGACCGGCCGAACGAGACGGCGCTGGGGCACCACGGCAGGATCGTCGACGCCCTCGCAGCCGGGGACGGTACGGCGGCCGAGTCGGCCATGCGCCAACTGCTCACCGTCCACCCCGAGGTAGAGCGCGTGGTGCCTGCGCCGCGCGAACACTGACCGCACCCCGCGGGCGGCGCGGCCGGGAGGTGTCTCCTCCTCCTTGTGCATCCCTCGGCCGTCGAACCGCCCCCGTCGGACCCCGCAGGATCCCGGCGATCCTGCGGGGTCCGACGGCGCGACGGGCCCCGGTGTCTTTGGGAAAGCCTCGCCCTGACCCATGGGTGACCCTGTCTGTCCATGTCTGATAGTTTTTGAGCGCTTACGGGGTGTGACTCGGGCCACGCAGATTGGGCGTAACACTCGCGGAAACAGCGCGATGACCTAAGAGGTGACTGCCGAGGAGGGAATACGGACGCCGCTTGCGGCGCTGTGCATCTTCCCGGCCCCCGCCCGCGCCGTCGGCCCAATCCCCAAGCCGGCGGTCGGCTCCTGTCCGTCGTGGACGGGGCCGGAAGCCGTTTTCCAACGTTCCGAGAGGTTGTTCGTGTCGGCCAGCACATCCCGTACGCTCCCGCCGGAGATCGCCGAGTCCGTCTCTGTCATGGCTCTCATTGAGCGGGGAAAGGCTGAGGGGCAGATCGCCGGCGACGATGTGCGTCGGGCCTTCGAAGCTGACCAGATTCCGGCCACTCAGTGGAAGAACGTACTGCGCAGCCTCAACCAGATCCTCGAGGAAGA
>Ga0307512_10005766_pt1 | contig 12773 bp, 14 predicted proteins | sample 14_EM_MG_FD_200267 | JGI IMG/M metagenome (GOLD analysis project Ga0307512, IMG submission 200267) | Populus trichocarpa ectomycorrhiza microbial communities from riparian zone in the Pacific Northwest, United States - 14_EM | ecosystem: Host-associated > Plants > Roots > Unclassified | place... | reverse complement strand
AGTCTTGGCAGGTATTACTGCTGACCGTTTAACTGCTTTAAAAGATGCCAAAGAAGCTGCTAAAACAGGTTTAACTGATCCAGTAGCAACAGCTGCGGAAATTGCCAAAATTGAAGCTGCTAATAGTCCAGCAGAATTAACCGCAGTCTTGGCAGGTATTACTGCTGACCGTTTAACTAACAAGATTAAGAAGAGTATTGTTAATGCTGCTGACGAGACAGCAATTACCAATGTTGATTTGACTGGTTTAGATGCTACTACTAGTCCAACCCTTAACCAAGCCGAAGCCTTAAAAGGTTTAGCCAAAGCAGTAATTACTGGTGTAGCGGTTGACACTAAGACTGATGCTACAACTGCTGAAATTGAAGCTGAAATTGGCAAATTAGTAGTTTACAGCGGAACAGCTGCTAATCCAGTGGATGCTACTACTGATAAAGGTTGAGCTTGAACTGTCTATAACACTTATAGTACTCCAACAACAAAAGCCTCAAGTTTATTAACTGCATTAAGAAACAAGACTGCAAAAACTAAATTCTTCCAAGATTTTCACGGCACTGCAAACTTTGGCTTTCTTCCGCTTGATGACAAGAATGAAATAATAGAACTTTGGTATAATGAAAAAAACACTACTAACGGAATTGAAGCTGCTCAAGCTTTCAATAATGGTTATGTTTCTGCTGCAGTAGAACCTTTAAAAAAAGCCGATGGAACTGTTAATCCTAATGGCGGTAAATATGCACCTATTCCTAACAGCACTAATTTAGGTCTAGTATTTAATCCGCAACTGGTAAATTTTAATATTGCTAAAACAATTAATGATGTTGCTACAACAAGTGATAAATTACTTGAAATTATGATTCAATCTACGTTTTTAGAAGAACAAATAATGGCCGCTAAAGCTTTGGCTTTAAGATTTGCATGTTCAGGTTACAAAAAAACTTCTAATCCTTCTATCGATTGACAAAATTATTTGTTTGAACCTTTGTCAAGTCCTTTATCACCTAGTGATAAAGCTGTTCTTTTATCCTTTTCTTCTGATCCAAGCAAAAAAGATGCTGAGAATAAAAAATTACTAGTTATAATTATTGTAAAAATTTTTAATGAAAATTTAGAAAGGTTAGTTCAAGCCGATATTGCTGCCGTTGAAGTTGAATTAGCTAAAAGTCCCCAAGTATTAGCTAGTGAATTAACTAATCCTAAACATAAAGAATTTAAAAATGAATTAATAGAAGGAGAGAATATTGAAAATCCTCAGGTAGGAGATAAAGTGTTATATTTACCATATGATAAAACCGCTCGAGACAAATTCCGCAATGAGGTGATAGCAGCAATTACTGCAAAACGAACTGAAAAAGTTGCTGCTGGTGCTCAAACCTTGCAAACTGCTATTACTAACGCTAAAACAGTTAACGATAACGCTAATGCTTCTCAAACTGAAATTAGCCAAGCCATCCAAAGTTTGGAAAAATTTGCTCAGGCCGCTAATGGAACTGTGGAAAAATATGCTTGAGATAATGCTTCTGATAAAACTGCTAATCAGCAATTACTTGCTGAACTAAAAGCCAAGGAAGACTTAGCAGGAACCCATGCTAGAGTAAAAGCAGAAATTGAAACTTTACTAACTGAAAATCCTACTATTACTGTTGAGCAATTACCAACTAGCCTGTGAAAAGATGAAAACTATAATTCTTGACAAGATAAATTAGATGCTCTAACTGATAAAACTGCCATTACTAATTTTGGTGAAGCGATGAAAACAGCTATTTTAGCGATTAAAGAGATAAATGATAATAATGCTACTTTAGAAGCAGCCAAAACTAATGCTTTAACTAATGATAAAAACGGTAATACTTGAACTCCCGGTTTAAATACAGCGGAAATCGCTTTAATTAATGGCGCTAATAACTTAGCTGAAGTAACAGCCGCCCAAGAGCAAATTGCTACTGACCGAGCTAAACCACAAGAAGAAGACGGCGATAATACTTCACCAGCAAGCAGTAATACTCAAAATAACGATAAAAAATGAACAACTGGGCAAATAGCAGGTTTAGGAGTAGCTCTTTTAACTGGTTCAGTTTTAGTTTCTTTGTTAATCTTAAAACTAACTGAAAAGTGAATTGGAAAGAAAGACAGCAAAGAGTAAAAAAATAGTTAAAAATTACAATATTGATTATATGAATTAGACAAAAATTATAACGGACAATAGAAAAAAAGCTAGCCAATAAGTGAAAAAAAATGGAAAAAACCAAAAAAAAGGTTATTGTGGCATTAAGTGGCGGAGTAGATTCAGCAGTAAGTGCTTACTTACTGAAAAAGCAAGGTTATCAAGTAATAGCGATTTTTATGCAAAATTGAGATGATTATCTCAATAATAGTATTCAACAAGAAACATTTTGCACGCAAACTCAAGATTGGGAGGATTGTCAAAAAATTGCTGAACAATTAAACATTCCTTTGCATAAAGTCAATTTTATTCAAGAGTATTGAGAAAAAGTATTTAGCAATTTTTTAGTTAGTTTAAAAAAGGGTCTTACTCCTAATCCTGATGTTTTGTGTAATAGCGCCATTAAGTTTGCTTATTTTATTAATTATATTAAAGATAACTTGGCGATTGATTTTGACTATTTGGCTACTGGTCATTATGCTAAAATTGTTAAAAAAAAAGAAAAATATTATTTAAACAAAGCCAAAGATAATAATAAAGACCAAACTTATTTTCTTTGTCAAATTAATTATCACCTTTTAGATAAACTTCTTTTTCCCTTAGCGAATTTAAAGAAAAAAGAGGTGCGCAAGATTGCTGAAAATTTACAATTGGTCAATGCCCAAAAAAAAGATTCAACTGGAATTTGTTTTATTGGCGAAAGAAATTTTACTAAATTTTTAACTAACTATTTACCTAACAAAGAAGGCGAAATAATTAATATTGATAACAAAAAAGTAATAGGAAAACATCACGGTGTTCATTACTTTACTTTAGGACAAAGACACGGACTTAATCTAAGTGGCAACAAAGAAGCTTTTTTTGTGGTAGCTAAGGATAATGAAAAGCAAATTATTTATGTTGCCAAAGGAAAAGACAACCCTTTATTATATAGCAATGAGTGCCTAGTAGAAAATATTAACTGATTAATTGGACAAGCAGAAATAAAAACTTATGAAAAAATAGCAATAAATGCTAAATTTCGTTATCGCCAACTAGATGTTCCAGTAAAAATTTTTCCTATTAATGATAGTTTTAAAGAACTGAAAGTACAATTTTCAGAAGAACAAAGAGCAATTACTCCTGGGCAATACGCGGTTTTTTATCATAACGAAACTTGTTTAGGTGGAGGAATAATTTCTAGTGCCAAAAAAACCAAATAAAAAGATAATTAGAAGTCCTAGGGTAATATATTTTGGTTGCATTAGATTTAGTTGGTTTTTAAGAAGAGTTAGAAAAAGGTTAAAGTAAAGTTAAATCTTTATGAATGATTTTTTGAAAAGCTGGTTGCATATATTTCCAGTTTACTAGTTCCACAATAAAAGGTAAGTGGGATTCTTCTAAATCTCTTTCAATTTCCATCAATACATAACTAGGAATATTTTCTTGATAGCAAATGTCCAAGTCAGAATATTTACGAGCTGTGCCTTTTACACGAGAACCATAAGCATAAAATCTATAAGGATACTTGCTTAATATTTGTTCAAGTATTTTTTTATCTTGTTTGCTCATTAATATTTTATTCATACATTAAAGTTTTTCTAAAGTTTTAACTAATAAGTTAAGATCTTTTAAAAATTTGGGCAAAACTGGATAAACAGTTTTCATTATTGTATTTTCGTAAGCGTGAACAGTGATATTTCTTTTTTCTACGTAATCAAACCAATTTTTGAGATTAATAATTAATCCTTCACGAGCAGCCAGACGGAAAGTTTCTTTCGGACTAAAAACGTCAACTCCTCGAATATTCAGAACTTTTTTCAAAATCTTTCAGGCTAATTCATAACAAACTTCAAACGCTTGAATAGTTCCAGCAATTTCTAACTCCGTTTTAGCTTCTCGTAAAGCTTTTTTTAAGAAATTATGAGTTGAGATTAATTGTTGAATATCTAATTCGCCTAGTATTTTTTTCTTAACCATATAATAATTTTTATCTAACCTTTTCAAAAACAGGCAATGGTTAATAGTAAAAAAATTTGCTTATATTACTGCTTCTTACTTAAAAACCAAATAAAAAAATATGCCTATTAACAAAAACGAAAATACTTTAAAATCCTGAGCGTCTGGCAAAATGGTTAGTATCGCCCTTGGTTTAGCCGTTGGTGCTTTTCTCTGAAAAACCGGCTTAATCCAAAAAGCTACTAGTAAATTATTCACTAAAAAAACCGATACTTCCAACAACAATATTGCCCATGGTAAAAAAACGCAAAAAGCCCTAATTGCTATTGCTCTAGCGATTTTTCTGTTACTGGCCATTGCTTACTTTTGGAAAGATTAATAAAATTAATATATAGAAAGAAATATAGAAAGAATAAAATGATTAAGAAAAAAGATGCTTATCGAAGTTATCCACTAAGAAAATCACTAATAATCAACAATCGAGAAATAAAAGAAGTAATCATTAGTTCTCATTATGAAGAAAAACATTCTGATTACTTAAATGATGAAATTATTCTTCAATTGGTCAAACAGTTAGATAATAAAAGATTTGAGACGGAAGAGCAAAAAGATAATTGAGAATACTTTTCTTATAGTCCATTATTTTATCAAAAAAAGATTTATAAATTAGTGTGATGCTTCGAAAGCAAATCTTCCTTTCTTGGCATAAGAACTTGCTATCGCTATAAAGAATATGAAAAAAACAAATAATTTGGTCAAATTTCCTATTGACCAAGCAATAATCAAAAAATTATCTGATCCAAAGTATGAGGGAAATATTGGCTTAACTTTAGATGCTACTCCCTTAGAAAAAGTTAAATATGAACTGTGTCAGAGTATTTTAACTTATAAGCAAAATAAAAAAATTTCTACTGAAAAGTTAGCTGAAAAGATTAAATTAAGTATTCCGGAAACCAAAGAATTACTTTTTGGTCATATTAATAAATTTACTTTCGATAGATTAATTGCTTATGTGGCCGAATTAGGAATTAATTTACAGATAACCGAAGTTAAACGTTCGATAAAAAAGTCTACTTCTTTTCCTTACCAACATCTAGAAAAATATTAAAAATATTATTCATTCCCTATTTTTTCTCTTCCGTTCTAGTTTTATTTTTAAATACTAAAAATCAAAATGTAACCTAAATATTTTACCTTAGAGCTTTTAATTAGCTTTTTATTTGGCTATTTACACCAAACATTTACTGAAAAACCTAACTGTGAAAAATAAAAATACCCAATTTTCTTTTTCTCCCTTTCCTTTTAATCACTAGCAAAATATGGCTAAACTCTTAATGAGAACTAAGCTCTTGCTAAAAAAGATTTAATCATAAGTAAATCTATTTTTTTTAAGCAAATTATCAAAGTAAGTGATAAAATAAGTTATCAGATGAAAGAAAATAAATTAGAAAATTTTTTAGCAGTTTTAGAAAACCGTGGAATAATTTCTGCTGTAGCTAATAAAGAAAATTTTCTTGCTTTGGAAACAAGTCAACAGCGTCTCTATTTAGGTATTGATTGCACAGCTGATAGTTTACATATTGGTCATTTATTTCAACTTATTCAAATTATTCGTTTTGCTACTATTGGTTTTCGGATAATTTTGATTTTGGGTGGTGCTACTAGCAAGATCGGTGATCCAAGTGATAAATTAAAAGAGCGACCGCAATTAGAAGCGAAAGAAATCGAAAATTCTTATCAGCAAATTACGACACAGCTTACTAATCTTTTGTTAACAAGAAAAAAAGTGTTAAATTTTATTCCTTTAAAAAAATTTTATTTTGAAGATTTAGATTTATTAAGCAAAATTTATCAAATATTACAATTAGATAAGCAAAACCCAGAAAAAAAATATTGGCAATATATTTGGCCATTAAGTGAAAATAATTCCTCTTTCCAGCTTTTCAATAATAATGATTGGCTAAGTAAATTGAGTTTTGTTGATTTTATTGACCAAGTGGGAAGAAAAATTACTATTAATTATCTCTTAGCTAAGGAAACAATTAAACAACGAGTAAATTCTGAAAATGGCTTATCTTTTATGGCTTTTAGTTATTCCTTATTACAAGCTTATGATTTTTATTACTTATATGAAAAATATAATTGCCATGGCCAATTAGGAGGTAGCGACCAATGAGGTAATATTACTAGTGGTTTAAAATTAATTCGTAGTTATTATCCAGAAAATAAATGTTTTGCTTTAACTTGCAATACGTTAGTTGATAAAGAAGGGAAAAAAATTTCTAAGACCGGTAATCAAAAAACTATTTGATTAAGTTTAGAAAAAACTTCTTTTCAAGACTTGTATGACTTTTTCAGCAACATGTCAGATGAACAAGTTATTATTTATGCAAAGCAATTTACTTTTCTTTCCGATGAACAGATCGAAAAGTTATTAGTCTTGAATAACCCTCCTAAATTAAGAATATTACAAAGAATATTATTAGAATTAATCTTTTATTTACTTCACCAGCAAAAAGGTTTAGATTATTTAGTAAAAAAAAGTTAATATTTTTTTATGTTTATTCTTTATTATATGCTAAAATCTTCCTCAACTTTTCATTCATTAACATTGAAAACTTCTTGATTATTTTTGCCGTAGTTGCCAAAAACAGTTACTTTTACATTGGGCTTGATTTCTTTTTCTAACCGTTGAGCTTTTTCTTGGTCAAGTCTTCAAAAAAAAATCGGTAAGTCTTTTTCACTATTTTCAATATTTAAAAAAGTATAGTGGTAAGCATCTCCTTGAAAATTATTTTTACTTTGGAGATCGCGTGTAATGATACCAGTAATTTGAATGGGTTCTGATTGAGACATATATATTATTTATTTAATTATTATAAAGAACTAATTTCTTTTACCAAGTTTTCTTTAATTTCTCCTAATGTTTCTAATGATTTTAATAAAGCTTCTTTTGGTTCAAGACTACCATTGGTATCAATGACTAAGTTTAATTCTTCTTCTTCGGTTTCTAAATCAGCAACTACTAATTTAACTTCAAAAAATACTTTTTTTATTGGTGAGTAACTACTATCTAAAACAATAATATTTTCATCTTTATTATCTTCGATTTTAGTTAATAAGTGTTTTTGAGTTTGTGCGGATAAATAACCTCAGTTATAACGACAATATAATTCAATTTGCAAAGAAGAATGAGGAGCGAGAGTAGCCAAATAAATTTTTGGATTTACTACTTTAATTTCAGTTGATTGAAAATCAGCAGCAGTTATTGTATACTCTTTATTTTCTTGATTATTAATGTTAAGTTTTAATAAATAAATTTCTTTCAATTCTTTGTGCTTAGGACTAAATTTAAAAATCACTTCTTTAAGTTTGGAAATCAAATCAATCGTTGTTTCATGAACACCAGTTAAAGTAGTAAAATTGCTTTTAACTATTCCTTTTTTATCAGTAATCTTAATTCCTCAAATAGCAATTCCATAAAGGTTTTCTATTAAAATCCTTCTTAAACAATTGCCAATAGTTGTTCCTAAACCAGTAGGTAAATGTTGAAATAAGAAAGAATTGTTATTTTGTGATATTTTTTGAGTTTTTAAAGAATTGAGTAATGAATGCATATAATTATTTACGAGGTTTTTTAGGTGCGCGATTTCCTTCTCTATTAGAAAAAGAATGATTATCATTGTAAATTATTTCGTTAATTTGAAAAACATTGCTAGAAATAATTTCTCGTAAAATGACACTTCATCCCGACCCAATACCTCGTACTTTTAATGAAACATTATAAACACCAAGTTCTCGGGCATTGCTAATGATTTTTTGTGCCACTTTTTGTGCGGCATAAGCAGTAGATTTTTTACTACCGCGAAAGCCAATGTTTCCACAACTAACTTGTTTACCTAATACTTCACCTTTTTTGTTACAAATATTTGAAATATTATTGTTAAAACTAGAAAAAACGTTAATAAAACTTTCTTCACCGTCCTTAACTTTTTTTGTTTCAAGAGTTTTTTGGTTTCTTTTGGTTTCTTTTTTGGGACTGTTCATAATTTTTAAGTTTTTTCAGTTGAACGTTTTTTGTTAGCAACTGTTTTTCTTTCTTTATAAAGAACATTTAAGCCAGCGGTCGGTCGATTACGATTATTATGTCTAGTTGATTGACCATTAACTTTCATATTTCCCATTCTTCTTATTCCTTTATAGGAACCAATATTAATTTGTTTTCTAATATTTTGACTAACGATTTGCCTTAGTTCTCCTTCGGTAGGCATTTTTTTAACTTCTTGATTAATAGCATTAATTTGCTGATCAGTTAAAAGGTTAGATTTTAACTGAAAACTGATATTTAAATTTTGCAAAATTTTTTGTGCTTGTGGACGTCCAACGCCATAAACAGCAGTTAAAGCGATAGCAATATTTTTTTTTTCTGGTAAGAGAATATTAGCGATACGAACCATATTTATTTTTGTCTTTGTTTGTGTTTAGGATTTCCCTTGCAAATAATTCTTAATTTTTCTTTTCTTCTCACAGACTGACATTTAGGACAAATAGTTTGAACCGAAGCACGAACTTTCATATATTATATTTATATTGAGTTTTTTTTAATTTTGATTAAATTTTTTTGGGTAGTTATTTAAATTAACGTTTTTATTCCTGGTCCCATAGTTGTTGATAAGGTAATGTTATCAATAAAATCCCCTTTTCAATTTTGTGGGCGTAATTTTTTTACTTTATTATACAAAATTTGGTAGTTTTCTTCTAACTGGTCAAGTGAAAAATCGGTTTTTCCTAAAACAAAATGAATATTGCCATCTTTGTCGATTTTTATTTCTCTTTCATTTTCTCATATTTTTACCGCTTCGCTTAAATTATCAGTTAAAGTGCCACTTTTTGTACTAGGAAGAATTCCTTTTGCCCCTAATAACTTAGCTAAAGGTTTAAGATTAGTTTCATATTCAGTTGGTGCTACTAATTTTTCAAATCCTCATTGATTTCTTTTTTTATTTTCAATTCTTTCTTTCACATCTTCCATTTTTATCAATTCTACTTTTTCATTTTTAGTTAATTCATTAGGAATTTTTTCGCCAACAATAATGGCAATTTTTCCTTTTCTTTCTACAGTATGGGGCAAACTAATCATATCTTTTATTAATAGTGATTTTTTTTGGGTTTTATTGCTTTGCTTAATTTTAAAGTCTGCTTTGATAATTTTTCCAAGTTTATTTTCTAGGCAAAAAGTTAAGGCTTCTCGTAAAGGGTAATATTTTTTTTCAATTTTTTTATTGACTTTTTGATAACGTTTAGAATGTTTTTTCATTTTTTTTATTAATATATTTTTACGTTATTTAAAATTTTTATATCTTTTTTTCTTATCTAGCTTGTTCTACGAAAATCAGAAAAAATAAATTATTTTAACTCCTTTTAAAAATAGCATAAACCAATAATTTTTAATAGTAGAACCTTTTCCATTATTTCTGATTTTTCTATTTATTCAAATTTCTGTCATATATAATAACTTTTAACCCATCCCCCACGCTGCTAAACCTAAAAGAGGATAAAAGAAAATTGTAAGGCAAATAAGAGTAATTATTAATAAATATCTTAATTTACCCCATTCTTTTTTCTTAAAAATAAAAATACTAAGACCAAATATTAATATCACTATTAATATTACTATTAAAATAAATGCTCCTTCTTTATCATAAGTTTTAATTGAGTCTGGGTTTTCCAATTGGTAGGCTTCCGACATTTGACAAATCCTTTACATTATGCGACAGCTTTCATCATATCTTTTCTGTTAGATAGGCAATATCTACCTTGACGGTAAGCATTAGTATCAGCCCAAGCTATATTTTCAGCAATAGTTTTATAGTTTTTAAAAGGAATGATTGGGGAATAGCGACAAATTCTCCCATTTTGTCCTTTCAAAAATTCACTTCAATTTGTTATTTTTACTCCTTCTCCATCTCCCGAAAGATGGCAAACTTGATTATTGCCTAGATAAACACCAACATGGTCATATGCTTGACCTACTAAATTACCTTCTCCAAGATTAAATCCTGCCTTTTTTGAAACTCATACAATATCCAAAGGTTTAAATTTACTGGTGCTAACTCCGTAATTTCACTCGACATATGGTTCTCTCACTAAACTATTAAAACCCACATAATCATTAGCACTCGGATGTAAAACTAAAATAAGATTTTCACCATTCAGCATTCCCCTCAGCCAACTAGCCTCCGATTGCGCCTCAGCCAAAGAATAGTGCCTAGCTCTTTTCCGTTCATAAATGCCATAGCTTCCTTGGTAATCAGCCTTTACTGGAAATACCCTCACTTCCCTATTTTCAGCCAAGACTAATAAAAATACTCAGTAATTACTATTCTCAGCTATTACCGTCGCTAAATTCTTATTTCAGTCAGTGCTAAATCTTTCTACTTCTTTTATTTCCCCAGCAATAGTAGTATTAGCTTTTACTAAGGATTTAAGTTTAGTTTGCTCAGTTTCTTTTTGCTGTCTTTGCTGGGTTTTCTCTTGCTGAATATTTTGGTAATTACTTAAACTATTCCCATATAATTTAGCGTGCTGTTCACAGTAAATATAATGGTTAGAATTGTGATAATTAGGAGTTCGTTCAGAACAATTAATTACTTTACAGTAGCCATTCCAGTGCTTAAAGCAATATTTATCTCAACTGGCTAGCCGTCGCGGACACTCAGCACACTGATTTTCATGGTATTGACAATAACCATCCGCGGTGATTACCTTATTCTTACAAGAACACCAGTAAATACTTTTCTCATCTCCACCATCACCTTTACATTGGCGAGGAGTTAGGGAATTAACCGTATGTTTAGAGCAATAAGTTTTATCACTCGCTATTCTTTCTTGGCATTCCTTGACGAGACAGTTATGACAATGGCAATTAGTTTCCCTTTCATTCATCCTATCCTTCTTCAATTTATTCATCCAAGCGTCTGTCTCCCACATACCTGGGGGCATACTAAAACGAAAATCTCTCTCAAGATCTCACAGGGTTTTAAAGTATTCTCCGCAAATATCGCATTTTTCTGGCATAATTTTATTATACTATCATTTTACTTTCTTTTTTTTATTAAAGAGTTTTTTTTAATATTTATTTATACAAAAAGTTTAGAGAAAGAAATGGTTAAATTTATTTTTTTGTAAATTTTACAACACATTATTATATAATAATAGAAATTTTAATACAATCTTTTTGCTAAATAATTACAACCTTTTGGTATAAAAATAGGATGAATAGTTAGTCAAATATTGCTTAATTCTCACCTAATTGTCCATTATGTGATAATTAATTTATTTTCATGGCATAATAAAAAACTGTGTAAAAAATAATTGCTGCGATAAAAATTACAGAAAAAAGAAAATTTAAGAAAATTACTAATAGTTTATATGTAAATAGCAAAAATAAGCGTTTTTTTCAGAAAAATTGGAGAAAATTTAAACTCAATAATATTAATTGAAAAGTAAATCTTTTTGGATTTGTTTAAATTTCTAAATATTTAATGTAAACTAACTTTCATAATGTTGGCTTTTTAGGAACAGTTTTACTCTTTTGAAAGTTTTTTGGTTAATACTTAAATAATTTTTTTCCATAATATAGATTAATCCATATAAGCACTAAATTTTTTTAGTAGTATAATAAAAATATAATATATATAATTATGTAATAAATAATTAAACTTATGAACCATCTAAAAATTATGCTCTATATTTTTGAGCACCCAGTCACGCCCTAGTGGCAAAAATTATATCACCAATTCCTAGGCTAAACCTAGTAATTAAAAAATTAAAAAACTAAAACAGTAGGTTAATACTGTTAAAAAATATATTACTATTAGCCAAAATATCCATTAAAAACCATTTTAAAAAATTAAACAAAATTAAAATAAATATCATGACAAATAATACAAATACATACATAAATAATATTGAAAACATAAAAAAACCAGTAGAAGAAGTTAACTTATTTTGCTACGAATCGTTATCAAGAACAAAAGATGTTGGTTGAAAAGGAAAAAAAGACTGAAATAGGCAATAAATAGTTATAAAATAAAATTAAATGTGAAATATTTTTTTAGCATTTATAATACTATTATGTATAATATGTATAGGAATTATTGCAACATTACTTACTTTAAAAGGTATTTTGCTACCTACATGGTTGATGAGAAGAGGAAAAAGAAACTGAAAATTTAATTGGCAAAATGACTGAAAAAAACTTTTAGTAACTATAATTTTTTATTCTTGTATTATGCCTTTTCTTGCTTTTTTTGTTTTTCTTTTAAGATAATTTGACAAAAAGGATAATTGCGCTATTCAGTAAAAAAGTTATTGGCGACAGTAGGAATTTCTGTCGTCAATTTTGTAAATTAATAAAAAATGATTTGACCAGGTTCACCTTTCCATCATTGTAATAAATGTGGTAAAGAAAAATTTATGTTAGCACTAATTTGAAGTTCTTATCACGGAAAATATTTTTGCTGAAATTGATTAGTTATTCCAGCTTTACTGCAATAATATTTAAAATCTCCTAAGGTTCAACTAAAATCTAAGGGATTGCTTAATCTGCCCGGTCGATAAACAAAAGGGTCAATCAAATTTAGATAATTAGTAGCAAATATTCAGAGGT
>Ga0307512_10005765_pt1 | contig 12776 bp, 13 predicted proteins | sample 14_EM_MG_FD_200267 | JGI IMG/M metagenome (GOLD analysis project Ga0307512, IMG submission 200267) | Populus trichocarpa ectomycorrhiza microbial communities from riparian zone in the Pacific Northwest, United States - 14_EM | ecosystem: Host-associated > Plants > Roots > Unclassified | place... | reverse complement strand
CTATTCATCTCAGGCACTGATTAAGGCACGCGTGGAGGTGTTTTGTTCGTTTGGGTTAGGGTTGTGGGCTTGTTCGTTTCCTTTGTTCTAATCTATTTATCTCAGGCATTGATTATTACACGCGTCACGAGGTTTTTGGATTGCTCAGGGTTTATTTTTTATTTATTCATAGTATTATGGGACATCGCGCATGCAGTGTTTTTGCAACTCCTGGCGTGATGGTGTTGAGGCTCAATAAATCTCTTAAGTATCGTGAGCTTATACCCACACCAGACTGCTCAGGCCCAGCTCCAACTTTCATCCCTTTCTACAGTGAATACTCCACTCCTCCCATGTCGTCGACAATGCCAGAGAAGACCCCATACCGTTGCCCCGAATTTTCATGCCGAAAGAAGTTCACCTCAGACAGCTGGCGACTTAAACATATCAAATTACACCATCCTGAACACCTTCAAGTTGCAAAGAATCTGACTGTTGGCAGCGCGGCCCGGCGCGTTGAACCCGCTCAGCGTCGTGAATTCAACGCTAACAAAGATTCAGTCGAGGACTTGGACGCGTTTCCCTACCTCGAACAAGTTGAAAACATCGCAGACTCGGTGTCTCAACCACCGCCACCGCCTCTGCCGTGGACGGAAACATACCCCGGCGCCGGCGCTCCGCTGAGCGAATACATTGGTGAGCCATGGGAACGCGACGCTCAGGGTTGCCTTGAGACGAAACTACGGAACAATCCCTTCTACCCATTTGCGACGCGTGATGAGTACAAATATATCCAGTGTGGGATCAAGAAGAAGGGTATGAAGACGTACTATGACAACGTGCTGAAGGAAGAAAACACCGCTCTGCATTTCCCAAGCTTCAAAAACGGGGATGGCGTCCAGAAGGTCGTGGCTAGCATGCCAGATGATCAGGCTCCTGGGGAGTGGGAACTACACACTCTCGAGGATATGAGATGGAATGACAATCACCAACGTCCTATCAAATACTGGAGTTGAGACATCATCAAAAGCATGAGATGGTTGATGCGGCAGCCAGCCTATGCCGAGCATCTCATTTAGGCCCCTCAGCGTTGCTTTAACAGCGATATGCCACCGAAACGCCTCTATACTGAAATGCACACTGCGGACTGGTGGTAGGAGACACAGGTAAGCAGAGATACTCCAGGATAACGACATGTTAATCGAGGTTAAGGCAACGCTCAGACTGGGGGATACACTGGTTCCCTTGATCTTCATGTCCGATGGAACACATTTCTCGAATTTTGCCGGCGACAAGAAAGAGTGGCCTGTATATATGAAAATCGGCTTTCTATCTTCGAAGATCCGCCAGATGCCCTCAGCGCACACCGTCGTAATGGTCGCTCTCCTGCCGATTCCGATCAAGAACCGCAATATTCCTCAGAAGCGGCTGGATGAGCAGCCGCAAACAAACCGAGAGGTGCTGAACGAAGTACTCCGGCGGGTACTCCAGCGTCTCACCTTTATACAAAATCCCAATGCCGAGAGCGGGTATTACAACGTTCTCTGTGCAGATGGCAACTTCAGGCGTTGCAAACCGGTTTTAGCAGCATGGCTTGCAGATTGCCCTGAGTATAGCGACCTACATCATCTCGAGCGGCATGTCTGTTTTTGGTGCGAGTGTCCACAGAACGAACTTGGAGATTATGTCCCTTCTGACAAGCAACACCCCCGGCGGGATCACAACCTATATAGAACCCTCAGCAATGCCAACGCCAAGGCAGCCGATGCCGAACACTCGTCGCACCATGTCCACCGAGGATTCAACGTTTTTCGACATATTCCCTGTATCGTGAGCGACCTCCCGAAGCCTGACCTCCTCCATACAATGCAGATCGGCATGCTTGACCACCTCCAGAAGTGGATGTTCCACTTCATGAAGACGCACGAACGGCTTGACAAGTACAATGCAATATGGTTATCCGTGCCTGCTTACCACGACCTCAGACCAAAAAATAAGTCATATGAGGAAGTTTCTCAATGGAATGGAAAAGAGATGAAAGAAATGAGCCGGTACCTGCTAGGAGTTGTAACCCAGTCACTACGAGGTGGAAGCCCCGCTCAGCGTCCCATATTCAATGGGGCAATTGAGTGCACACGGGCATTGTTAGAATTCTATATGTATGCTCGATATAACTCTCACGATGATGCAACTTTGAGCTACATGGAGGACGCCTTGCTTCGTTTTCACACCTTCAAAGATGTTTTCTTACTCGGGCGGGCCGGCAAAAAGGCGAAGACGCAAGCCAATGCCCTGAGAACGGAACTCGTGAAGAAGCGAAAGGTAGACGAGGAAACAAATGCTGAAACTTGGACGCCGTCCAAGAAGCGGCGCGAAATGAACGCCTGGCAGGATTATATCAGCCACAAGATAGATGTTTCCAAGGAGTTGGATGCCGACTTCAACCTTCCGAAGATCCACTTGATGTCTGATTGGGTCGAACAGATCCGTCGTTACGGAGCCTTGCAACAGTATTCTGCCGAGAGACATGCACAAGCACATGAAACGAACCTCAACGACGGTTGGAACGCCTCCAATCACAATCTCTACTACCTGCCGCAAGTAATCACCATTCAGCGTCGCATTCTCTGCTTCGAAATCAGAGAGCTCAATCTCAAAGCCCTCGCTCAGCATCGGGAGAACAGCGCTGCCGCCTGCAAAGTCCTCCCTTCCGGTGCTGATCTGGCTGCCCCCCTGGGCTCCCAGTCATATGTGAAGCCCGAATTCATGGGGCCCCAAAACCACCGTGATGGAAAGCATCCTGACGCTATGATCAAAGACTTCAGAGCATTACTCGACAATACACAAGACGCAACGCATCACGTGGCAATATACAGCGGCATGCGGGAGTTTATCAAGCATAAGAGTCGTAACAAGACGTATATATCAGATGATCAACTGCACGCAATGGAGCTCTGTATTTACCATGGTATCAAGGTCCAAGTTGAGGGTTTAGATGGTAAACGCACATCGCAGATGTGTCGATGCACAGGAAGCCAGAGCTGACGCGGAGGGGATGGACGGAACGACTGGGTATGGGTAAAGCAACGCCCGGGGAGGTGTTATGGCGCGCTGAATTGGCGTCTCCTGTGGCAACTGCAACGACTATTCAAAATCAAACTCCTAAATGAGGATGGAGCTTTCGTTGAGTACTGGTTAGGCCTGGCGCTCACCAAAATACCTGAACACTCGGGTTACTTGGATCCGGTCTCGAAATTTGTACAAGTGAGAAAAGCACCGGCAGCCGTTGCTTTGCAAGTTTTCAGCGTGGGAAATATTGTCGGCAGCGCGCACGTCATTCCAGAGATAGCTACTAGTAGTACGACAGGAGACGGACGGAATGAACGATGGATTGTCAATAGCCACATAGATCTGGCGACTTGGAATGATGTGTATAATTAGTAAAGAGAAAATTGCATTTTGCGTGCAGGTAGAAGGAACGCGAGTAGAGATTTTCGCAGCGTCACCCATAGCATTGCAATGCCGATGCAAGCGCGTACCCAATGGACCCATTCCGATGTATGGTCACAGTTGGCCACAACCCCAGAGTGATTGTTTAAAATAGGAGACTGACAGAACGAGAAGAAACGGTGAAACAGCAATCAGAGGGCGACATGGAACGCGACGCGTTGAATTGACGCCGGGCGCGGAGTAATCCGCCACCAGGGTGTCTCTGACGGCTCTGAAGGAGCGCGTCCACACCGACGGAGCCATTCCGCCCGGACGGAAATATTTTTTGCTGATGGTGTTGAATTTCCTGGGCATAGAAAGGTGAAAGCTGCGATAGAACAACACCAGGCGATGGTTTATGACAATCAAACTGACCACTGCGTTCCTTGTCAAAATGGCACCTCAACAAATCCACGGACACGCTGGAAGCGCGAAGGCACGGGCGCACCTCCTCAAGTTTGACGCAAACAGCTGACACCAGAACTAACGCCACCTCCACCTAGAACGCCACCGGCGCCATCCGGTGATAAAAATTGTGCCCAAAGTTCCAAAATCCCAAATCTGCCCACCGGATATGAATATAAACATGCTCCCCCTCCTGGCGCTGAATTTTTCAATTATGATACATATGCCGAGGATAGCGAACATGATGAAGATTTTATTCCAGATTTGTGGAATGATGAAGGAACATCCACTGGTTAGTACACTATCTGCTGCATGTTAATACAGCTAACATCCATTTTGCAGACGACAGCAGCCAATTGAGTGAAACTGCCAGTGAAAACGAACATGGATTGTAAGAAAGGTAATTTTTGAGTGTAGTATTATTTACAATTGCCACACACTTTATAGCATGTTTTAAACGATCTATTTATATGTATTATTAAAGAACAATGTAGTGATAAAGAAGATAGTACCTGAAGAAGACAGAATAGCTGTCAAAATATTGTTAATGATATATTCTGCCAAATGAAATGATGGTATATTGTGGATATGCTCATGGCACAATGAGCGTTAATGGAGTGTCAACAATTTTTGGTGCTGTAAGTCAGGTAATAAAAACCCAATTTGGTACTGAATATATATAATGGAAGTGTTGGCATCCTTTATAGGGAAAAGAGAACACAAAACGCTCCCTGACCCATCTTGAAAATGAGCATCAATGGAGGGTCAACAATTTTTGGTCCAGTAAGTCGGGTAATAAATACACAACTTGGTAGTGAATACACATAATCGAAGTATTGGCATCCTTCATAGGCAAAAGAGAAAGCAACATGCACCCTGCCCCATCCTGAAAATGAGCGTCAACCGAGCGTCAACATTTTTCGTCTTGCATCCCGGGTAATCTACATGCCTCTTGATCGCAGACACCTATAAACGAGTAATTGGCAGCCATGATAGACAGATAAACAAGAGATAGTTGTGCGACAGCCTCGCAGGGAGTCACAACTCGTTTCATTTACACTGCCGCAACCTAGAGTTCATGAGCGTTTCAGCATATAGAAATGGTGGAAACATCATATACAGACAATAACGGCCACATCCCACTTTGATTGCACATGCTGAAAGAACAAATATCGTTGACGCTCTGTTGACGCGAATTTTCAAAATGGGGCCGGGAGCGTGCTGCTTTCTTTCTTGCCACAAAGGCAGTCAGTATGTCGATTATGGATAGCAATGAACAAATCACATTTTAATTACTTGACTTACAAGACCTAAAATTATTGACGCTCTGTTGATGCTCAGTTTTAGAATTGGGCCGGAAGGGTGTGTCTCCTCTTTTTGAGTATCAAGGCAGTCAATTCTTCTCAAATAGTCCAAGATATACGAAAGTCAATATTTTGCAATGAACGGTAGCATATCTGAATGCGACCATAAATAGAAAGACCCGAAATGCAGAACCGGACATTGGAAGCGACAGGTTTAGCCAAACCCGGCAAAAACCGCAGTTTGATGGGTGCAGGTCCGGGATTGCCCCACCAAGACTCCATGGGTCCGGTTTCTGGACCGGTCTGGAACCAACTGACCTGTGTTTGCAGGCCAAACCTGGACCGCTGGCAGGGTACCCAGACCCGTTGCTAACACTAGCTGTAGTTATGAACACAGAGGGATTTGGCGAATCCTGGAATTTGAGCTGCATTTCTGTGCGCTCATCGTTGCCCATTTCTGCATACATGTAGAAAACATTCCAATAATCCCCAACAAACTTCTGGAGCCACCACTTCAAATGACGAACTTGGCCTGGCAGAGGACAAAATAGCACTGCCTTTTGAGGTGGAGGTGCTGGAGGCAAGGCGCATGTATTACTTTCAGGCTGGTGCAGGAGTGCCTCATTTGATGCCTACTCTTCGTCAGGTTTGGGATACTCCGCAGGTTTCTTGACAAGCATTGGCAGAAATGTCTCTCTCAGCCATCGGAGAATCGGAGTATCCACTCAAGTATCGAGTCGCCATATATCGTACCATTGTCCAGAATCATCATCCCGGTCCTTGGTGTCTCCCAATACCATTGAGAAACATGTGAGCCACCTTCCATGAACCCTCCATGCTCCTGAAGCACCCCGTGAAGTGTATCTCTCGACAAGAGTCTTTAGTTTTGCTTGCTCATCCTCAGTCCATTCGAGATCAACAAGGTGTGCATTCTCCTTCAGTAACCGGAGCAGTGGTTTCCTATTCGCTAGTTTCGATTCTGACCACCTCCTGATCCTCCAGGGCTTTGTAATCTCTATCCTCGGGTGTGCCGCATCATGTTGAGCGTCTTCGTCCTCAGTGCGGATGGCGTGCATCAAACTCTTCACAGCAGAATACTGTGCATCGGCACTGTGCTTTTCCATCACAGTCTCATCCTCTGGATCTTCAGGCACACCTGAAATCAGCCAAATCGCCTGATAACACCAGTCATAGAGTGAATAGAATCCTAGTGTTGCAGTGACTTGAAGCTTGAATCCAATGCTCACATTCGTCGCAGTTCTCCAGCCTACACTATTTTTCGTCCTGTACCGATGAGAGTCATCAAAAAACCCAAAACTCCATGAACTGTGTGAGAGCCGGCCATCGCTTGATGGTTTCGCTCTGGATGTTAAAGTATCATACGACACAAGGTGGATATTCCATTGGTTCTCCGGCTCATCAATAGTGGTGTTCAGATCATTTTGTGTGATATTCGCATTTTCGGCCAGCAACAAGTTGACGAGTTTGAAATCAGTTCCATATCTCATCTCATTGATGATAGTCATGAAAGTCTCTGCCACTCTGGGCATCGTGACCACCAAGATTGGTTCATGGGCCGATATAAGTGCTGGCTCCCTGTGAGGTGGTGTTGTCTGTTTCTCCAGCAGGTGGCCAGGCACAGAATTCGATCTCTGGAGCGGATACCACTCCCGTTCTTCACCTACAATGCCGGGAAAGTTGTTGTGTGCCAAAATCACCCACTCTTCAAGGGTATTCCCCCATAAAATGGACAGTGGCAAACCCATTACAACTTTCTCAGTCACCAATTTGCAAAGCATTGCCGCTGCAACGGAGGTGAAAGTCTTTCCAAGACCCATATTATCCGCCACCAGTGCTCCTGGCATATCAGCATCCCAATCCCATCTCCGCACGATGCACCAGATGGCCCAAACCTGGTGCGCCAGAAACTTACTTCCAGGCAGGCCTGGAATTGAATATTTGTGGCCTGGAACATGGTCCTCTGTTGATTGGCAAATAGGATGGGCATTCGGCAGCCTTACCGCCTCATAAAGACACTTGTGTTCAAATTCGTTGTTGATTGTGTTGAGAATAGTGCTCAATACTGAAATGGAATTATCTGGATCGAGGACCTCCTTGCCATCCTCCACTGGCTTCTGAACCTATCTTGCTCCTTGGTCGGTCTTCTTTCCATCCTCAATGATCTCTTTCAGTTGCTCCGAGGTTAGCTGGGCAGATGGGCCCATACTCCGGCGCTCTTGGAATTCATCACAATATTAGGTATTTCACAGACAAGCATTTGGACCCAACAATATATACTCAATTCTATTCACTCAATCAGAACTTACATTAATACTATCAATTTCATTCCCACCTGCCTCCTCATCCACCACTCTTTCATTTTCATCAGATCCCTCCGAATTCTAAGTATACTGATTAGCAGTGGGTATAACTTACCTCAAAGAGGCTAGCGGGGATTACCTTGGCCGGTCTCATCACGTGCTCTGCAATATCCTTCCCTGTCGCTGCCTTGATTTCTACCAAAAATAGTTTCACATCGTGTCCCAATTTCAACTTGAATGCATTAGAAAGAGAACTGTTGTATGAAATCTGACCATATAGAGGGTCATTCATTTGCCCTGGTGCGTATAATCCCATATACTCTTCGTCCAATTTTTCCTGCGTCAAGTTGCATATGTATAACGCAGTCAGATGGTATGGTTCTTTTGGGCAACAATTTTGTTCGATGAAATCAATCACCTCCTCCCAGTGCCTCACATCTGTGTACAAAGCTTGGAGTTGCATTCTGGATGTCTGGTCATTGTTGCCGTTCGGCACTTGACGAATCACAACCATGAGAGTTGTATTTGGCAACTCTGGGAGGTTACCTCTCGCTTTTTTGCCCGCGCACTACGCCAAATCCGTTGCCTGTCGCTTGTTGCCTTGCTACCCATTCTTCCTCGCCTTCCGGACCTCACCTGCACATTTCTTCAAAAACATCTCCCCCCACTGTCACCGAATCCATTCGGCATTATCGAAATTTTCCAAATGTGGCCAGGTCTTGAAAGTCTCCAAAAAATCTGTAACCGCCGTCTCCCAGTACAAGGGTCCATCTCTCAGCTGTTTCAAACTGTTCTGTCCCGGGATAATGGACCGATGCTTTTTCTCGAGGAACCCAGCCACCCATACTTTCTTCCACTTGTTTAACGAACTCAAGTTAGGCTGCCCCATCCTTTTGGCAAATTGCTTCAAGGAGAATTCCATTTGCTTCAAGCTGATAGGCACTTTGCCTTCTGCCCCGCCCAAGTCCGACGAATCATTGCTCTCATAATCTGCATCAAATTCGTCATAACAAATCTCTGGTAATGGGGGCAAGTCCGCAATCCCTGCAACAGCTGTCCTGTGGGGTTCGGCAGCCGGCTGAAATCGTTTCTTTGGCAGGCTAATGGGGGGTCTTCCAGGTGCGCTGGGAAGTTGTCCGTATGGAGTTGAGGCGGAAGAGGTTGGCTGAATGACTGGATTGTTTCAAGGCAGTGCTGGAGGCACTCGAGGTGCGCCTGGAGATGACGGCCTCTGTTCTGAGAATTGCTGAGGGGGGAACATTTGAGGTACACCATAACCTCCTTGGGAGAAATCATATCGTTGCCACGATGGCTCGTAACTCGGATATGCTTGGGTTGCTGCTGAGCTTGGTCGTGAGCTTGGTGTCATGTTCAATGGGGCATGGTGGTAGAACTGGGGATCGCCTGGAAATGGTGCCTGCAAAGGCAGGTAACTATACCCTGGTGGTGGTGGATGAAATTGATTTGCGGGTTGCCCGAATTGAGTGTCTTTGCTCAGTGTATTTCCCATATTATCATCTGATGCTCCCACATTGTCCTCTGGGTGTTTTTGTGAGCCAAACAGCCCACCCGCTGGAGCCATATTGGTTGTCTTCGGTGGAGATCCGTTTGTCATCATCGTATGTAAACATAACATGGTGGTGAACGAATTATCAATTCAATTGGTGATTGCAAACGGAGCGGAGTATTTTCGAGAATATTGGAGGCAGCAGTGACCTTTGGCGGAATGAAGGCCTTTTATATCCATCTTCTTTGTCACGGCCTGTGGTGTTTCACTGGACCTTTGATCCCATGAAACCCGGCTGAGAAAAAGAAATCATAATCACACACATCCTGCCTTTCTTTGTTATATGCTCGACTTCATATACTAGGATCTTGGATAGAAGCTCACCTGTGTTCAGTTCAGGACTGTAAAGGTCATAGAAGGGATACGACATGATATCTCCAGGAACCTAACATGCACGACATCCGGTTGGAAGGTTAGCACGACTTGGCATTTTATACTCAAAATGTGTGTGTATGACCTACTACTTCTTTCAATATGAGGCCTGTTAGTCGAGCAGCAACAGTGATTGCTTCCATTTGAGCTCTTTGTGCAAACCTCATTGTGTCCTCAGGATCCACCTACCGGTCAAGAATCGTTACTGAAGAAAGCATCCTACCAGCCTATCAAGTTCTCGATGAGCTGGCATGCAGCCAGCTAGGACACTTACCTATTCATTGTATTAAGCTGATGTTATCCGCTGATTGAGGCTTGAGCGTGGACATAATCTGCACAATGCCGCAATGACGTAGTATACGATAAGGCCAATCGTAGTAGCACCTGAAGCTAGTTTGTGAAGAAAACTGATCGTGAGGTGACTTTGTTTTACCCCTCCTCTACATTGAGTGCGGTGTGATGCGGCTTTGAAAGTGATACCCTAACCTGAGTTAGAGTTAGCTCGCTTTCAAACAAATATCCTGTAGGCTCAAATCCAGCAATAAACCATACCCCCTAAAGCATCATTGAGATTCGTCAGAACACTGAGCGTTTCTCAAATATGGTCAACACTCTCTGGAAACATGTTGAATGCTGTATTTGCAAAATGGAATTATGCAACAAGAACCGACTGGAAGCTCACTATCAACAATATCACCCACTATCGATGAATGAAGGGCTATTACCCAACGGGATTCTACCACCTGCCAGCTGGGATCACCCTGAGCCATCATGGTTTGACTACAGTCGGTGCACCTGAATGGCCATCGACAAGCTGTCAATTAATGATCAATTCATAGACAACGTACCAGGTGCACCGCCACCTGAAGATACTCCCAACGAAGAACCTATGGACCCTCAGCAGCCTGATCTCACCTGCACCCCTGATCGAACCAAGAGAAAGGCTCATAGGCAGGTAGTTGGAGTGGATAATGCGGGAGGGAAAGCATATGGCAAAGCAACAAGATTGTACAACAAGCATCATGAGTACTCAGAACAATGGAATCCATGGCATCCATGTCGGTCCGCACACAACATTCAGCAGGTTGAGTCGTTTCGCCTGCAAACAAACACCTGGATTGATCAACATCTCAGGCGTGGACTGGACAACTACAAAATCGAATCATTCCAATCAGCAGGTGCCCTACGAAAGCTCCTCTCAGAACTGGATTTCGGGCTCAGCGAGGATAGTTGGATTCAAGGCGATTCACATATCTTCGGAACATTATACTGCAGGGATATTTTCAAATGTATCCAGTTCCTTTTGGCACATCTCCCATTTTAGGCGCACCTTGATTTTGAACTGGTGCGCCTCGCTGACTCTGGGCGCCATCGAATCTACAGCAAGATGAATATGGGCGATTGGTGGTGGGATACACAAGATCAACTTCCTACTGCAGGGATGATTGTGCCAGTCATATGTGCATCCAACAAGACTCACTTGGCCAACTTTTCGGGCAATCAGCATGCCTGGCCACTGCATCTCACAATTGGTAATATTCGAAAAGATATCCACCGCACACGTAAAAAGGGCCCGTCGATTCTTGTCGGGTTCATTCCCTGTCCCCCGAAAGGTGCCAAAAACATTGATGAAGCATGGCATTCCGCGGTTGGAACTGTGCTGTCTTAACTTAGGCATCTTGACATCACTGGCCCTGGCTTGAAATGGGATTGTGCTGATGGATTCCAGCAACAATGTTACCCTCTGTTGGCTGCCTGGGTCGGGGATTATCCGGAACAGGTCATGGTTGCTCAAGTCTCATATGGCTCATGCCCGATGTGTGAAAGTCCTAAAGGTGCGCCGCTCGGGCATCCAACTTTTCGATCACTTGATAACTCAAGAGACCAGCATATTTACTCGGAGTTGCTGAAGGACAATCATCTTGATTCTCTGCACACTCTCGGTGTCCACCCAATTTGCAACCAGTTCTGGCAATACCCTCTCTGCAATGTCTATTGGCTTTGGCAGCCTGATGAATTGCATCAGCTGCTCCTGAGTTTAGTTAAGGACTTATGGCACTGGCTGCTCAAATACCTGAAAGCTAGAAATGTCAAGGATCAATTTGACAATCGATTCACATTGGTGCCATGATATCCCGGCCTCCAACACTTCTCTGAACCCTTCAATTCGTGGAAAAGCGGCACCTGGCCAGGTAAAAAGATCCGTGGAATAATCAGAACACTGGCAGTGAATTGCGCTCCAATTCTTGACTGCTCCAAAGATGACGGGAAAACTGAGGCAGAAACAGCCTCCGATGAAATGGTGATGGGAGCAGTGTGGGCATTATGTGAGTTCTCTCTACTTGTTAGCCAACAAAATTGCTCTGATCTATCCCTCAAAGCACTAGACGATGCACTCAAGCATTTATACCAAAGAATGGGTATTTTTCGAGAACACAAAATGTCGAAGTCTGCGAAGGCCAAAGTTGATGATCTGTTGGCAACGGAATCCCATCAGTTACGCGATCAAAAGATTCATAAGATTCGTGCTGCAATGGAGGCCCTTGTGTATGGGGCTGAAAAGGTTTCCACAACACAACGTAGGCAATTTCAGGTGCGCCTGAACAGAGCTCGACAAGTGGCAACTACTTGGTCAGATGGTGATTGTCAGAAGGCAATTGACTGATTGGAGCGCGAAATCCATCAAGTGACACCTGCTAAGCGCAAGCTGTTCGATACATTATTCCAATGTCATGAGCGACAACTATTGCGGGAAGTCGGGACTAGTGTTAGCAACGGGTCCGGGTAACCGGCCAGCGGTCCGGGTTTGGACCGCGAAAACGGAATGGTTCGGTTCAAGAACCGTGCAAAAACCCGACCCGTTGACTTTTGGCAGGCCAAACCCGGACCCGTACCCGTCAACCCACGGGTTTCGCCGGGTTTGGGTAGACCCGTCGGTTCCAATCTCCGGTTCTGCATTTTGGGTTTCATATTTATGGTCGCATTCAGATATGCTACTGTTAATCGTAAGATATTGACATTGGTACGTCACGGTTCATTTTCGACGTGTTAGTCGCGTTGATGTGCAAAACAAACATACTCACGCGCCCAACCACATCCTGAAAATGAGCGTCAACAGAGCGTCAACAGAGCGTCAACAGAGCGTCAACAGAGCGTCAACAGAGCGTCAACGATATTTGGTCTTGCAATCTGTTTTGCCTATAAAGGCGGCCAATAATTCCTTTATGACTGAATACAATATATCGGAGGTGTGATGTCCCAGGACGCATGACCAAAAATCGTTGACGCTCCGTTGACGCTCATTTTCATGATGGGGCAGGGAGGGTATTGCAATCTGTT
>Ga0307512_10005764_pt1 | contig 12777 bp, 12 predicted proteins | sample 14_EM_MG_FD_200267 | JGI IMG/M metagenome (GOLD analysis project Ga0307512, IMG submission 200267) | Populus trichocarpa ectomycorrhiza microbial communities from riparian zone in the Pacific Northwest, United States - 14_EM | ecosystem: Host-associated > Plants > Roots > Unclassified | place... | reverse complement strand
GGAGTTGATCCATAAGGAAAAGAAGGAAACCAGCGACGGCTGCCCTGCTCTACAGTACTTGACGCACAAGGGCGCCTCATATGCACCACTGTATATCAAGGCTCTCCCCAAGCACAATCACGATATGCACCATCCCAGGCTCACTCCACGATACGTACGGTACAAGTGCTGGGGAGGCTGACATGAAAGGCCGCTCGGACACTACAGTAGCTTCGTCGTGTTGCCGCATTCGGTCTAGGCCCACGCTGGACCAAACAACCCAGACTCAACATTGATTACGTGATGTCTCGCCCAGTGGGGTTGTTTATTGTCAACACAGATCTTCCTTGCTACCTTCCGCTTGGCCTTGCCAGAGAACTCAATTGACACAGTCACGATACCGGAGCGGAATTCTTGGCGTCATCAAACCGGCTACAATAGGTCTGCCGCCCGATATCGAGCAGATAATTATAAATCAGATTTACAGTACCCGTACCCATGCCTTGACCTTTGAGTTGCTCGCATCTATGCCTCATATGTACGTCAACATCCTTCTTTGCGCATAGCGTTGTCATGTCGTAGAGTGTTGTTAGCGCCGCGACCACAGCAAACCATACAGTAGCGTGTCATGAAACCAATAAAAACCTGGACCGCAAAAAGAGCGGGGATTAGATTGGGGGTCTGCTGTATGTAACTCTTGCCAGTGGGGTCTTGGCCTAGGGTTGGTCGTGTTGCAACGCTGTTCGCATCACCTTTAAAGCCCCGAGTCGAAATGCTGGTTGAACTTGCCGCCGGGCGATAAATCTCTGTGACCAACCGACACCATCCTTCTGGCAACGGCTGCAGGTACAGAATCTTAGGATGCGAGTCAACGACAAACCCACGATCATGGAGAGGACAGTACTAGTGGAGACACATGTCACCCCACTCGGACACATTACTGTACAGTGCCATCACATTTGCACGTTCTGGCTTTGACATGGTTGACAGTTTGACAGGCCTGCTTATCCCCAAACGGGTGAATTTTGGACAAACCTAGCATGGACACTTGTCCATAAGTAAAACCGTACAATGTAAACCTTGTTCTCAGTCTCGAACCAGGACCAGCAATTCCCCCCACGCTATTATTATAGATAGTAGGAACACCAGGGCACTATGAATAGAGGCATGTCCTGCGCATGACTGGCATGTGGGCCCACTGATTTCACAGAAAGAAGTATAGACAAAAACGGAAAGCACCTTCCCTTAGTCGTTCCTCACTCGTCAAATGGTATCCATTGTTCCTTAAGTGGGATGCTGTTCTTCCTTTGATTCACCTGATGGTAGCCCTGACGGCCTCGTTCAACCAAAAAAAAATTCATACTGGCAGTGCAACGCTGTGTGAGGCTGTGTGCTGTGTGATCCGACCCCCCTGTCAAAGCGGAGGCTGGGAACAATGAATATTAACGTAATAATGCATGACCTGGTGACAAGCATGGGAAACGCCGGTCCGGAGGTTCTGTACCCCTGAGTGCCTGACTTTTTGACTTTGCTTTGAACTACGTTAACCATTTGGGCGCACGGCACTCGTGGCGCGGAATCCGAATGGAACCTGCGTCTCTCAATTCTTGTCTATGGTGTGCCTCTCGTGAACCTATCTTTGTTACGCAAAAGTGCAAGCACGGTTCTGTGCCGTCCTATCTCTGGGGGCTGAGTTCGTGCCACAAAGTAGGGGGGTTTAAGGGGCCTGACAAGCGACGGATCCAGGCGCGGCTCGGAACGTTACCGTAAAGGTCAAATCATACGGTTGAAGTAAAAGACCGCTTTTCTTATATACCATGACATGCGTCCCATGTCCGCGCCAAGGGCTCCCTTTCCCCTAGTCCTAGTCCTACCAAACGCGTGCTCCCCAAAATGTTGACCCTCGCCGCGTTCACGACTTTGTTACTACTTTTTTCCGGCCCTGCGGTTGCCCAGGTCGTTGCTCCGGATTGCCTCACAGTGCCGTGGGGATGGGTATGAATGACCGTCGGCAACATCTCCTTCGACACGGCTGACAAACTTTCGTACAGACCTTCAACTCTCTCAATCAAAATGCGTGTACGGTAGCTGCATACTTGATGTCGACATGTAATATGGGTTGTGGGTGTGCATCGCTTAGTGTCCAAGGGCATTCCGTCTCATCTCATGCAGCGTTCACCATCAATTCGTTACTGCCGGGATACTCCTACACGGGACCGAGCGGTGTTGACGACTCCAACTTGTGCAAGTGCAACACCATTGCGTATTCCCTCATAAGTGCGTGTGACGCATGTCAGTCAGAATCATGGATCACGTATGATTTTATCGTATCTTCAAAGCCCTCCCTAACGTATCTACTATTAGGTGGTCTGAATATTCGTTCAACTGCACAAGGACTCTTCCCCCTTCGACGTGAGTTTCCCGTTGCTGCAGATACTTTATCACGTTGACATCGGGGCAATTGGCTCTTAGCTTCCCTAACCCTGTCCCTGCGGGAACGCGTGTACCTCAATGGGCTCTCCTCGACGTCACAGTTCGTTGCCGAGTTATCTATTTTTCCCGACGCGTACTTACGGTACACACCAGCTCGAGAATAGTTGGAATGTCAACAAATCGATGGCCATCGGTGGTAAGAATACTCTCTATTTTTCTCCTTGTCCTTTTCGACTGCTCACGCCTACGTCTTTAGACAGTCCCGAGATAGGTCCTGGCGAGTCGATCAGCGGCCTCTCAGCATCCACCTCCACTAGCGCTCAGGCGACAGGTACCTCTCCAAACCCCACAGTTTTCTCAGGTGCCTCTTCCGCCTCCGCCTCGCGAACGCCTACGCCCACTAAGAGTAGTTCAAACGTGGGTGCCATCGCCGGTGGCGTCGTTGCTGGTGTTGCAGCAATTTCTATCGCTGTCGTTGCGGTCTTCTTCTTTCTGCGACGGCAGCGTTCAAAGGCGCCTCCCTCTACGTATGCAGTTGGCGGTGTGCCGCAGCCGCAAATGGATGAATACCGCCAGCCACTGTCAGATGATGGCACCGGGGCTTACGTGCCGCCCTCAGCACCTGGAACCCCAGTAACTTCTATGAAGCTCTATGTACGTGTCTTTGTGCCTTCGTAGATTTGTGTGTTCTCACGTAGGAATATTTTTTCATACGCTCAGGACCCGAGCGACCCGACTACTTTTCCCGGGTACCAACCAAGTAGGCCTGGGTCAGATGTTACTACCCCCCCACCACCTTTCTCACCGTACAACACCGGAGCTGGAGTCGGAAACACCTTGGCCAACATGCAGACATCGGGACCGGGGACACCAGGGTATCATGGCCTGCCCACGGTTTGATTTCATGAGACTTCGAGGTGTTTACTGGAGCCATCGCAGGCCCGCGCTGTGCAGAAGCGAGAATTCGTTACGTAATAGCCCTGGAGGACTCTCACCATTCACCAGGACTTGTCGTGATATGTACTGTACAACTTTTCTCATTGCTACCTATCTCTCACTATTCTGGGCGGTACCACATATTCCGTTTGTGCTCAAGCATATCTATGACTTTTTTGGTATCATCGTCACAAAGGCCAAGTGGGTTTTGAGGGAATAATTGCGTCGGGCGGGTGGCGAGGGGTGAGAGGATTCGTCGGCGGTAATACGCCGTTGACATATTTAGAGTCCACGCGGGCGGCGGGTACGCCCGGTATGGTCAGGTGCACGATCATATCGATCGTTGGCAAGCAAGGGACAGAATGATCAAGCCGTACAGCGCCCGTCAAATATGAGCAACGTTCACACGCACGGTCCACGGACGGCCCTACACCCATCGTGTAGTGATGATCTTCTCTTGTCTTTCTCGCGGGCTGAACACGCGTTCAATTGTTGTCATGAATCACATCGATGTCTCAAAAAGGACCATTCTCTCATCGGGCAGAACTCGCCGTTGACATGTGTCCTCACCGCGCGCTGTTGCCGCCCATAAATCCACCCCACACCCCATACGCCACCGCTCACCGCGGATGAGTTCCCATAACCGCTAGCCAGGTGGCGCGTCATGTCTCCCGAAGGCTTGGCGATCAAGCCCTGACTATCCCAAGTGATCGGCGACAATGTTGGATTTTCCTCGATTCGCTCGAGTCCAGACCATGCAGGGGTGTCAAAGCTGTCAGCGTCAATATCAACGATGAGCGCAAGGCGGTTTCCGGTTATAGTCAAGTTGCTGTTTCCGAGACGCCACTGCGCCACTCATGTGATCGTATCGCGAGGCGCCTTGTGGTGATATGATTACGGTATTACGGTAATACAGTATTGTAGCAGTATAGTCAGTCACGTCTTACCGCAGTCCCCTTTGACTCGATCTCAATCGGTTTAATTTGCCATGTTTTATTCTTTTATCAATTAACGCCACGAAGCAACGATTTTATCCCACCAGTCGTAAGGAGTGTAAAAATTGCCCACAAGTTCTTGTAGCCTCCGGTTCGTTGGTAAATTTCTTGTGGTTGGGTGTCATTGAATGCAGAGCGAAAGAACAATGTTGTCACCATGTAGAATTTGAAGAGATACTGATGGTCAGGAGGTAGGGGAGACCTGGAGATGACTGGACAACTGGTGACTGCTGACCTCAGGCGATCCCGCCTGCTCCATTTCTGGACAACACAGAGTGACGGCATATCCATGCGCCACTTTTACCGCATGCGACGAGACTGATTCTGGTTCTGCTGGGGCTGAGTCGGGTTCTGCCAGGACTGGTTCTGGTTCTGGTTCTGGTTCTGGTTCTGCTGGGGCTGATTCTGGTTCTGCATCCCATGCCTGATTAGTTGGAGGGCATAACATTCAGTTGTCGACGTCGCGTGGGGTAGAGTTAGAATGACCACTGACCAATCCCACCTGTGCTTCTCGCTGCAGAACCCACCCAAGCGAGCATGCTCACCGGGTTCGGTTGGAGTCCTACATAGATTACATGGAAGGCGGTGCTGCGGTGCGCTTGTTTGTCGACCTAGACAGAGGAGATGTTTGGCTAAGGACTCCTACATAAATATAAAATTCAGGCACTCACTTATATGTCCCGTCCCAGCGAAGGGAAGGTGTGTTCGCCCCCTCTCCCTCGCATACTCGTTATTTCCCGTCGTGTCTGGGCTCTGTTCGAAAGTGTGGTTGCCATAACTGCTCGGGCCATCGTCTTCTATTCGCGTCAAGAGCCATTAAGCGTAATTCGCAGGAACGCCATAGATAATACACGCACGATGACTCCGGCCCACAGTTGCGGATCGCTGGTGGGAGCTACCGGGCGCTGCTACATTTCGATGACCCATCACTTGAACATTATGTGCATTCGTCGTCATAGCACGCTCTGTCATAGGTCGGGATGGCGGCGGCACCAGGCCCGAGGGGTTCGAGGGCGCACCGTATCCTCCTGGTACAGAAGGGACCGGGAACGATGGGGGTTGGGGGACAGACCCCGATGAAGGTAAGTGTGAGGGGGGGTGATGATAAGAGGGTGAATATAAGTGTGTGAGAGCGGGCGCAGGCGCAGGCGCAGGAAGGCGTGTATCTCGACGCACAGGAAGGGTTGCCGATGATTGGAGGGAAGTGGGTGGTGATGGCTGTTGGGGCAGATAGGTGCCATCGTTATGTGCTGCAAACTCCGGGCTCAATCGCGCGTATCGCACAGGCATCGAGGTGGATGGTATAGACCCACCTTGCGAAGAATGGATGGCAGGCACCAACGGATTGCCTGCCGTGGGTTGTGTGGCGCCGCGAGTCGCGCTTCGCGAACTGTTCTCGGCCCCAGGGTTCGCAAAGGGCTGCGGGAAATGTCGCGGCGGCGGTGGCGGCCTTGGCATCGTATTGTCGGTTTCTAGTGGCATCGTATTGGCGGTTTCTCGTCCCTCATTTCGCACAGAGGCGTTGGGGTTTAAATAGGGGTGGCGCATCCAGGGAGCAGGCTCATGCTGCGGGCTGAGACGTAAGGGCCACCAGCACGCAACGCACGGCGCAGCGTCGGCGCTTCTTATATTCATATCGAGAATCAGAAGCAGGTCGTTGTGACCATCGGCGCCAGTCCATCGGCGCAATGGGTCAAACATTGCGGCTGCACCACTTACGATGTTTTGTACTTATTTCCGTGTCCATTCCGGACGGGATCCTTAGGGAGAAAGAACCAGTCAATCGATGCAAAAGAGCCAATTCGATCGATGGTTGTAAAACACGACTTGCCAGAATTTCAGAGATAGCTGAAGAACAATATCAAGGGAAGCATCGAGGCGGCACCAGTTCCTGTGGACCCTTGATAACAGGAAAATGGCGCAGAGCCATAAGGACGTACGTGATGGGTCTGCCGGGTGACCTACTGGCGACCTCCGCGATGGCCACTTGAGACGCGTTTTTGTTCCTCGTGACCCCTCAGGCTTTTAACAATTCCGTACGGGTGGATGGAGTAAGCTTCTGATTTGCGAACTCAATATGTAGGGGCTCAGATAGAGCTAAAGGAAGCAGGAGTGACACTTCGACGGCGATGTCGTAGGTCTGGTCCATTTGAGAAAGCGAACAACCTCGCTCCGAGACGAGAACCGGCGCTTACTGATTGAGAGATAAGCGGGTGAGTCGGGAGAAGCAGAAATGCTCTTTCTTAGTGGCATGACTCCTTTTCCGAGTCAGAACCTTCCACAGCCCATTAGAACGCGCTTCTTGCGACCAGTATCACGAGGATGAAAACCCGCCGCAGTGAATGAGTCTTGTACCGTATTGTGGCTGTATATATCCAGGTGTCCACGACCGCTCAATACAGGCGCCATGAAATTGAATACTCAGCGACCGCAAATGTTCGTCGGGGATATCGTTCCGGCCAGGTATGCCAGGTAAAGTAACGACCAGAGTCAACTCAGCGAGTCCACTTACGACCCGCCCAGCGTAGGGCCCGCGGAAGTAAGGGATAAACGGAAATACGTCCAATCATGCGAAACTTGACGATGACCATAGCCCGGCCTTGCGGCTGTATTGGTATGAGACGATGATCCATGAGAAATGGTAGATGTTCACCACAGTCCGCCAAGTAGAAGAGCCCGAGTCACCAACACTGATCACGTACGTTGACCTCTGACAGAACTCATTCGAGTATTCTGCAGCATCGCGCCAGGTGGAGACTTGATATCATTGACACCTGCACTTCCGTCACTGGCATTGACTTCATGGCATTTCAGGCTGGGGGTTCTGCAACTTCGGCATCAGTAGTTGAGTTGCTATAATCTATAGCATGAGAGGAATAAGAAACTCACACGCTTTCCCCAAGAAGGGCTTGGGGTACGAATATGGGCCGCTTGACGTGTACGCCACGATCGTGTGGTGGCAGGGAGTGCGCGTATGAATCTGTACGTTCGTCGCGCGCTACTAGCGGAACCACACCTTGAACGTGAATCGAGATAGTAGCCACTGGTCGTGTCGTTGAATGCCTCCGGGGGGGGAGGGAATCACGGATATTTATGTGACTGGAAAAAATATTATTGAAAATGTTGAAGGGGTCTGTGGGCCCAGGTAGCCGTGCACCCTGGGGAGGTTGCGTGTGCAAAGGTTCAGTACTGTGTTTCAAGAGGCCTCGGAGAGATTGAAGCGGATCGGAAATGGCACGGCTGACTCAGATTGCAGCCTGAGGCTACTCGAGTCCGAGTCGGGCTCAGTCAGTGCCCGTCGTTGGGTTCGCATATGATGGATAAGGATGGATAGAACTGCCCAGTGAGTTATATTTTTAAGAGGTATTCCCCCCTCATCCAAGTTAATGTCCGACTTGAAATATGTGCATGGTGTCGCAGTTGGTCGCGGTTGCAAGAAAGGTGTATGAGTCTCCGTACATACAGACTGCTGAGCAGAATTGGACTTGAGTACTTGAGTAGTAACAGTCAGTAAAATCTCGCATGACACCGGGCGAGCGGCCACGCTCTCATGCATCTCATGACCAATCCTCTATGACCCTTTCAAATCACCCCACACATCAGCGCATGCCATCCACTCAGAAGTCCGAAGTAAACAATTAGTACAAAATTTCGGTAAAATTTAGTAATTGGCTCAATAATCGCCCACAATTCCTTATCTTTGTCATGCACGGCCCGAGTCCATCCGGGTCGCCACACTACAGTAGTACTCTCAGCGCAACAACGGTCAGCACATCTCACTGCACTGGCAGTCAATACTGAATTCATTTGAAAAAAACAACAGCCAACTATCCTACGACCTTCAGGCACCATCACTTGGGCACCGTGATCCAATTCTCGAAAACACAACGCGGTGAAGTATTCACGCGCCGTTGCTATCGGCGATGCTGATTCTGAATTGCGTACCTGATTAGCAGATGGGCATTAGATTCAGTCGTCGCCACCGTGAGGGGTAGGGTGGAGTTAAAATAACCACTGACCACTCATTCCTATGCTTCTCTTTGCAGAATCCCCCCAAACTGTCGTATACCGTGCGTGGGGTCATACGTCCACAATACCTGCATGGAGCGTCAGGTCTCCCAACGCCGGGTCTGTATGGTGGTCCCTTCTCCCTTCCGTAGTCATTGCTATTTCCCGCGGCTTCTGGCCGTCGTTCGAGGTCATCGTTATGAGAGTAACGTTGGTCATCTGCTCCATTCACGTCGACAGTCGATCGTTAAGTGTCGAATTCTGATAAACGTTGTAGACAACACACGCACGGTGACTCCAGTCCCCAGTGACGGACTGTGTCCCTCCAGGCATCCCTGAGTGTGATGGCTGGTGGGCGATGACTGGCGCCGGTACGTTGTGATAAGGCGCCGAATGAGGGTTATGACCTTGACCTGGTGTAGGCATTGTCGCAACACGCTGCATCATTGGTGGTGGCGCGCCAAAGGAGTTCGTGGAAGTGCTGTATCCTCCTGGAACTGAAGGGGTAGGGATGGACGAGGGTGCTTGGGGGGGCCCTGAGGAAGGTAAGTGTGCGGAGGGGTGCGGTGGTGAGGACGAATAGGAGTATGTGGATGCGGGTGCATGTGAGTTTGCAGAATATGGGTCCCTGGTCTGCTGCGCAGGAGGGGGTTGGGGTAGTTGTGAGGTGGTGTATGTCGCTGGCTGCTGGGGAGGATAGGTACCATGGTTAGACGCTAGAAACCCATGGGACTCAATATTGCAGATCGCATAGACACCGGGTTGACATAGTGTAGACTCACTTTGCGGAGGATGGACGGACCCTGATGGTGGAGGGTAGGCAGAGCGAGTCACGTTTGGCGTGGGGAAAGTCGGTGGTGGCGGTTGCTGGGACATCGTGCGGGAACTTCTCTTCTCTCTTTCGCAAATGAGGGGGTTTAAATAGATGACGATGCGCCAGGGAAACACGCTGATGCCGCGAGTAGAGTGCAACTGGCACCAACTGGCACCATGCGGCGCTCGTATATTCTTATCAGAGCTTCCACACAACAGCCAGAAGCAGAATCGTGACCACAGGCGCAAGGTAATGGTTCATTCCGTACGGCCACACGATTTCACGATTTTGGCGCTCAATTCCGCGTCCATTGCGGACTCCTTAAGAGGAAATAACCAATCAATCAATCAAATCAACCCAAGAAGAATCACCTCGATCGTGGCGTACCAAACATAAGTCGCATGGATTTCAGAGATGGTTGAACAAATGCGTCGAACAATGTCACGAGGATCATCGAGGTAATATCAGTTCTTATGGACCCTTGGTAACAGAACAACGGCGCGGAACATCATGGCGTAAAAGTGATGGGTCAGGCTCTCGCGTGCCTCTGAAAGTTCCGGGGGGCCTGAGCGATGGCACTGATGAGCGGCTCTTTTGTCCCTCGTGACCAACTGTATTAATTTCGTGGAGATAAAGTAGGTGAGGTAAGCCTCTGATTTGCGAACTTGATGTGTAGGGACTCGCTTAGGGCCAGACGAAGAAAGGGTGACGGCTCGACGCCGACGTCATGGGTCTGGCTGGTGCGGTTGAACAGGCGAATATCCTCCGCCCGAGATGTGAATCGGTGCGAATCGGGTGCTTATTGATCGAGAGATAAGCGGGAGACGCAAAGAAGCGGAAACGCTCTTCCTAGGTGGCTGGCTCGTTTTCAGAGCTTTCCACAGCCTACCAGGAGGAAGTTCTCGCGACCAGATCACAAGGATAAAGCTATCATCGTCGAGATCACGGAAGACGTGGTTGTAAGTCTGATTCATGTCCGTGATTATGTTCCAGCGTCTCATTAAAAAATTGAACGGTCGTAATGCCCGTCAGGGGTGTGCCAGGGGTGCACCGCTAGTCTCCGAGGGTACTCGCAATCCAATGCGGCATTGGTTCAGCAAATGGGTTCATCCTCGGCCCAGCGTAAATTCCGCGGATGTAGGGAATTAACCAAAATAGTCCGATTATAGACGACCATAGCCCGGGCTCACTGCTCTATCGGCATGAGACAAGGCCCTATGATAAGTGGTTGATGCTCACCACTGAGGCAATTGCCTGACAGCCCCGTACTTCCCCGTCTTGGCCCCTCAGTTAAATTGTGCATAAACTTGTTTCTTGTGTTCAATGGCTTGTTCAAACCCCTATTAGCTGAAACTGGTGGTACTTGGTGACACAAGCGGCAAGCGGTGAAAGGACTGAATTTAGCGTATTGCAATTGATCATTAATCGAATCTTCCCACGAGTATGTGAGTGTTGGTCTACGCATCACTGCCACCATGTCATACCGCCCAGGTACAATCCCGATATGTACCACCTGTGGAATAGAGCAATTAACACCCGGTTATCAGTCCAGCAAGTAGAAGAGTCGCCGACACTAAGCACATACACTAATCGCGAATACAACTCAGTGAAGCATCCTGGGACATCGCGCGAAGTGGAGACTTGACATCAGGGATGTCACTGGCGCTAACTCTGTTGCATTCTAGGCTGGGGCCTGCAGTTTGAGCGTCCTCAGACGAGCGGTTGAGTTGCTAGGTCTCAAACAAAAAAAACTCACTCGTCTTCCCAGAGAAATGCTCAGGACGAGAATACTGGCCCTCTGATATGTCTCCGACGATCGCACAGTGCCAAGGGGTATTGTTATCTATTGACTTCTTCAGGGCTATCCTATCCCTGGAAGTGAGATGTAGGAAGCGGGAATGTTTCTCGCGCTAGAGAAAGGAGGGGTGCCACTAGGAGTTCATAACTTGGCCACGAATCGGGACGTTGGCCACTTCTTGTGACGTGGATGGCGGGGGGGGATAGATAATGAGAATCGCAGACTTGGGTACTTGTGTGACTGGCATAAACGTTGGACACATGAGGGTGTGCGGGTGAATGCGTCTGTGGGTAGGCGGGCAGTGGAGGGGGGGAAGGATGGGGCGGGGCGGGCGCATGGGTGCGACGCTGTATGAGGCCCCAGAGACAGAGACGCACCTGTAGTGGTCCCGGAAAAGGCAACACCCGACTCAGTTAGCAGCACGAGTCAGCCTGTGGTGCAAACTCAACTCGTAAAGGATGGACGAGGATGGATAGACCGCCCAGGCCGTGGAACTTGAGAAATACCTCCTCCCATCCGGGTCGGCATTCGACTCGAAGAGTCACTTCCACTGTCCACCGCTGGAATCCTGCTGGTCACGGTCACAAAGCCACAGCTGCCACACACGTCACCGGGTGGGCTTTAAATTTGAATATGCACCATCACTTCCGTCACTGGCTTTGGCTCCGTCGCATTCCAGGCTGGGGGGTCTGCATCTTCGGCGTCAGTAGTTAGGTTGCTAAATATATAGCACGAGGGGAATATGCAAGTCACAGACTTTCCCCGAGAAGGGCCGCGAATATGGGCCATGTTGTCGCAGTTGGTCTTGGTTACAAAAAAGGTCCTTGAACCTCCGCAAGACAGAAATGATCATCCGTGCTGAGGAGACCCTTGGACTTCAGCGCTTCAGCATCCAGAGTGACAGTAATATCTCGCACTGGCATGACGCTGGGCGGGCTCTGGGTATGCAGCCACGCAGTCATGCTCTCTCATGCCCCTGACCAAACCTCAAACTCCAGTAAATTTTAGTAACTTAAACCCGCAATTTCCCCGCAATTTCTCATAGCCTCTGGTCTTTCTCACAGCCCGGGTCATCCGGGCCGGGCCACTTTAGCGCTACATCTTACTGCGGCAGTCAAAATTCGATTGAGAAAAAAAACGAACAGCCAACTATCCGACGACCTTCAGGCACCATATTGCACTTGGGCACTCTAATCCAATTCTCGAAAACACAAAGCGATGAGAATCTTCACGGCCATTGTTACTGACGCTGACTCTGCCTTGCAAACCTAATTGGCAGATGGGCGTTAATATTGACTCGCAGCCGCTGCGGGGGTGGAGTTAAAATAACCACTGACCACTCCCTCCTGTGCCTCTCTTTGCAGAATCCCCCCAAACTGTCGTATACCGTGCGTGGGGTCATACGTTCACAAAGCCTGCATGGAAGATCGGGCGCAGGTCTCTGAGTGGCGGGTCTCCCAGCGCTAGGTCCAGCTGGTGGTCCCCTCTCCCGTACATAGTCACTGCTATTGCCCGCGGCTTCTAGGCGTTGTTCGAGGTCCTCGTTATGAGAGTAACTTTGGTCATCTGTTCCATCCACGTCGACAGTCGATCATTAAGCGTCGGCATTCTGATAAACGTTGTAAACAATACACGCACGGTGACTCCAGTCCCCAGTGACGGACCGTGTCCCTCCAGACGTCCCTGAGTGTGAGTGTGATGGATGGTGGGCGATGGCTGGCGCCGGTACGTTATGATAAGGCACCGAATGGGGGTTATGTCCTTGAGCTGGTGTAGGCATCGTCGCAACACCCTGTATCATAGATGGTGATGGC
>Ga0307512_10005762_pt1 | contig 12778 bp, 13 predicted proteins | sample 14_EM_MG_FD_200267 | JGI IMG/M metagenome (GOLD analysis project Ga0307512, IMG submission 200267) | Populus trichocarpa ectomycorrhiza microbial communities from riparian zone in the Pacific Northwest, United States - 14_EM | ecosystem: Host-associated > Plants > Roots > Unclassified | place... | reverse complement strand
ATCTTAAGTGACCCCCCGGCTTCTGACCCAATCCATTCACATCTTTATTTTCATAATTTTAGCTATTTTACTTGATTTACTATCACCGAGTTTTCGACAATGTCCGGCTTAGCCGTCAGCAACACTAATTAAGGGAAACCCCCTTCATTGCATACAAAGCCCCACCACTTACTATTACATGCACGTCGCACCTTAAGGCCTTTGGACCTTAACACTTGCCCAGCATGCTCTCCAATGGTCACAAGTCAATGCACTAAAGAGCATTTATCCAGAACTGGATCCAAAGTCCAGGTTCCAGATACCTAAAGGAGTGGTGGATATTGGAGGGGGCTACATAATGTTACAACCCCGAGATAGGTATCCTGCAGATATTCCAGAATGTTCAGCAGCCGATGTTCTTGCTTGGGAAATTGGTACATCAAGAATCAGGCGATGGGGACAAGCCTGACTCCCCAATGGCCAAGTGGCAAGGAGTTTGTGGAGCAAACAAAGATGTGCATCTCAAAAGGTCCAGATATCTTGCAATGTTAAGGTATGTGAGACTTTGATTCTATTAATTCTTTGCTAACATGATGTGACTCTAGATGGTACTAAATGGGCAAATAGAATATGGCAAGGTCCAATTCTATTTCCTCCAGTTTAATGGGCTGGCTGACTCAGAGACAACTACTGCACATGCCCTTGTCTCAGTCTACATGTGTCCAGTTCAGGTGCTCTTGGTCAAGTCGTCAAATATACTGTGGGCCTGTGAATATACTGGTGTTGACAATCTCTGAGTTGTTCCACTTTCAAGCATCGTCACCTGTGTTTCCGTACAGTACCTGCCTCAACTATCTGATGATCCACCTGGACTCTGGTTCATTCTGGAGAAGTCAGGGTTGGAGGATGTTCAATTGGCTGGGTTCGAGGAGTTGCTAGAAGATGAGCCAGGAGCAGGAGACTTGGAGGAAGTGTAGATTCTTATTATTAGACACAGAATGTACTTGTACTAGTAGTACTTTGATTCAGTGATGTTGCACAAGTCAGCATAGTGGGATAGTGCAGCCACATCCAAGTCGACGCACCACAATCGCACATCTCTCCCTCCTCCACAATGAGTGGCCCAAGCAGCCACTTTCCTAACACTTTCTCAAATGACAGCTACAGTATTCCTTGCAACAATATCCTACAAGTTTCTCATTCTGATTTCAACATTTTGGGCCATACACCCTCAGAAGTGAGATCCACATTTTTTTCATGAAATTTGTTTGTATTTGATGCAAATTACAGCCCTTATTTTCACATTCTACCTCTGTGTTCTCCACTATCGCCTCTGCATCTCATGAACTCCTAATACAATCAGGAAATGTGGCATATGCATCAATGAATGCACTCCATCTACAAACCAAATGCAAGCTCCAGGCACAAAGGTATGTGTCAACACAGTCATCATATATGCACATACAGCTATTATTTCTCTCCCAGAACTCTTGCTACACAGCTTCAAGATGTGATCAACAAGCTCACATCTCCTTGACATGGCCAACTCCTGTCAGTTCCTGATGCAGCTCCCAATCAAGAAAATTCCGACAGCCTTGATGATGTCCCAATCAACCATAGCCACTGGAGCAGGAAAATTATCCCCACATTTGTTATTGGTGTGAGGGTGACTAGGTCAAGTATACTGAACAACAACGCAATCATGGGCAAGTCCCCTCTAGGCTTGGTTTCCTCACCAATGAGGATGGTAGTCTGGTCACAGAGTCATGGATCAAGATGTTCATATCTGCTGCGAAGCAGGCATGGAATGAGCTTTACCGCCTCTGGCTTGACCCCAGCTTGTGGACTAAGAAAACCCCAAAGGCTGCCTCCTACTTCACACACATTATGAAGACAGGCTTCGACAAATTTCAGTATTGTGATGGAGACTGGAAGGTTGAGCAGTTTGCAATCATCAAGTACCCTGATTGGTGCCGTGATGCAAGGGAACCAGGGCATCTTACTTGTACATCTGACATCTTACTCTCTTGTTGCTTCTGAATCCCCTCCTTCTAGGTGCTAGACCTTTGAAGCACAAGATTGGTGATGGCAACCCACTCAAGGACAAACATAGACAAAAGAAGGCCAAGGCCAAGTCCACCCTGCTGCCTGGCACACAGGTGATAGACTTGGATGGTCCAACTTCCCCTACCACCATCACCCCACCAGCATCAAATCCTTCTCATGAATCATCAACTCCAACTTCTGTCCCCGGTCCGACCACTCACATTCCCCATGCCGCTGCCATTCCATTCCCTCCTTCCTTGGCACCTGATCTAAGTATGTCTGCCAGTATGCAAGGACAATGGACTGACACTTGCGACATAGTGCCTAAGTCATCAAGTCCATCACTGTCTGATCCTCCACACCCCTCCACTGTCGCTCCTCCTGCTTGCATGCACGCTGCTTCTCCTCCACCCAATCCATCTCCTGTCTGAACTGCCACCTTCTCTGCCAGATCATGCCCTAGCAGTGCCCACCACGAGCGCTCCACCACCCCCATCCACAGCACACGTCCCATTCCAAGGTATGTCAACAGAACTCCAAGTCAATCTTTCTCACTGACACATCACCATTACCAGACCATCCGTCGCCTTCAGTGGATGCCAGCATGCCACCCAGGCAAACAGATGCTACCATGGATGTTCCAGCAAGTTCAGTCAACCCTGGGAAACAAGGCCAGCTGTACTAGGTACCAGTAAGTTTTTCACAAAACTCAAGCTTCTGTTCATTGATCAACAATATTTTCAGGTAAACCCATTGTAAGTTCCTACAATTGGTTGATCATGACCAGTGACTGACATATTATAGGGCTGGCATGATGATACGAAAACCATCAATCCAGGTGCCAGAGGACGAACCGTGGAATGCACCTCTGGGTGAGGCAGAATTGGCTTCAACAAGTAAGAAATCGGGCAACTTAATGGTCACTTCATCAACGGTATTATCAGCGTAGTAAGACCTCAGTGAATCTTTGATGATCGGAATTGCTTTCTGACACACCTGCCCCTAGCAATCTCTTTGCAATTGAGTACCTTAAAGAACACCCAGCAATGACAAAACAAGAATTCAAGAAGATATGGGATAATGTTGCCTCTGAGACCAAGAAGGTATATAAACAACAGTATCACACCTTGGCAATGTACTCATTTCTCACCAGAAATACAAAGTGTTGAGCAAGGAGCGGAAATTGGCCGCCTGTCTCCCCACCACCACCACTGCAAATGGTTCAAATGTGGTGACTGACTTGGAGTGCATCGACATCTTGTTCTTGCACTGGAATGATTTTTTTGACTGTCCCCACCTTTTCTTTATCTAGGACTTAGGAAATATCGGTGTAGAAGCAACAAGTAGCTGAGAAGGTGGAATGGTTTTGGTGCATGCAGATATGATTGGATGAACTTGGACAGGTGCAGACCAGTAGAGTAGAATAATGTGTATTTCCTCAAATGAGAAGCTTCTGAAAAATTCTGTTGAGTGCAGGAGAACACAGTGGGACACAGTTGCAACTGAAAATAAGCAATAATCACTCAGATTCGGCACGGAAGACCTCAGATTTCATCTGAAAACTGCCTTTTTCTGGGACAGGGCTGAGATCGTCAGCATACTCAGTCCAACTCAGTCCAACTCGGAAAAACTCGGTCCGGCTCAGTGCCGGTTTTCACTGGGCTTGAAGCTTGAAGCTTGAAGAACCGCACACACGACGCCCAAATGCACAGGGGCCTTATGGATGAACCTTCAAAACTTGACTTTGGCACTTTCACACACTCTTGCCAACCAAGACCACGATGAGGTGATCGCGAGTCAACGCCGTGCTGCGATCCACAATGAACAGTTTTTCGGTAACTCCCGATGAACGAGGTTTCAAGACGCCCGGTGACACGGGCCGAGGGACCGACCGACATGTGCCGAGCCAGCACCCCCACACAGATTGCAAACACATTCAGTTGGCGCGTAGGATATTGGCAGGGAGACCATGTCTTGAAAGGCTGACCTTGGTGTGTTGACAACCTACCAGCTGCTTATAGCTGACCCCATTCGAAAAAAGTTACCCTGCGCCCAGAGACCCTTCATCATGATGGTATTTCGGACATCCTGGGTCCTTTTTCTTTTTTCCCTTCACATCGTCGGGATATATCACTTTACGCGGGGTTTCTTACCAAGCAGGCTGTCCCTTTCAAAGTTATACCGTCGCGTCTTGCACAGGCTCCACATCTCCATGCATGTTACCGCCGACCAACAAACGCGCTGTCCTCCTCATTATCCATTCTCCCCTTCGATTTTCTTTCCCTGCATCCACCACAACCCCATTCCCCCTACCATCACAACGTCCTGAGCCTTTCGCAAGAGCTCACCACCAAGCAGCCTCACAATTTTTTTCCTTTTCAACCCCCACGCCGGTCCTCCGACAGCAACACTACAGTGCATGAAGGCTCTCGTCACTGGCCCTCTACCAACATTGGTCGATATCAGTTATAACTTTGGGGGCGCATCGATAGAGGAGGATTCCGTCATTCAGCAGCTACATCAGGCTAACAAAACAGTGTGTCTCTCCTGAGCTTGTTCCCTCACAAACCCCTACAAGATCCTCGTTGTAGACCGCCTTCACGGGAGATGATGCTTATCTTGCTGTCTTTCCGACGGCTTTCCACCCAAAAATGTCGCACAACTTTGATTCCTTCAATGTCGAGGACTCACGTATCGTTGGTAAAGGCGCCAATGACAAGTTTCTCCACCCTCTTGACAAATTCAAGCCACGCCCACGCGTGGGGTTTCCTTATTGGCCACTCCCCTGGCATCGGCCACCATGGACCACCGCGTAGGTTCTGACCACCCAACAATGTATCCGACGTACGGCTCGCACTGTCTCGGAGCCGACACAGAGTAATACGCCAGCGACTTGACGACTTCCTTGGCAAGTACCAAGCCTGCCGGGAACGCCGGTGGCTCGCACATGAAGCGTGCACCCTTGTGCTGCTGCTCAGGGTCGATGCCCAAATGCGTCGCAGCGAGCTTCTCCGCCATCGTCGGCGTGCGATGCGTGCACGTTAAAGTCCAGTACCTCGACTCGGCTTTCCCCGTACGGCTGCAGGACGGGGCACACCACACGCGTTCCATGTACATACCCGCCAGGATACCGCGGAAACGAAAAGTGTGCTTGTGTCATCAGCATGCGCATGCAATGGCCATATGATGACTACTGCTTACCGGAACCACCGGAATCCCATCGAGAGCATGAAGGACCGTGTCCCTGCGGTCCCCACTTCTCCCAAGGCACGTCCGCAGCACCCACTTCCTCTCTATACCAATCGACGTACTGAATCAGTGTTCAGTTGTGCACCGCGAAACATACCGGCTACCATCGTCCCCGGTGCGCCGCGGGGTCATGATGCAACAACGTAAACACGTGCGCCCGGGCATTGCGAGCAGCAGCAACTGGCACTTCCGTAGGTGGACAGGCGAGGAATGGGCCCGTCGTCGTGGTCAACTCGAGGAGCACGCGGTGGTCGTGGGGTTGAGGAGGTGCAGCGTCGCGACGTGGGTCGATCGCTTTGGAGACGAGGTGTCCCCGAAGGTGTAGATACGCGTTCCTCCCCAGTCGTCCAATTACAGATGACCACAGCATGAGAAGGCATCCAAAAGTACATCCCCACGAGTCCACGACGTCCTCGACGATCTGTACCATGCACCGCGCTCGCTTCCTTCCGACATAAAACCGGATTTCTCGCCGCTGGATGAGCCGCAACCGTGCCCACGCTGAGTCTCCTCAAATGCCCGCGGATGTCCACGCACGGGAATGCTGGGGTGTGACACCTTTCGAAGTAGCATCGGCCAATCGACGTCGTGACACAACTGTTGGAACACGGGGAATAGGACCACAGGACGTACTAACTACGGACTTGGAGTCGAGGGGCGTCACGTTGGTGGCCAAGTATCGTCACGATATTGAGGTACAGTGTGGGATACAAGGAAAGGTCCGATCACAATTGTTAAATTGCCTTCAGTAGTAATTTCGTCTTCGTCGTGGGTTGGGAGAGGAACCGCGTGACACACAGAAGGAAGCAGAGATTACAATGCGATACAGACGGGGAAGTGGGTGCACACGTGATGGCAAAGAGAAGTCAAGCAGATCGCGGGTAAACGCGGATCGTACAGAGATTTTGGGGGATCGGGTTGTGCCGTGACCTTCGATATTCGGTGGTTTCGAAACGACTTGGAACCGCATCATCACATCGCATTGCTTCCCCTCCCGTACAGCCCGTGCCCTCGTCCCAGGATTTCATATCGGCTTCTCGAGAAATTTCATACATCCAACCCATTTCAGTACTGGACGAGAATGACCTAGTCCTGCACGAACCCGCCTTCTGGGGTACAGTGCTCTGTTAACATGTCGTCATGTTTCGTGTGTCCTCATTGCATATATACTCCTCCACGGATGGTTTATGTTAGTACGCAATTAGGTGTTCTCGGCTTCATCCATGACTTTGATACATCCATCTGTGCCCCCCCAGAGCATTTACCTTTGTACTTGCCTAGTTTGCGGATAGTCACGAGGCACGTAGGCTGATTATTGTCATCGCACTTGTTAGCTACGCAGCGCTTCACTTGAATCACTTCATATCGCGTAGGGACAGCACAAGTATATGTAAAATTCACGGGCTTCTATTTCATGAGTGCATATGCTGTGCTTGGAGAGATACGGAGAGTTTTTCTCTCATCAAACTTCCAATCCATATTCGTGACCCTGTACTACTGTAGCATAGCACCAATGGTGCAGTGGACATGAAACCTGCCTTGAAAGCAAGTGGAATGGGGTCTATCTCACTTGTCTGGAAAGCGAGGAAGCACACTTGCCTCGAAAGCAAGTGCCATGGGATCGATTCCCGTTTTGGTTGGTGGTTTTTGGTCATTCATTAATACTGCTGCACTTGCGTGACCACCTATTGCCTCAAACTCGTTTTTCTCGTTCTACTCGACAACTTTATGGCATCCAGAAGTACTAGTGTCACTGTCGGTTTATCATAGCAGTCGGTCGGTCAGATGGCAGTGAGGGCCATATGAGCACGTCTCACGCAATCTATCATTGCACTGGGGAGAATCCTCTCGCATGGAATACCGCAACCACTTCCCAGTTCCCACACTGGCAAGTAGCAGTATGATTACCACTATCACCACGCAGATCACAAAGATGAAATGTCGGCACTGAGAAAAAGACACATGTACCAATGGAGAGGAACAATCGCTTGGTGGCCCCACGACAGAAAGGTGCAGCATGAGTGAGAAAAAATCATTGCCCAAAACGGTAGTCGATCCCATGCCACTCGCTTTCAAGGCAAGTGTGCTTGCTTGCTTTCGAGGCAAACATGACTGAACCTGTGGCTACTGCTTTTAAGGCAAGTAGGACGTCCACTGCACCATTGGTGCTATGCAGTACTGGTAGAGGATCTTGAATATGACAGGGGGCATCAGTAAAAGATGGAGGTGTCCATGTAGCAGTTTTGTAATGCGGCCCACAAATTCCACAATGTTGCATAACAATGTGCCACTGTGTTTCCAAGGAATTCCTAGGGCTGCAAAGTGCCACACATTATAATGTACATATCCCTTTACAAGCATTGCCATTATAATGTACTTCCCCCACACTTCTGCTGCATTATAATCCCCCCCTCTCGGAAACACGGAGCTGGCAAGCGGCTACCGTCATGCGCATGCCCCGCCCCCGGTAGCCCCGGGTAATGCGATTCCGGCATCGCTCGTTGTCCCTGATAGCGAGCACGCTTTGCCCCGCCGTTGCCGCCATTTTCGTCCTCAGTCCGTGGCGTCGCGCCGTAAGTTCCTCCGCTGCCGAGCTGGGCAGCGCTGGCGAGTTCCGAGGCCTGCATGTGGCCCTCGACGATGGCGCTGATGCCGTGTGTGCGTGCGGTGTACTGCTTGCACGTCATGATGACGAGGCAGCGCGGTTTGAGCGAGAGCGAGAGCGCGGGCATTCGCGCGTGCAGGTCGTAGTAGTGCATAGTGGGCTGCGCATCGTGAGCTGCGTCCGTCGCTGCGTGGCGCCTTGATGTTGGTGGCCACAGTAGTGACGGCGATGATAGCGATGGCGACAACGACGGTGATGCGATGCGATGGCGGGGTGTGATGGCAACGAAGCGAGGGTGTATGTGACCGACAACACTGGCGTGGGCGCAACCACTGAACAGTTCGCCCGCACTTTGGGCTGCGCAGTGGGGCGAATGAGATCGCGAGCCTTGCTGGACTCACTGAAAGGCCTGGAGGAAGGAGGGGAGGCGTCAGCAGTGGCCAACGCACCCGTGTCATCTCTATCCTGACGTTCTTGGGCATGCTGGCACGGTTATGAACGCCGACACAGATGGGAAATCGAACCCCCGGGCGTTGACACGCACGGAAGAGGGGGAGCGCTGCCCGTCGTGGGCGCTGTACTTGCCATGGCCGAGGGCACTTCCGGCGTCGGGTCTGCTAGCGGGGCTGATAAAGCCACCGTTGCAGTACCCGAGGCGTTAGAGTCCGGGGCGTACGGCAGAGCAGGGAGAATAGGTGCCGAAAGGCCACTGCATGGCAAGGCCTGGCGTGGAGTCGACGCACCGTCGCGAAAGGCCGAGCGAGCGCTTGTCGGGTTGGAAAGAATGGAACTTCGCAAGGGGAACCGACGTGTTGGGGCCCGCAGAGAGGGACTTGTCAGGACGAAAGAATGCAACCAGGTGAAGGGTACTCACCTCTGGAGACCACAGAGGAAGGGATACGTCGAGATACAGGAAGAATGTGAGCACGCGAGGGGCACCTACGAGCTGGGGCCCGCAGACCGTCAGGACAGGGAAGGGGTGCGACCGAGTGAACGGCACTCACCTCTGGAGGCCGCAGAGGGAGGATACATCAGCACACGAAAAAAAGCGACCTCATGAGGGGCACTCACGAGTTGGGGATAGCAAAACGAGGGAAGGCACGCCAAATGCTTCGGTGTGGTGATACTGGAAATAATCGAGGCTAGCTAGGGAATCATAGGTGAAACCAGGCGTTGTAGCGTTAATGGAGTCGGGGCTCTTGGGCTGCCCAAGGACTTGCTTGAGGAGGCCTCCTACTGTGGTTGTAGGTAGTGGAGTGAGGGAAGAGTGGTCGTGAAGATGTCGACCAATAGATGGAGCAGAAATAAAGGTCTATTGCTATGGAAAGAAAGCGACGCGCTGCCTGACACTCAGTTGTGTTCGGATCCTGTGGTTAAGGTTGGGGTTTAAGGCTGTAGTGTATTGTAGTTGTTGGTCGCGCGTTCAATGACTTTCACTTGGAATTCAAAGGTTTCGTGCTCCTTGTACAGTCCGCATACCCGTCAACGCCTATCCACAAATGCCTGGGACGTATCCGAAGCACCGCAAAGCCAGTCCTGACAAGGTCCTGCCCCTCGCGAGGACCATTCTTTCCGTGTCCTGACGTTGACGTGTCCTCCCGCTGCGGCCTCAGAAGTGAGTGTCTTGCACTCTTTACCTTTTCTGACCGGTCCCTCCCTCTGTGGACCCCCGCTTGTCGGTTCCCCTCGCGCGGTCGCTTTTTCCCCGTGTCCCAACGTATCTCCTCTGCCGTCTCCAGAGGTAAGTACTTTTCACTGGGTCGCATCCTTTCCATGTCCTGACTTATCTTCCCTCTGCGGCCCCAGCTTGTGAATGCCCCTTGCGAGGTCACATTCTGGCTTTCCAAGTCAACGGGCACTCGCTTGCCCTTTCGCATCGGTGGCACGGTGCGTCGACCCCATGCGGCGGCCTTATCGCGGACCCGCTCCCCCTGCCCCGCCATTGCGGCCATTCGCCCCGGACTCTAACGCCTCGGGTGCTGCAGCGGTGGCTTTTATCGGCCCCGCCGGCAGACCCGACGCCGGAAGTGCCCTCGGCCATGGCAAGTGCAGCGCCCACGGAGGGCAGCGCTCCTCTCATCCGTGCGGGCCAACACCTGAGGGTCCGACATCCCTCGCATCTACGTCGGCCTTCACGACCGTGCCAGCGAGCCCGAGAGGGTCAGGAGATACGGGAAACAGGTGCGTTTGCCACCGCTGATTATGTTCACCCTCATCCCTCCAGATTTTCAGCGGTTGCGCTGGCGCCAGCGTTGTCGACCACGGACACCTTCGCTTTGTCGGTATCGTATATCGCCGCGCCTCTGGGATACAACCTCTCGCGTCGCCGCCGCCGCTGTGGCCGCCAATACCAAGGCACCACGCAGTGACGGACGCATCCCACGACGCACACCTACGTCTTGCCCGCGCGGATGCCTGAGCTCTCGCATTTGCTCAAACCGCGCAGCCTCGTCATCCTGGCGCGCAAGCAGTACACCGCACGCGCGCACGGCTCCGACGCCATCATTGGGACCCACGCGCGAGCCTCGGAACTCGCCAACCCTAAAACCGCTCAGCCTCGTCATCTCGACGCGCAAGCAATTCACCGCACGCGTGCACGGCACCAGCGCCATTTTTAAGGCCAAGGCGCAAGCCTTGGAACTTGCCAACGCTGCCCAGTTTAGCAGCGGAGGAACTTACGACGCGACGCCATGGACTAAGGACGAAAATGGCGGCAACGGTGGGGCAAAGCGTGCTCGCTATCAGGGACAACGAGCGATGCCGGAATCGCATTACCCGGGGCTACCGGGGCGGGGCATGTGCATGATGGTAGCTGCTTGCCAGCTCCGTGTTTCCAAGAGGGGGGGATTATAATGCAGCAGAAGTGTGGGGGAAGTACATTATAATGGCAATGCTTGTAAAGGGATATGTACATTATAATGTGTGCAGCACTTTGCAGCCCTAGGAATTCCTTGGAAACACAGTGGCACATTGTTATGTGACATTGTGGAATTTGTGGGCTACATTACAAAAGTGCTACATAGACTATTGAAAGATGACCGCTCTTGACTGCTCTTGGGGATACTTTTTATCCTCTTGATTTCTCTTGATGTCTCTTGATGTGCTCCAAGTAGGTTTCAAGTGTGTTTCAAGAAGCAAATTTTGTGACTTGATATGCACTTGTACAAGAGATTTTCTCTTGTTCAAGCTAGGTCTCTATTCTTATTTTGTCCTTTTATCACCTTTTTGTACTTTTTCACACTTGACCCATTCTTCAGAGTTGATCAAAAGAGAAAAAGTAAGTCCAAGTGTCAGGAAAGTCATTTCAAGTAGTTATCAAGTCACACAGAAGTTGTTACAAGGAAACTCCAAGAAGTCTTTATTTGGTGGAATATACTTTTAATACATGCCTGCTACAAATGCTAGCTACATGGGATCCTCCCCAGCTCCCTGATCAAAGATTCCATGTGCTCAGTGGGGCAATCAGTGGTCTGCAACAGTGTGCGCTCCCACATGAGGACAGGGAGGTAGTCATGTCAGTCAAGCATTTCATCAGTTGAATGCTTCCTCCTTTGAGAGGCGAGCCCAGTGCGCAATGGCCGTGGCCCCGGACACCTGAGATATGTCTGATGCAACTGACGTCACCTCCGATGCTGCCACCTCAGACACCTGCCACACCATTCCGCGCCACCGGCGCAAGCTGTACTGCTGTTTTGTCAGTTGAGCATTTCGTTGTTTGAGCCATTTGTCAGAACATGGTGTGGGGCATTGGAGCGGCAGCAGTGGCCGATGGCGATCTTAATGAGGACATGTGGTCAACAAGACATCTGGCAATGGAAGGCAAAAGCCAGCAAGGGGCTCGGCTGCGGAGAGGATGACAAGACACACCAGGCCATGGAATGAAATTGATTGAGTAGTGCACTAGCTAGGGGGGCGATTGGTCAAGAGTAGTGGGAGCAGACGGGATGCGTCAGAGGCAGCCCTGTCGGGATCGGAAATGCCCAATGCCCAGCAGCAGATATGGAACTGTCAAAGACACAGACACTATTGTTTATGATGTACCCTTGCCATGGCCAATGATGACAGTCTTGCGCCCTACAAGGGTCCTTCAGAACTGAGCATGCCAGCAGCGGTGAGAGGAGTGAATATGAACAAGACAGTGATCATGAGGTGTGAGGGCAGATGCTGGGACTGACAGCAGTCATGGCATGGAAAGAATGTAAGCCTGTGCAGGCGCAGGATGCAACTGGTCAGAATATGAAAAAAAAAAAAATCACGAACTGGGGAGGGGGGACTTGGAGTGTGAAGATGGTACCTCAGGCAGCTTGGCAACAGGGATGTGATTTGGGCTGCAAGGGAGACATGAAAGAATGACTGGTCAGGATGTGGACAGAATGCAAGCGAGCGAGCAAGGGGCACTCACTTGCTGGAGAGGACAGGTGCACTGCTGGCAATGGGACGACGTTGGATAGGTGATATGGCACCGCCATATGGGCCAGAGAAGTGGTGGGAGGGATGGGGTTAGAATGCGGAAAGAAAGAAACAAGCGACATGTACTCACAGACTTGAGAGGGTGGTATGGGACTGGTTGGGACACGAAAACAAAGCTGGCAAGGGGGTGTTTGTGGACAGAACGCAAACAAGCAAGCAAGGGGAGCTCACTTGCTGGAGAGAGCAGGTGCACTGCTGGCAATGGGATGGCATTGGGTGGGTGGCGCGGACCGCCGTAGGGGCCAGAGAAGTGGTAAAAGAAACAGGGTTAGAACATGAAAAGATAAAAAGCTAGTGTAGTGTACTCACAGACTCAAAAAGGCAGGACAGGACTGGTTGTGACATGAAACAAGAGGGTGTTCGTGGACAGAAGCGAGCAAGCAAGTAAGCAAAGGGAGCTCACTTGCTCAAGAGGGCAGGCAATGGGAT
>Ga0307512_10005761_pt1 | contig 12778 bp, 12 predicted proteins | sample 14_EM_MG_FD_200267 | JGI IMG/M metagenome (GOLD analysis project Ga0307512, IMG submission 200267) | Populus trichocarpa ectomycorrhiza microbial communities from riparian zone in the Pacific Northwest, United States - 14_EM | ecosystem: Host-associated > Plants > Roots > Unclassified | place... | reverse complement strand
TCATGCGCGTCCCCGCATGGGTAATAGAAAATAACTTCATCACATGGTACGGCGGCGGCCCCTCGGCATTCAGATTCAATTCAAAGTTCGCACCGTCTATCTCCCCCTTCCATGAAACTGGCTTGGAAATGTTTGCTTTCTACGTTCTTGAACGTGTAGCACAAGCCAGCAGGAATGATGCGTCGTCGTCGTCATCGTCGATTTGGGTGTACCAATAATGTGCTTGGAGATTTTCTTGAGACGCAAAGCCGGAAAGTGTTATTGGAGAGCCAGAACCGTTAATACCTGTATCCCTCGACCCGTAAACTGAACTAGAGCTGCAGGTTCGCGCAGATTCCTTTTCCTTCAGCACGCCCGATCATGTGATCCACTACTTTTTGCTCTTATCTTTCTTTGGTTCAGTGCCACTGTCTACCTTGGCCCTGGAGTATCGTCTTCCGCGCCGGGACAGGGCGCTCCTTGGCATAATAACACTGATCAAGACGGATTGAACGCTTTCTCAGGTCGACAGTCCACAGTGGCAATTGAGGACTTGTGCTCTCCATCCCCTCAACAATAAAAAAGTACCGTGGCGCGGTTCATCATGCATGTAGAATGTATCCGGAGTAGAAGGACGCACGAGCATCGATGCGTGTCGTAAACACATGTGTAGTCCTCGTGTTGATGTCTGATACCTCACTGGACATTCCTAAAAGGAGAACTTTAAAGGACTCTTTCGGGATTCGTATCACAAGCGATCGGGGATGCACTATTGCAACGGGCTTCCGCTACACTTGAGCTCCTACTTGACGGACACATTTCTGCCTTACCTGCCGATGTGGGCACGCCGGACCACGCGTAAGCGACTACTTGGATCAGCTATCCCGCGTTGGATGGAAAGCTTTTACTATTGATGTTGTATTTATACCTTTTCTCCTCGTAGGATGGTGTCCTCGGTTCTATGCCTAGCCTTTCGAGTTAATAGTGCGTGCAGACACCAACTGCTGAAGTGCGGTACTTTCCTTCGTTCACCGTAGCTGCCACTCGCGCCATATCGGCCAATGCGCTATGCATATTATTGTGCCTTGGAGATTTCCAACCACTGACACACTGGCAAAGACTAACAAGCCGAAGCCAGAATGGATTGTAGGTTCCGAGAGTACGGTGACATATGGTGAACGTTTAGCGCTTAGCAGCCACATGCATCAACGGGGTAACATGTTGAAAACGTTCTTGGAGTGTCTCTTAAAAACCTTTAGGTTTGACCCTCAACGATGGGTCAAATCCCCGGCCGAAGAGAAGGCATAATCGTACAAAAAATGAAGAGGAGGAAACGATATCAGGGAGTATCAGTGAGTGTCATATCGTGGCAAAGAAGAACAGAACATCGTTAGTCACGATGATTGCGGAGAGTAAAGTGTTCATGATCTCCGATTGGATGGAAGTGACGCTTGTTATAGGGTGTGAAAAAATGACAGTTGAGGATCGCCGGCCTGGGGGGTATAGGACAGTATCGCCCGATGCCCGATGCCACTCAAGGTTCATTCATCGAGACGCGAGTCCGGAAAGGAGAACTGCTGCGGGAAGCAGCGTTCATCAGGTATCGCTGGACACGGCGACCTTGGGCACCTGTGACTTCAAATTACCTCAATCTGAGCCAGATAAAGACAAGAGGTGTCGAGAGAGGCCGAGATGACGAGGAAGGCGCAGCGGAAGCACACGTCCCTCGGCTAATACAAGCGATAAGGGAGTGAGAAAGCGAGCTAGATGATGCTGAGTGCTAGACAGTGAAGCGACACGAGAGCGACGAGGATAAAGACAAGTGGTCGGAAGGCCAGAGGACTCTGGCGCGCACAATCAAAGACGTTCAAGAAAAAACAGATGATATTCGTTAGAGCGACCACACTCCACACTCGACTAATTGTCCATAAACAAAGAAAATTGTGTGAGAGCACCATCAGGCGACAACTGGCCGATATCAAAGGGTATGTGACCATGTGGATAGATGAGTTAAATGAGGGAGCAAGAGCAAGGGCATTTATAGCCATCAGCGGGTGCAGTCGAACATGGCGGAAGGTAAGAAACTTCAAGAAAGGCATATTGGCCCCTGCGTCGCGTCGTGTGAGGTGGCGCGAGTTGCGCGGCTCCTCCAACCATATTAATGGGCGGGGGGTCTCGACCTCCTCTCAGAACCTGACCTGCGGGAGTGTTGACCCGAAATATCTGAGAAATGAATATGAGTAAGGACACGGCGTCATTCACAGACAGGCCTGACTAGAAGGTCGCGTGCCTCGTGAAACACTTACATTGGTTGAACGTAGGCAAGGTATGGCCCGACTCAAGGTACGGGTTTGTGGTGTTCAGTGCAACACCAATGGGGACAATGTGCTGGTTAAAAACAGAAATTAGTAATAGTATCAGCGTTGCGCGAGATATATGTGGTCGCGAGGGAAGTTCCGTACTGAAAACGACGACTTCAGCCGTGGGTACCAATCTATCGCCTCCTGCATCGTAAATTGGTTCAACTCATGTGCAAGAAGAACGGCCCCGGCTTTGTTGAACTTGCCCGCCCTAAGCTGCCCGATGAACTGCTCATATTTGTTATCAATATCAGCTTTGGTGACGCCGTTCTGGCCCTCTGACCAGTCTTCCGAGTCGTATCCCCATAGCATGGTCCGCAGGCCCATCGCATTCGCAATGGCACGAATACGGTCCTGTCGCGAGGCAAAGGTAGTTTGGTATCGCAATTATTTCAACATATGGAGAACACGATGCGCACATCGACATCACCATAAGGTGGACGCCAGCAGGTCGGGGTGACCCCAGTGACAACCTTGATGGCTTGTAACTAAGAAAGAACGGCAATGTCTTGATCAGCACATGTGTCGTCGGTCCTTTTCAGGAATGAATGGAATACGTACACCATACCAAAGCTCGGCGAATGCGTCTTTGCTCTTGAATGCGGTCACTACATGATGGTATCACAATTAGATGCCACATTAAATGAGAAACCACTGAGAGTGAATGAAGCTCACTATAATTATGTGACCATGAGTCTATCACGAGGTAAATAATAATCAGAAAACTCTCAAGCTATCATAGAAGCGCTAAAGGAAGTACCCACGCATACAAATCTGATGCCCGTCTGCGAGAGCTCGCTGAGCCTCAAGCGGCCAGTCTATGACGTTACTCCCGATGTAGAACATCGTCGCTTTCTGGTTCTGGCTCGCAAGGTAGTTATAAAAGGCATTGTGGGAGCAGTTTGGCCCATCGTCAAACGTGTAGCCCAGTGTTCTGGGCTCTGGTATTTTAGTCAAGTCGTGTGGTATTCCCGCGTGCTTCGGTTGTGTGCACTGCGTCGCCGTCCACCCTATTTGAAGAACAGAAAACGATGAGCAGCGAGTAATACTTTCGAAGCGGGAAAGAATAGCGCGTGCGGAGATGTTGCTTGAGGGAAACCCATCATGCACCAGCATCGCAACCGATGGGACGAGCCCTTGCGCTGATGGCACGGCCAACGCAACATGTACAACATGCAACGCTGATTCCACTTGCTATCCTCGGCTCAGAGTCGACGGTTGCCACAGAACGGCATGGCGAGGAAAGAAGGGTCACTCACAGCAATCAGGATCAGCATCGTCATCGTAGTTTACACCCTTGGTGCTATCGTCAAGCTGGCCTTTAGGTGGAATATTCGGGATGCTGCCTTGAATCCTTGACCACATGGCTTGGCCTTCGGTGTCGCTATTGAGCAGCTTGGCAGGCGCCCATACTGTTGGGAACTTGTGAATGTACTGGTCCGACGGCGGATAGTAATATGGGGTGCATTCGACGGCGGGATCTGCCACAATATTGGCGTATGTGGTTAGCTAAGAAAAAAAAAAGAGGCAGGCACAGAGGGATGGGGCTGACCGGTGATCTTGGCCTCAGACTCCTCAGAGCTACGATCCTGAGCGAGGACGGACGTCACAAGGACGGAGAAGACAGCAATGAGCCCACTCCCGCGCAAAACAAACATGGCAAAGATTCTAGGAATAAATTGCTGGAGTCTGGCGGTTTATTCGAGAACCGGAGGATAGGAGTACTGGCCCGGGGTAGGAATGGCTGCCAGCGAGATGGTGCACCATCGGGTCCTGACATATATATGGACGCGCCGGATACGGGTTGGGCAATGGGTGGACGGCGGGCATCAGGAAAAACCCGATGTGCATGTGCTAGCACTAGCGAAGTGCCCGCGGCAGACTTCCTAAATAACCGAACGTGCAACATAAGTTAGTACCGCCAAGAAAATGACGTAATTGACCCATTACTGGTGAGTGATCTCCCTGAGGTTTTTGTTGGAATGGTCCGAATGGGTGATCGAGCTCGCCTGACTCGCCCGAGCGTGGAACTAATGAATTCGTCAAAATTTTCATGGGCCTAGGATAAATGTTGTGTAGCTATGCGGACGGACTCGGCGCATTTGTGCGAATTGTGCCGGAACAAACCGCTCGCGTTCCAAACTTCCAATCATCCGAGTCTTACCCGCGGCGAAAATGTGAAAGCTTTTCCTGATGGCCGCTAGTGGTAGTCCGAGGGAAGCATGGTGCGGATAATGCGTGGCAGAACAACGTACGCCATGGTTCTCACTTCTCAGGGGTGGCACCAAAGAACTTGTCTATTGATATGGGGGAATAAAACCTGAAACACCAGCTCTGAAACGGCTGGAACACCGAGGCACGCTGCAACGTGACTGTACAGAAAGATCAGCGAGACATTGGCAAAGCAAAGCATCAATCCCCGAGTGTGACTGCTTTCATGGACTTGGGGGATGGAATCGTTAAGCGTAATATGAAATCGTTATGGGCCAGGTGGCAAGTGGTACAGTTACGGTATTGGCATCGACTTGATCAAGGTGGATGTTTTTACACGTCAGCCATGATCCATAAAGTTCAGAGACACGCGGGTCGACACCCCACATGCCACAAGTTAATTTAAATATCGCTTAGTACCTCTTTGTTAAATATTCAACTAAGTGGCAACCCACTGACGTTTCTCTTCCATCACTACTGTATTCAATATTCAATCCACGAACACCTGCATCAAGACGAGCTTCTCACCCAGAACCAGTGGCGCAGAAGAACAATTCAACAATGACAACTCCAATGACAATCAATTTTTCTCCCCTACTTTGTTCGCTTCGCTATCGTGCGGACTGCGTCATTCCTCATTAATTAAAAACGTCGTCAGACCAATTGAGGTCTATTGGAATGCAAAGCTCAGTCTTTTGAGGACTGTGCATTAGTGTAGCGACCTATTAGAATGCGAGCTAGGTAGGTCTGACCATGACTGAGGGATGAGCTAGTCAGCAAACAAGTAGTATCCTACGTGCTGTATAACTAGGGGGGAAAATGTCGCCCAGGAATCAAACAAAATATATGCTCATCCGATTCTCTTCTCTTTGCTCATCCTCTTCCTCCCTTCTTATCTCCTCTGTCCACCTACCCTCACCTGTCACGGCGTCATTCTTTTTGTGCTACAATGAGCTCGATATCCGCATTCAACTTTGATTTCGAAGTTCGCGACGTCTATCTCCCTCAATCGCCACATTAATAGCCATTGCGACTGTAGGGATGGAATAGGAACTTTGGGCCTTTTTCTTACGCCCCTTTTATCACTTTTTCTCTTCCACTATTTCCTATTTTACCTTAGCCTTACTACTGTCGAACGTCGCTGCCGCCTCATTACCCTCGTGCACATAGAAACGATTCAGTAAAATTCTTCGCTTCTTTTTCTCTCTCCCTCGGCCAAGCAAGCGATTCGCTCTTTTCCGTTTGCGTGCCGTTGCCTCAAGTCTTTCCTTACGCCCGTTACGATTTCCCTCGCGCATTTTCGGACTCTCAGGATCACGGCCTCTGTTCTCTTTGCCTTCCTTTCCTTTTCGATATGGCGATCAAAAAAAAAAGGGGGATAGTCCGATACAGTGATCCTTCGGCTCCATGGGAACTGTACAACCCCATTTGATATCGTAGATCACCGTCGGCATCTTCCTTGCTTACGAAACTAACTTCAGTCAGAGCAGAGGGAAAATCACGCTTGTTCCCTGCACACCCTCACGTTCTCGACTACGTAGCGCAACCCAGCGCGAACGATGCGTCATCGTCACGGTCGTCTTCGGGTTTCGTGTTACGAGTAACGTGTTGGGCTAGGTTTGGAACACGGCGCATAATTATACTGTAGGAAAGCCCGGTTCGGACGAGTTCAATTTGTAATCCCTAACCGCTTGGACTCATTAATTAGAGCCGAGGCCGAGGCTTCGCGTAGGTCCCGTTCCATTGGAAGTTGGAACATCTTCTCATGCCATAGGGTACTTTTTACGCTTATCTTCTCTTCCTGCGGTTCGGTGGCATTTTTCCAGCTTCGGTATCATTTTCCATGAGGACGCCATTTGCTTGCCTCAAGCTCGACAGTCCACATTAGCGGCTGAAGCTTTGAAGTGCTAATACTCTCCATACGTCTCGTCAACAAAAAAGTGCCGTGACACGGTTGGGCATGCCTGTTGAAGGTATCCTGAATAGAAGGACGCACGGCCGTGAATGCGCATTGTAAAACCATGCGTAGCTCTCATGTGGATTTCTGAGGCCTGGGATTTCTATGACATTTTTCAGTCTATTCCAGGTTCGTTGCACCGTGTGGGGAGCAGAGCTTTTCCCTGGGCTCAAAGCCCATACTAATACAGCCACCTTATACACGGGTGCGTTTCTTCCTTCCCCATCTATGGATCCATCCGCGACTGCTTCCAGTCCGTCGCCTAGACTGGACACCGCCATACCAAGTGAAACTTTTCACTACCGTATCCGTTAGAGCCATTCTTTTCATAGCGTAAGGGAACTCAGCGTTGAAATGGGAGCGCCCAGCGTGCGCAAATCTGCAAAATCTGCACCGATACAAAAACAACACTAGCGCTAGCACAACACCAGCTAAGAAACCTGGCGTGTTTCCGAATCTGTGTGCATTAACCGTCCCTTGATTTTGTTTCGCATTCTAGTTCCTGTCTATGGGACTCCAGAACGTGAGATATCAAGGAACGACCGACGCGTGCTCAAGCGGAGACACGCCAGAATTGCCAATTTCCACGATAGAATATGGGATAGGCGTACTTTTGCCCAAGTCCTGGACTTTGAACATGACATACCATCCCTCTACGAGAATAAACTTCTCACTGTGTGCGCACTGCCCACAAATCACCCAACCCGATCAGACTTGAAATTGCGATGACATGTGATGAGGAGCAGGCAAAGCTCACGTGATTCGACATCGGTCCGATGCGAAGGCCTTTCTGCGTGCATTCTGCCTGCTGTGTCCAGACATACCCGACCTCAAGGAATAGCATTGTGACGAAAGTTCCGTGACGCTTTAACAACTAGATACATTGACGGGGGTAAAATGTTTCTCCTTATGTCACTGCACCGTGGTAATCCGGTAACCAAAGGGTAACAAAAGCACATGCAGCAAAAGTTCTTGGGGTATCTCCCCAAAAGCCAACAATCCTACGCTTTTAGGTTTCACCCACAACGGTGGGTTTTAAATCCCCCGGAGAAAGAGAAGGTATAATGGTACAAAAGAAAGGAAAAAGTAACGATAGCAAAGAGTATCAGTGGGGGGTTATATCATGAGTTAGACGGACAACACATCGTTCATCATAACGACTGCGAAAAGCAAAAGAATATGTGGTCTCCGATTTGACGAGAAGAAGGTTCGTCAGTTCATAGGGTGCGTGGACGAGAAAATGTCAGTAGGGAATCGTTCGGAGGTATCAAACGAGTTCGTCCGCTGCAAGCTCAGGGTTCATTCATCAAAGCACGAGTCCGGAGAGGAGCATCGCTGCGGAGAGCAACGCCCACCAGGTACCGCGGGACACGGTGACACTAGACGCAGACGAGTTTTCACTACCTGAACTCGGGTTAGCACTTGGGGTGGAGCCCGGATCCGGAGACGAGGAACCGCTCGCCGCGCCCGAGGCGTTGCTAGAGACCGTGACCTGACCAGAGATATCTGCAAAAAAGACGTGGATGATGAACACCATTCCACCACAGAACCATGGATGGCCCCGACTGGAATGTCGCATGGCGCGAAGACTTACATTGCTCAAACGTGGGTAAAGAGTAGTTTGTCTCTACGTATGGTTGCGTCTTGTTCAGGCAAACGCCAATGGGGGCAATGTACTGGCGGGGAAAAAAGTAGGGAGGAAGAGGTTAGCATCAGGCGACACTTCTAGTCATGAGGGATACACCACACCGAAAAGGCCGCCTTGAGCTGTGGGTAAAACTTGATCGCTTCCGACATCGTGAAGTTGTTCACCTCATGTGCGAGAAGGATGCCCCCGGCGGTGTTGAACGTGCCCGAAGTCAGGTTGCTAATAAACAGATTGTACGAGTTGTCAACATCAGCAGCAGTGATGTTGCCCGTCCCAACGCGCCAGTCATTCGAGTCATACTTCCATACGATAGTCTGGAGGCCCAGAGCATTTGCAATCGCGCGAATGCGGTCCTATAACAAAGAGGTTGATATCGCAATATTCCGACAGATGGAGAACGCGATATGTACATCAACATCGCCATAGGGAGGACGCCAGCAAGTTGGAGTGACACCAGTGACAAGTTTGATTACTTGTACCTATGACAAATATCGTCTACCATGTCAGCACAGCTTGCTTCGACCACCTGCGAGGATAAACAAAGTACTTACGGAGTACCAAAGTTCAGCGAATGCATCTTGGCTCGCGAATGCGGTCACTGCGTAGAGACACCAGAGATTAGATTCATGCTGTCATAGTATAAGCGCCCACTGGGCGCAAAGCCACTCACTATACCGGTGAGACCACGTGTCTGTCACGCGATTATGAGTATCAGCTTGGCATCATTCCAAGACACGCCGAAAGAGGAAGCAACTCACGAGCACAGACCTCATGCCCGTCAACAACTGCGCGCTGCGCCTCGAGTGGCCAGTTGAGGACGTTGCTCCCGATGAAGAACATGGTCGCCTTTTGGTTCTGGCTCTCGAGATAGTTGTAAAAGATGTTGTGCGTGCAATTGGGTCCGTCGTCAAACCCATAGCCCATCGTCTTGGGTTCCGGAATGTTGAATATATCCGATGGTAGCCCTGAGATCTTTGGGGTCGTACATTGTCGGATCGTCCACCCTGTTTGAAATCATAAGAGACGGTGAGTGGCACATTCTGCCTTGCGAAGCGGGGGAGAAATCGCGCGCGCGAAAGACGTCGCATCAATGGGCACCATGTCAGGTGGCGAGGCGCGCTCTTGGCATGCATGTCCTTGGCGACATGTACAACATGCGGCCCTAGTTCTCCTCGCCATCCCCAACTGTCGCTACCAAATGGCGGGGGTGAGGGCAGAAAGGAAAACTCACAGCAGTCTGGATCGTTTGCGTTATCATAGGTGACATTGATGGTGCTTCCGTTGAGCTGGCCTTTGGGCGCTATATTCGGAATGCTACCTGCGATCTTTGACCACATGGCTTGGCCTGCGGAGTCATTCGCGAGCAGTGTGGCAGGCTGCCATATCGTAGGGAAGTTGTGGACGAATTGGCCCGAGGGTGCATAGTAATATGGCGTGCATTCAAGGTTTGGGTCTGCGGGCAGAGCGACACGGCACAAAAGTCAGCAGGGAACAAATGGCCGGCGCAAAGGAGTAAAAGGCCGACCGGTGATCTGAGACTCGGACTCCTCGGAAGTGTGGTCCTGAGCGAGGGCAGGTGTTGTAATGGCGGCAAAGGCAGCGACGAGTTGAAGCGCGCGTAAAACCAACATCGCGAAGGCGCTGGGCGTAAAAGGTCCGGACTTGTACTGATGGAAGGAGGGAAAGCCAAAGGACGGGTGCCGGCGGCAAGACGTTGACTGAAGTTGGGAGACGCGACCTCAGTGTCTAATAGGGATATAGACGTCCTCGACGCAGGCAGGACAGTGGGTGGTCTGAGGAAGGGAGGGGAATGGGGATAGACCAAGCAAACCATTTGAGGGCTTAGGTTTATTTTTAAATCACGCGGCCGTGGTTAGTTCATCCATCGGGAACCCACGCCGAGGGCAGACCCCACAATCATCACGAAAGCGCAAGTGCCCACTGCCCTTTGCCGCACTTGTTTGCGGAAATGAAACAGAAGTCTGGCCCCAGCCTTGCGGACGTAGTGAGGATTTGCTGCGCTTAAGTTGAGAGATATAGAGATGGAGAGCTCGCAGACAGCGGAGGGAGATATGAACAAAGTCTGGGGACAGTTTCCTTTTACTCCCAGTAGGATGCGCCCACATCACGAGCTTCTAAAAATACGGTGACATGCCGTGAATCTGCATCAGAATGTTACACGTCATGGACCGAATCCTACCACATGGTGGCAGGGCCAAAGGGTGCCCCCAGTTCCATGAGGTTTCTGGCCCATGTGGTCGTAGCTGGCGTAGCATTGTAAGATGACAAGTCAGGGAGAGACTCGGAGGTGTTGAACGCGGATGTGGGAAGAGGTCGGCGTCACGGTCAGCACTTGCCCGTTTTGTCCTTACGCGGCCCGAAATGACCGAGATATCCAAGAGGCGTAACGCATCGGCCGGCCAACTTGCCGCTACCGCTACATTCTATTCACACCTGCCCATCTCCACCTTTAACCTTTGAAGCCAAGCGCAAGCTTTGAGTAATAAAGAAAAAATGTCGGAAGATCCCATTGGTGCTTGCTGCTCCATCGCTCTTCTTGCCTGCTTCGACGTATGCGCGGGCATCTGCATCGACTTTGCCTCTATCGGTGCGTCTCCGCATGACCTTTAACCCTCATATGGAACACATGTCCTGCCATAGGACACCCATGTACAGCGACGATGTGCAGATGCCGATGTTGTGGGTGGTCTGAGAAGGAAGTAAGCTTGGGAGATGGGGAGCGCGCGCCCTTAATACAGCAGAACCAACCAGCATCATCTGAACCCATGGTGCCCGATGGCCGCTAGTCCAGAGGGTTTCGTGTCGTCGAAGGACAAATCTATCAGTAAGCACTTGGCATTGTTCAATTCTCTTCATCCGTTGATGATCATCCCCTTTCAAGAGAGCTGTACTATCTGTAGCATACGTGTAGTATTACAATGAACTCCTTGTTGGCCTCTGTCTTGGACTCCTTTCCAACTTCTTCGGATGACGGATCATGTGGGATTGTCAGATACTCAGGCTGACGCTCCGTTACATATCCTACTATCTCAAATAATAGTAGCATCTCCCACTATAGCGAAAATCCACTTGAGTGACCACGTAAATAGCAACGAGATTAGGGCTGCAGCCGTCCAGCTGATGTAAAGTAAAGAGGGGTGGGCAGCGGTGAGTGACAAAATGGCCTTTTCCGCTCCGTGATCCGATGTCTAGCTCGTCAACGACTGACCCCAAGGGAAAACAGCGGCAGCCACCAGTCGTACAACCAAGCTCAGGAAACTCAATCGTCATCAACCCAAGCCAACGCCTGAACCCCATCGTCGAATGCATCCGCAATGTCCCCAAAGAGTTCGGCGACATCCTACCCGACTATCAAGTCGGTCGAACGACTGGCGTCCTTTTCCTCAGGTACTGTACCGTCTCCGACCCCTCCCAAAAGTCTTCTTCTGCGCGCGACGGTTAGACGATAGTTGACTTTTCTGTTCTTGGGATCGCAGCTTGAGGTACCATCGCCTCCATCCAGAGTACATTCATCAGCGCATCGAGCGTCTGGGCCTGTCCTATAACCTCCGCATCCTCCTCCTCATGTGTGACATCGTACGTTCTTCCCTTTCCCAACGCGCGCCCATCCTCCCCCCTACCTGACTCACCTACCTTCAGTCAGAACATCAAGACCCCATCCGAGAACTTACAAAGATCTGCCTGCTCAACAACATCACAGTCATCGTAACCTGGTCGTGAGTCCCCATCCCCCCTCCTCTCCCCACACTCTAACCAACCGAGCGAAAATTCACAATTCCCTCACTGCCACGTGGATAACCAATCCACAGGGCAGACGAGGCAGGCCAGTACCTCAGCGCCTACAAACAATCCGAGCACCGTCCACCAACACTCATCCGCGAACGCGTCGATAAAACGCCCGATGCGCTCCTCCGCACAGCGCTAACGAGCATCCCACGCGTGAACAAAACGGACGTCGAGACCCTCCGCGCAACCTTCGGCGTGCGTACCCCTCCCCACTGCGCTATAAATATCTTCCCCAACTGATCGACACACGCACGCACGCACGACTGTATCTATAAATATGCTATCTCGTTACTATGGACATATGCGCATAATAGAGTTTCGCCCGGATCGCACAAGCCAACGCGACACAGATCACGCGATTACCGGGTTTTGGTCCCAAGAAAGTCTCGCGGTTAAAAGACGCGTTCGAGCGTCCGTTCCGCACCAGCACCACGAGTGCGCTCGTGCCCGCGACGGCGACGGCGACGACGACCGCCCCATCTACGTCTACAGCTGCGACTGTGCTGTCCACCGAGGGCGAACTCGACACCGAATCCCGCACACCCGCTGCTGCTGCTTCGACCTCACAACAACAGCAACGTAGGCCGAGTCCGGTATGGGACATCGAACTTGACCTCAACTCGCCCTCACCCGAGCCCGCGCCGCGCGACGATCCGCCTACAAGAACGGCGGCGGCGGCGGCGGCAGCGGTGGGATCGTCCAAGCGCCCGCGCGAGGCGAGTCCGCCGTGGGGCATCGAGCTCGACGGCGATGATGACTTTGGTGGGGGATCGGCGGCCTTGATTTTGGGTTCTGATCGTGAGGGGGAGGATGGTG
>Ga0307512_10005760_pt1 | contig 12780 bp, 9 predicted proteins | sample 14_EM_MG_FD_200267 | JGI IMG/M metagenome (GOLD analysis project Ga0307512, IMG submission 200267) | Populus trichocarpa ectomycorrhiza microbial communities from riparian zone in the Pacific Northwest, United States - 14_EM | ecosystem: Host-associated > Plants > Roots > Unclassified | place... | reverse complement strand
CCCCCCAATTTTGGCCCCCCCCAACTCTCGTTTCGTCAACCAATACGAAGGCTGGCCGGTCGAGGTGGTGTCCAGAATGTCGAAATATCCCATGGGTACATGCTTCGTACATAGCCCTTATGCTGCCGTGGGTCTCGCCCTCTGGGTGATCTGATCCTCACCGTCGGCAATCTGTGAGCACACCGGCACTCCGTCGCCCCCTCGCCTCCTTCCTACTGTCTCTGGCACACGGCACTCTATACCACCTCACCTGTCCTATCCGCTTCTTATCCTTCCCCTTTTCCAGCACGGCTGCCAAAAGAAAAGAAAAAATGGTGTCGAGCTGGCAGCTTTTGGGTTCATCATCCACATCTACGTACATCCATCCACATGTGTCCATTTCCCTCTGGCACTCATTTTTGCCTTTCCGCGTACACGTCAGGACTCACCCATCCACCCCCAACGAGACCAACTACGTTCAGACTCTGCCAGTATTCGCCGGCCTCAATCAATCTTCGCAGACCTTTTGGGGCCCGCACTTCGCACCCTTAGGGCACTTTGGAAATCGCCTGTTGCGCACTTATCATTGGCTACCAAACATCGGCAACCCTGGTGATTTGTCGGTGTGGGACGTCTGGTCAGCGGCGCACGGACGCCTACTTACTCTACCTTGTCCCAGGAAGAGGGCCAACTCCCTCCCTCCACGCCAATTCAGGTCATCCCGGAAAGTATCCGTATTTTCCGTGGCCACATGCACCTACCTGCCAGCAGAGTTCCAAGATGCAACTGTCAAACGAAATGCTACAGTCCATCCCGTTACCGATGACTGAACTACATGCACAGACGTGCCGATACTTCGAAGTTCCCCGGCACACCTGGAATGCGAACGGCTACTTCGTTTAAACGTGCACGTGGTAGTACATGCAAACCGACCGACGCTCATCATCGGCATTACCAACCAGCAGACAATAAAAGGCCCGGGAACCGGATACTTCACCTCGCATGATGTGTTGGGCCAATGCTCCTACATATTGCAAGACAGGCATCATCTCCACTGCCTGGCAGGCACTCTATTCGAGCCCGGCAGTGGGACGGAGCCCAGTCTACGTGCGTCCTTAGAGCTCCGAGTGGTTTCACTGCAGTATCTATCCCAGAAGGAGCATCATTAGCTTGTGTGTATTTATGTAGTTGTGTGGTGACCAAGTAATGGAGTCCGGCCCTGCGGGGTAACTATGTGGGTTGGTGGTTTTTCGCAGCTATCTTGAAGCGTAGATATCCCTCCCTTTTCGACTCGGCTTGCTGGACTGCATTCCGATAGGTACCCTCCAATCGCGGGCTTTGGACATTAGTGGGCGTTATACACGTCGATCATAACAGCGGCTGTGCGCTGCCAGCTCATGTACTTTTTTTTGGCTTATTCATTAATTGCATGCAACCTATCTACATAGATCATGGCGGTGCAGTCGGCTTATAGGCGTGTAATGCAAAGGGGCAACTTGGCATACCTACGTATCGAGTGAGTACCAGTGATTAGATCGTCACTCCATCGCATCCACATCCCTCCGAGAGGAGACCCTAGGTACTCTACTTTGAAGTTGACCCAGATTCTGGGCTGTCTCACAACGGATGTAATTGCTAAGACGCGCATGTATCCACCACCCCTTTCCCCTCCAGCCGGTAAAAGCGCTTAGTGTGTGGACTTGGCTGGACAGCGGCGTTGACTCCCAGGGCTTAGTCTGTACAGTCCTCCCCTACAAGGGGCGCACAGATAGTTGTATCTGAATCTACCCACTGGATTGCTCGCGAGAGATTTCCTTGGGAGGTGGTTCTTCGTTTTGGTGTGTGGGGGTGGGTGACCACAGTAACTTCATCCTCAGAAGAAATTCCACGCTCCATGTTTGCTTCTTCCACGCTAGCTTGGCAATACTTCCGTTCTCTATCGGTTGGAACATAGGCACGTATCTAGAGTACATATCCGACTGCACAGCTCTCGGCCATCAGCAATTTCGTGCATCGGAAAGTAACTTCCAGATTGACTTTGCGTTCCCCTCCGAAAAGGGGGATCAAATAGCGCGAACATATATATACATATCTATGTGCGTACATACTTGCGTACTCTATTCTTGGCGGCTTTTTTTTCCGACACTTTTTTCCATCGACGATCTGAACTCGGCTTTTCTGTCTGGTCCCATGATTCCACACTACGAGTCTCGGTAATCGTTCGCCGCGCAGAGCTACCTACGTGGGTACGTATGCGTCGGGGTGCGGAGGGCGAGAGGTTCATGGATTCTCGTTCAGTGGTCGTCTATGTTACTTTACACGGATCCCGGCTGATGGACGGAAAATACAACGGCTTCACAGGATTAATATGTACATCCCGGGAGGTTGGTGGGAGTATGTAGGTGTGGTGCTGAGCGGAGGAGTGAAGTCGTGATAAGGTTGAGCCTGTGGGCGGCTCCAGCGATATGGTTGTGGTGAAACGCCAAGATTGGAGTCGTGGCTTTCCGTAGATATGGATGAGCAAATTACGATAGATAAGTATCCGGAACACCATCGGATTGGGAGTCATCACGACTTCGGGCCTAGTCATGTCCCGCTCCATCACTGTGCCGTTACATACCGCATAATTATTGCCATTGCAACCCGTGTCTATATATGCTGAAATGAAACTTCTCGATGGCCAGTCCCCGTCTGGGCTACTCCTTCTTCTTGAAAAAACTAGTCAACTTCGCCATGCCCCTGGTATTAACCTTCCCTAGCTCTCTGACGCCCCGACTGACATTCTTCTTCTTTTTTGCCTCCTCCACCTCCGTCTTCCGTTTCTTCTCTGCCTTCGCATCAGCGGCTTCATCGTCGTTTTCACGCTTCAGCGAGAAGTCTCCTGACCGGGCGACGGCAGAGTCGAGGCGTAGCTGTTTGAGATGTGATAAATGTGTGTCTAATGTCTTGAAATCGTGGACGGACGCGAGGTGTTCGTTGAGAGCTGTGGCGAATGAATCTGAAAGGTACATGTCGCTGATGAATTGCGCAGATACTCGGAGCCGGAGGAGGTGTGTCAGGGCGGCCTCTGTCTCGTCCGGTGTATTTCTCTTTTCGTCCTCCTCCTTCCCTTCACACTCTTTCTTTACAGGCGTAGACCCCACTCCGTCCCCGCGGACCTCCAACTCCACCACGGAGGAAGCAGTGACGGGTTTTACCAAGGGTTTCTTCACAAATTCCTCCTCCAAACTCCTCGGCAGCGCCTCTGCCATGGCTTGACATTTTCCCGCCAACACTCTCCGTGTCTTGTCCAAGCACAGACGGTACGCCTTCTCATCGCCCGCATCGATAGCTCCACACACGGCCCTCACCCTTCTCTCCACCACCCGTCTATGCGTCGAAAGCACCACTCCCCATCCGGTGGGCAATGCGTCCAGCAGATCGTCGAGCGGGAGAAAGTGTTTCTCCTTCTCGAGCAGGTGCGGAAGAAGGAGGAAGAGCGGGTCCAGTTGGGTGGAAATGTATAGGTTGCCATCTGAGAGTGTGTAGCCGGGCGAAGGGTGAGTGAGGAGCCAGGACCGCGGCTGCGACAGAGGGGGCGTGATCTTGGTTAGTTCGTGGAGACCAGCAGTGGGGTGGAGGAGGTAACGTGTCGGTGTATTGGTACGCGGGTGAGGGAGGGTTAGGATTTTGGTCGGCGAGCCGGGGGAGGCCGTGGGGATGATGGTTATTAATGTAGGCGCAGGAGACATTGTTGGCGATGATGATAATGGTGGTGGTGGTGGTGGTGGTGGTGGTGGTGTGGGACGTGTCTGTGAGGGACGCGTTTGTAGTAGTTATGTAGTTATGGGTTCGGGTTCGGGTTCGGGTTCGTCGCGTATTTCTCGCGGACCGCGATGATAACGTTTTGAGTGAACAAACAAACTGTGATTCTCCAGAGTTATCCGGGGAGATCATATGGTCTCACCGTACCACTGAAACTTGTGCCATCGTGAATCCTGTCGATCTAGCAATTTTTTCAATTGAATTTAACTATTGGTTTGAAGCGGCTGAGCGCCTATCTTGGCACAGTCTGCCGCCCCTGCATTGCCGTACAGATCCACCTCACCCTCGTGTCATCGGTCATCCCAAACCCAATGTCCCTGCAAACAAAGTCGCCAAGTCCCATATTCGCGAATCGGATATATAGAATAGCAACGACTACGACAATAGCAACTACAGCAACGTGTACAATAGCAAAAACAGGGCGAATTTAGCAAGCACATTCCTCTTGACGATGTCCAGTGCCGCTTCCACCAACAACAAAGGTAAGCCTCCGCCCTGACCCACCTACCAACGATTACGAGCTCACTCAGTTCGGCCGGACACAACCAGATATCGTGTGGCCTCCGCAAACAACCCAAGATGTTCTGAATCTCACCCCTCGTAAGAACCGCCAGAACTACAATATGTCGAACCCACCGGTCTCTCCATCACCACTCCGACGCTCCTCGCAGCCCGCACAGTTAGACGACGGACCTTCCAGTGGGGACGAAGATACTACCGACGAGGACGAGGAGGTGCTGAAATTGAAGCTACTGAGGATCGAGGCGAAATTGAAACTTAAACGACTAGAAAAAGCAAAAAAGAAACGGGCGCTCGCAGCCGCGGTCGGAGGAGGAAGAGGGAGAGGAGAGGAAAGAGAAACCAAGTCGGCTGCTCCGGTCGTCGAGATCCCTTTGTCACCGTCCGCAAGACGGTCGCTAGCAACGCACCCGCCTTCACCGAAATCGCCATCGAGGGTCCTGCTGGGTATCGATAGAGGTCTTACGGGGAAAGATGTCTCGTTACGCCGGGCGCCGCAGTATAGGAAGCAGCCGCCGCCAATTGCCAGAGCACCTTCCCCACCGCGTCCGGCGAAGACGTTCAGCCAGCGACTTGCGGAGGAGCGTGCTCGCGAGAACGAAAAGCTCGAGAAGCAGAAGAAGATCGCTCAGACGAGGAGCAAAGGGTTTGGGTTCGAAACCGAAGTAGGAGTGTCCACGCAGGCGGCTCAGAGGGCTACACATTCGTTCACGACTATCCTCTCTGGCCACGATCAGAAACAACCGAATAGTCAAACCTCAGCATCTTTCTCGTTCACGGGGCCGTCTAATACTATAGGTCGTCCGGCCTCTCCTACGCGACCTTCATCGGCCCCTCATGCTGCGCCCGCACCCGAAGAGTCTACCAATGAAGCAGGCTTCGATTCGTTCTCGGAGTTACACCTGCTCCGCCGGGTCACCCCACATCCCACTGTGTCTCGGTACTTATCACAGAAGGCCATCTTCCAGCTGCCCCAGCTCCTCAAGGCCGTTGTCTCACCAGACTATGAGCCACCAGAAGTAGAAGGCGATTGGGTCGTCGTGGGGACCATCTGCTCCAAGTCGGACCCACGAAGCGTGGGCCAAAACACGGGCGCCAAAGAAACCGGCAAGAAGTACATGGTGATGCAGTTGACGGACTTGAAATGGGAGATCGAGCTCTTCCTCTTCGGCGCGGGCTTCGAACGTTTTTGGAAGCTACCTATCGGCGCAGTCGTCGCCATACTAAACCCAGGCGTCATGAAGCCGCGCAACAAAGACAGCGGCCGCTTCTCGCTTACTATATCCGACGACGCAGCGGACTGCCTCCTAGAAATCGGCTTCGCCCGCGACCTAGGCTTCTGCCGTTCCACCAAGCGCGACGGGAAACAATGCGGCACATGGATTGACAAGCGTCACACCCACTTCTGCGCTTTCCACGTCGAGCAAACCGTCAAGAAGGCTCGTGTCTCCCGCGCCGAAGTCAACAGCATGACTAGTCTCTTCTCCCCGCCGAAGAAAGGCACTCTCAAACCCTGGAAGTTCCTTAGCGGGCGCGGTGGAGGTAACCGCGTAAAGGAGCGCGACGATGGCCTCCTCCAAGAAGGTCCCATCGCCGACTTACCGCAACGCCTCGGCGGCGCGGGCGGCAACATCTTTGTCGCTCCCAGCCGCTCCACCGCCGCTCTCCTCGATGACGAGGACTATCTTGCCAATAATTTCTCTCGCGGTACCAAAGAGGACCGACTTCACAAACGCCTCGAGGAAAGCAAGCGCGAACGCGAACTTACAAAACGGATAATCGAGTCCCAGGGTCGTGAGGGCGGCATAGGCGCGCAGTACCTTCGCACTCGCGTTGGAGATACAGTGAGCGATACCGAGCGAGCAGCCACCCGTGCGCGCGAGGCCGCAGAACGGAAACAAGTACATTGATCCAACTCCTCCCGCCCTCTCAGCACTAACACCCAGACCAGGCAACAGAGTCCCTCTCATCGCTGCGTACCAACAACGCCCGCGACATTCGACTGTCGCCGATCAAGCGGAAGCGAGCAGGAACTATAGCCACCGCTCCGGTGGTAAAGAGGACTAGGTTTGCTGCGGTGGCGGCGGATGACGACGATGATGAGCTGGATATTGTCCATGAGTAAGGTGAATGCAATACCCCTGAGAGTTTTGGCGCTTTTCTTTTCGAAGGAGCGGGGGGGAATGGAGGGAGTGTGTAAGTTTGATCTTGTCGATCGTTTATGGTTGGGAATGGTGCCCGGATGTGGGGATAAGCATTGGGGGCCATGGAAGATCACTCGGCTTGATTCTACCCTTTTGGATAGGACTGCCTATCTATGCTTCGTAGATAGGTGCATGAATACATCGCTTGTTCGCGTTGCCCGTTGCCCATTGCCTCAAGGCAAACAGACCCTTGCCCGATTTCCTCGTATGCATTCAGTAAAATTAAGCACCCGCTCCTCGCTCAGTTCGACGGTTTCGAGTAGATGGAACCACCACCGCCATCACCAAAGATCCTCCGACGGCAGTCGCTTCCATCTCGTGCACTGTGCGTACAAGATACGTCCCCTATCTGGGGGCCGGACAGCAACACACGCGACGCAGCGCGCGCAGTGGCCGTGCTCCCTCGACTATGTATGGTTTGGCGTCTGCAGCTGTCACGCTCCGTGGGGGTTTCGCCTTTGTGTACAACTGCCCTAACGGGTTGCTTGGTGGTTTCCCGGACATGCGCGTTTGATATGATGATATGAGTATCATATGGAGGCCGCGCGGAAGAACGCCGGATGCGGTAATCCCAGCCTCGGCGCACAGCACAACAGCCAGTGGTAGTAGAGGTGCGTCCGACATGGACTACAAGAGGTCAGCTAAGTGTTGATATGGATTCAAAGGGACTGACGCCTGCAGTTCCCAGACAAAGCCCAAGTGGATGAAGAGCGCCTAGAGTACATACTCTACATACCCGCCAGACACGACGGGGTGAAATGGTGGATCCAAGTTCTTTCGTACCAGTACAGCCTTCGGGTCGCGGGGTGCGATGGCGACTGGTCTCCAGGATTGCCGCTTTGGCGATCCGCAACGCTTTGTGGATCTGAAGGAGCACGGACAGGTTGCGCGGTTGATGGCTGGAGCAAGGTCCGTGTCAAAAGACGAACCCTTCACGAACCCACAGAAAGAGGTGCGAGCACAGTCCGTGAGCCCCTTAGATATATCATCGACACATATCTCGTATATATCTACGCCAAACTATGTAGGTAGATGGCGGTGACATCCTTGTGTTCCTCCCGCTCCGCTAGGCCATATACACATACATACACAGCGGGGGTTGTCTTTGTGATCGACAACGTGGGGGGGGGGGGGAACTGTGTGCCGGTATGGCCCAGGTCTTCTATCGCTGCGGGGTTGGGCCTGAGCCGATCGCACTACCGCTCCGGCACCGGCTTCCGCCGCCGACGGGAGACGTGCGCACGGCATTCCCGCCTTGTCTTGAGCGGTCCGTCTTGCATGGCGCCTGTCCGGTGTGGAGCCGGCGTGAGGCACCGTTCCGAGAGAAAAAGCCTGGCTGCCGTCTGGGGTGTTGAACGTGCATGTCGTCCTCGAGATCATTGCCGCTTCCCGGAATAACTAATATGTAGGCACCTAATTATGCTGACCAACTTCGTCCGTCTCGCCAGGTCAACGGCAACCCCCGTGCGGCAGTGCTCCTAGATATGGCGGTCTGCAGGCACCATGCACGTGCAGAGCTGTCGGCCGCTGCGGATTACTCCGCTTGATCCTGGAGATGTTGCTCCCTGCACGTCCTCTGTCTTCCAAGTGTGGCGCTCACGTCGCTCGGGGGAGCTGGGGGACGTCGTCGTAAATGGCTGATATGTGCATACTCCGGATAGATCTTCAGCCCGAAACCGCGGAACTTTTTATCGCTCGTTCCCTAACTGCCTCGGTTGTTCGGAGCCCAGGCAGTGTGCTGGGAACAGGGCGTCCGGATGGAAGATCGATCACACGCAAAGTACATAGATACATACCCAACGGCATTGCCGCACCGGGCCGCTGGGTAGGTGCATATGTGTTTCCGGGTCTAGAGACTCCCAATAATGTCCGCCCCAGAGGGCGTGAAGCTATTACTAACTAACTACCCTTGAGAAAAAGGGAGGGTCTTGGGATGGTATTGGATGTAGATGTATCTATCGCTCTGGCGGCTGGGAATTCTGTGGTTTCGTATCCACGATTTAACGGATGGCATTATCGCCACAAGTAAAAGAACAGAAAGCGTACGAGTGTTTCAATTCATGCTAGTTATTTTAACGTATCGATATATATTTTTTCTTTCTCGTTTTTGTTTACTTTTACGAAGATACATATACTGTATTTAACCACTTGGCGTTTTTCAACCATTTTCACATGCGTACAGTTGCAATATGTACACGATTACTAACTGCACGATTCGAGCGGAGAGAGAAGCCAATTGCCGGAGACAGAGAATGCCACACCTTGACGTTACGGTGGGAGTCTATCACGGGACTGGAGGGTTTCCATTGGAAGTTCTTTTCGCTGCTATTTTCACGTGCCGTAATTGAGGAAGAGAAAGGGGGTTTGCAACCAGATCCTCATGTTTGAGTGCACACGACCTCACCAGTCGCGGTAGATTCAAAGTATTAGTGAAGCTGCTGGTTTTATGTGCAGAGGGCATGCTATCCAGGTCTTTGCTGCATCTCCAACGCAGAGCGAGTTTCGTGGCTTCTCGGGCCCATCGCTGCTGCTGTTGCGGGCGGCGGTGCCAGCTATGTAGAGTTGGCTGTCGCGGCTCAGCTAGGGTTAAATGCGGAAGGAAGGAATGTGGGAGATGGAATGTGGGACATACTTGGAGCAGAATCACCGGAAATGGATGCCATTATGTACCGCGGGCAACGGATATCCTTATATAAAGAGCCGTCGTTTACTTCTCTTCTTCTTCTTCCTTACACAACTTGTCGAGTCTTGTCCTAGCTATAAGCTTCTCTTCTCTCTTGTCCTCTTCTGACTGCTGTCGTGACCTCTCGTTCCTGTCCGCTCCGGTTATCTGTCTGCTCGCCGTGCACAGCTGCTGCCCTCTTGCTACCTGGAGCTGAGCCCGCCGAGTCCTATTACGTGGGCGGACCAGCTAGAATTAGGTGAGCGGCCAGAGTTGGGTGAGCACCCGGCTGGGGATGGCGCCGTGCAGCAGCGGAGATGGAGTGTTGTTCTGTCTTCTGTGTTCTTCTTCTTCTCCTCTTTGTACTTAAGCATATACAGAAGTCGAGAGCTGTTTTTTAATGTCTACTCGTCTCGCTCTAATCTCGACTTTGCAAAACTCTTTGCGCCGAACTCCAAGTCTGGATCCTGTACGATAACAGAGCTCCAGACTAGTAGATGGGGCTAGAGTAGTGTACTCTAAATATCAAAGAGCTTGTCCAAAATCGCAGTAGCGTAAATACCAACTGCGTTAAGCCCGATAGGAATGAAGAAACGAACCACTGTGTAGATAAGCCCTGGCCCAACGTTGATGTCCGTTGTGACATGCTTAAAGAGTGGCAAGAAAACATTGTAATCAAATGTGTCTACAGCAGGTTAGGATAAATAACAATTAACTTTTGCTCACGAACAGAAATACTTCTCGTTGTTTTCCACCGCTACGTGAGAATCAAAAACTCGACTTCAAACAGTTCTCGGTTCAAATTTCGAAACGATAGGTTGTTGATTTCAAGCGTCATCACGTTTGACTTTTAGACATGAGTTGAAATACAATATGTATTATCGGGAAATGGCTTCCTGTCCCGGCCCGAGTTCGGAAAAAGAACGGCCGAACAACTACTAGGGAGGTTCTGCGAGGTTCTGCAACCCCGGTGACTACAACCACAACTATCACTACAGCAACGGACAGGGGTCCTACTTAATTGAGGCAAGCCAACACGCTAGCGATCGCGTGGACCAGGGCCCTGGTCACGTCCGTCAACAATTAGCGTAAACTATACATAGAATGTAAACAAAGACGCTGATTGGATGGCAGCGCCCAGGATAGGGGTACAGACTGCCTCTTGTGCCCATCTCCAACCACAACACAATACATACCTTTACAAATTTCTCCCGATGATGTTGTTTCATCGACACCAACGGGTACAATGTATCACAACCCTTCTTCACGGACCAAGCCAGCTGGCAAAGAACTACGCACCGAAGCGCCATATTGCCTACGATCCAACGAATAAAATGTCTATCAATGATCATTACGATACCTGGTGTCTGGAATATGTACCTCCGACTTGTCTCTTGCGGCGCCGCTCAAGACACCTGTCTTCGGTCCTCTTCCGAACCTATCTAGATGTATCGCCCCCTGCTAGATACATAGCTGTTTTGTGCATGGCCGCCCGCCCCCCCCTCCATAGTTCTAGTTTGCGGCTTGGGTTGCGGAACCTCTCATCCCTCACGAACAAGCCAAGCCCACCTGGTAACCCTGGATAGTTGTAGTTGGGGTGCGCGGAATCTGCAGAACCTCCCTACTTACATATCTTCCGACCATCTATCTCAACCCCTCTTTCTCTCAAGGGTATGTATAGCGTGGCTGAGCCCGACCTACTGTCCGGCCATGTCTCCGGAAACTCGAATTCTCTGCACGGAAACACGCAGCTCGCAGGGAGGGGGAGGGCCAAAAGTCATCTCCAGATCTCACTTCGCTGCAGTGCTCATCTGCGCCATTGTGGGCGGGACGTGTAGATACTTTATAATCGCCTCGGGCTGTGTGGGTAGATATATGTCCTCCTCGCAGTCCACCCTACCCGAAGCCCGATTACTAGCAATTCTGCCCCTTCTCGGGCATACCCAAGGACGGACCTGACGTCCTACAGCTCGTGTATTTCCCTCAGCCCTCCCTCCTCTCCCGTAGTATCTCGCTGGAGAGCATTGCAGAATGAACGATGTCGGTGTGCGGCCCGGCTAGGCCGTTCCCCATCGCTACATAGGTAAAACTGCTCTCCGCGCATAGAGTACATACCATGTATATAGTGTACCGCGGTGTGATGTGATGTGCCACCGCTGAGAGACAGAGACCGGGCTTGGGGTCTCGGAACAACTTCACGGTCGGTCGAGCTAGGGGCCCGAAAATGTTCGCCGCAACTCGGTGGCTACGCCACGTTGAGGCGAATCTCCTCCTACATTTGGCAGGCCAGGCTCCAGAAGGTGGGAAATCTCGACTAGTTGTCTCCGAGTCCAACCAGCAAAACCCTCCCCATCGAGCTCACAGCCTGGACCTCTGGGCGCTCGTAATTCAACCTGGACTTTTGCACTAGCTCCCGCTCTCCGCCGTCCACCGGTTCCGCTCTTCTGTTCACCTCAGTCGCACATCGGACTCGGAAATTTCCCGCCCTGGCCGAAATAAAATTCGGCTCTGCGCTCCACAATCAGGAAACATCGTGATATGATGGAGGAAGTCCATGCCGAGAGATCCAGTTCGGTAGGATGGGAGCAGCTCATTGACCTATAGGCTAAGATGGGGATTAGTTAGATTTCTTGCAAGATTGATTGGATAGGTCCGCCTCTTCCGGATTATCAAAGAGGTCGCTCGTCTGGACTCCCATCGAGCGCTTACCTCAGCGGATAGGTCGGTATGCAAGTACGTAAGCTTGCCCACGATGAAAGAAAGAAAAACCACTGAGCATTCCGGCCGTTGGGAATACCGTACGAAACATCTGCCCGAACACAAGCAGTCTCCGATTTTGATCGCCTCCCTTTGTCTCCTCCACGTGGTACTGCACACCCGTCACATATCTCCGTGGGCTCATCTCGCAATCTGTCATCGTTAACGTCCGATATTGAAAACATCGAAATCTCCGGGAGCCAGGCATGCCCTCTGATGGTATGTATCATGGATGTCGATATTCGCCGCGCTCTTTAGTCTCCGCTAGCGCCCGCGGGTGGAATATGTAAGCCTGCGTACCGGCGTCCGGAGGAGATGATTTTCAAGCAATCGTTTCGTAGCCGGGAGGAAGGCTGCATGTTGTAAGTTCAGCATCAGATGCCGGTGCGGAGACATAAGGCCTCGAATCATGCTTGCCGACTAAGGAGTCGGCAACATGTTTGTCGTCGCGATTGTGATCCCTTGCTTGCTCGCTGAAACTGCCGAGTCGGCAGTGGCCTACCCGTTGGTTGCTGGGCACTTCGACGGATAGATAGATGGGTAGGAACTTCGTCCCTCCTCACCCTCACATGCAGGGCGGAATAACTTCGTATGAGGACTCATTTATCGAAGCTATGTACTTGCCAGCTCCAACACGGTTTACCCCGGCGCCACATCTGTTTCGCCCAAGCTTCAGTGCAGCATCACGCGCGACGGAGCAAGCTGTGGCACCCGGAACGTTCTCACACTTACTCAGTAAATTCTCACATGTACTGCCTGCGCTCCGGTTCCAGCCATGAAAAGCAGCCACAGATCTCGGATATCGCGGTCTTGCGGTTAGCCAGAGAGAGGTACTTGTCTATGCTACTTAATCCA
>Ga0307512_10005759_pt1 | contig 12781 bp, 21 predicted proteins | sample 14_EM_MG_FD_200267 | JGI IMG/M metagenome (GOLD analysis project Ga0307512, IMG submission 200267) | Populus trichocarpa ectomycorrhiza microbial communities from riparian zone in the Pacific Northwest, United States - 14_EM | ecosystem: Host-associated > Plants > Roots > Unclassified | place... | reverse complement strand
AATTGGTGATGCGTATATTGACTTGTCTATTCATCTATTTGACACGTACACAAGAAGTAGAGTGAATGCGGCTCCGCCGCTCAACCCTAACACCACGTGATGACCGCACTCAAAGTCTGCCCTACAAGGGGATCAGCCCAACGAGAATGCAGGCGCTCTGTTTGGTATCCGGCAGTTATCTGTATGAATATTACCAATTGTGCGATACAGGGGCCAGGCATCCTGATCGCCCCAAAGATTGGTTAAATGAGTCTTGTTGAATGCACAAATAACTTGCACAATCGTCGCTCCTGTAGGAAGCTCACCTAGCATATCCCGCAACCAATCACCCATGTTCATCTGGCTGTATATTGTTGTGATGAACCTGTCAAGACGATTGATTGATTGAGTCTAAGTCTATGATGACACATAGCCTATATAGTAGCCGCCAGCCCAAACCCACAGCCACGTGATGACGTACTCTACAAAGACTCGGTCTAACACTCCTCCAGGGCGTTATCACGTCCGTCAAACACTAAGCCATTGAAAGAACGGACAGAAAGCAAACAGAAGACAGAAGCCCGAAGCCAAACCATGCCATGCCCTGAGCTCCTCCCAAATGAGCATTCTCCCGCTCATGCTTCCTAAGCTCGGTAGTCGATTGTGCTGTCGGCTTCAACTGTCATGACTTCCAGTCAACCGCTCCTCCGAAGGTGACACACAGTCCAGCTGGAGCGTCATTTGATTCCCATACGCAGCCTCTCAGTCCCACTCATGGGTTGTGCTGTCAGTGTCGGTGTCGTGTCAAAATTGGCATAACCTGTTGTACAGTGGCGGGTCAAAATTGGAGACGCGTCTCTGTGGCGATGGAATCATCCGCTCGACAAACAAAGTGGAAGTGTTGATTGTCATTTCTTTTTAGACGCAAGTGCTTATAAGCTGTTGTACGGTGGCGGATGGTCAAGTAGTCGAGTATGTGTCGGTGTCAGTGTCGGTGTCGAAATTGGACACGCTTCTCCGTGGCAATGTTGACTTCCACTCGACAAACGAAGCGGAAGTGTTGATTATTGCCGGTTGGTCAGTTGAGGATGCTCGTGTAGTCAAGTATGTGTCGAAATCGGAGACGCTTCTTCATAGCTGCAATTCGAATCGGAGACGCGTCTCCATAGGTCGCTCTTCCTCGGCTAGCCCTAGGAAACTCATTCCCGTAGATCGTGGATCCCCGTATGCAGCCTCCTGGGTGGTGGAAGGGTTGTCGTCATTGAATGTTTAGGGTGAAGGTACACACTGTACAGCTAACAAAGCTTCCTCGTCCTCACAGTAGAGGTGTCCACAGACTTCGTGGATGGATGGCCACAATTGCCACCGCTGGTCTCTCGAGTCTGTCACAAATCACATACCCAGCGCACCGTGGTGGACCAACCGCCATGCTCCCCATGGGTTTCGTGTGTGTTTGCCTACATCTCCCAAGTAACCGCGGTCTATTACCTGCCCACTTCTCATAGACTATCCAAATTCCATACTGTATGTCGATCTACTTGGCTCGCCACCTGTTGACCTGTTCTCAAAATCACTTCGAACACATCCGATGATGCTGATGGTGACCCGAACTCATCCGAGGCTGTTGACACCATGTCCTCCGAGAGTGTTGACTTGATGTTGACCCAAACTGGTACGAATCTGCTCTCTGAACTTGTCCCGAACGTGTCCTGTCGACGTATCGTTTGGTTGCCGTAATCTCGTGTACCCGTAGAACTAATCACCGCAGCCATCACCGCCATCGCAGCCATCGCGGCCATCGGAGCCATTGCAGCCCTTTAAGCCATTGAGTGTGAGATTTCGTCGAGAAGAGGAATCTGAGTTCTTTGCAAAGTGGAATCGTCGTCCTGAATCTGAAGGGTGTCCTGATCCCGGATGCGTTTATAACGCATCTATGACCCTGCGGCTACGTATGTATCAAGGTTCTGGATTCAACTGTTATCACAAGATAGTTGTTGAAAATGGTATCCGGATCATGGTCACGCCCGGGCTCATAACCTGTTGAGACGAACTTGTTGAGACGATTGATCGATTGTGTCTAAGTCTAAGATGACACGTAGCCTGTATAGCAGCCGCCAGCCCTAACCCACAGCCTCGTGATGACGTACTCTACAAAGACTCGGTCTAACATATACTCGGTGATTTCCCGAGTTCGCAATGCACACTGGTTCAAAATCATGGTGTGCCTGAAAAGGGAGATTTGTCAAATGGAACCATATATATTGGAAAATATCCCTGTAGTATAATGTTCCAAAGATAGGTGAATAATCTTCAATCCAACAATCATGGCCAAGCCCAAAATCGAGTTGCGTGAGCAGCTTTCGCAGGGCATCTGCTGATTGGAATGATTCATTTTTGAAGCTGTCCAGTCCACCCCTCAGATGTTGATCTATCCACGTTATCATTTGCTGGCTAAATAATTGAGCCTGTTGAAAGTTGTGTGCTGACTGAAACGGATGCCATGGATACCATTGTTCTGAGTACTTGCAATGCTTGTTGTACAATCCAGTTGCTTCACCATATGCTTTCCCCCGCACATTTTCCACTCCAACTCCCTGCCTATGAGCCGTCACCTTTGTTGGATCAGGGGTACATTTCATATCAGGCTTCTGGGGTTCAATAGTTTCTTGGTTGGGCATATCTTCGGGTGGTGGCACACCAGGTACATTGTAGATGGTTTGATCATTAGTTGACTAGCTCATCGAGGGCCATTCAGGTGCACTGACTGAAGTCAAACCATGATGGCTCGGGTCGATCCCAGCCAGCAGGAGGTAAAATCCCGTCCGGTAATAGCCCTTCTTTCGTTGATATTGGGTGGTATTGATTATAGTAAGCCTTGATTAGGTTCTCTTTGAATGATTACTTTCTGCAGATACAGAATGTAACATATTTCCGGGGAGTGTTGACGAGATTTGAGGGATAGTCAGTGAACAAGCATTCGGATGAGCCTCGAAGTTGCTTCAGTGCGTCCTTTAGGGCCCCAGGGATGTTTGTTTAAAAGCGAGCAAACTCAAGTTAGCATATCACAGCAAAACTGCACCCCACCAGATGCGGGCGAGGGGTTAAATAAAGTCACCTTACGATTAGCTTTCTTCAAAAACCAACATATATATATCATATCCCGCACAATCATCATGTGCATCGTCTGCTGAAAGTCGTTAGCAGAGAAGAGAAGGTGTCTTTTGTCATCACTGCATTCACTACCGTGGGCCTATTGCTGCATAATCGCGGCATCGTGACTTATACCTATGCTTAAGCCTATGAGCAGCTGATATTGAAGTTACATCGTCTTGATACAATGGATAGGTGAGCGACCTAGGTAGCTGTATTCCCGCGCAATGATCATCGAGAACTGATAAGATGGTTGCTTCAGTAACGATCCCTGACTGGAGAGTGGATCTTGAGGAGAACAATGAGATTTAGACAAGGAGCTCGATCGGAACCAAGCACTGTTGCTGCTTGACACCCAGGCCTCCCATTCAATGAGGTTGCAAGGGCATACACACACTGCTTATGTATAATATTCCTAGTTATGCTAACCTTTATACTAGATATAATTCTTGTTGGGTTCCTGGAGATATCATATCAATATCCCTTCTATGACCTGTAAAGTCATGGAAGCATATGAATGTGAGCAACTATCCAATATCCTAGTATATGAATTTGAGCATATACCAAAGAAAGGCGGGATGTAGGTGATTAAGGTGTCTTGTTCTCAGCCGGGTTGGTTTCATGGATTAAACATGGAGTGAAACACCACAGATCATGACGACCAAATGGGATATATGATCCCCTTCATTCCGCCGAGCGTCACTGCTACCTGCCTTATACTCAACCATACTCTGATTAATCGTATATTACATTTTGCATCTACAATAGTTTACCACCATCAGTGTTCACAGAACATGTCTACAAACAGGTCTCCACCGAAGACTCCGAATGTGGCTCTACTGGGTTGCCAATTTGAAATTCAACAACGTCATGAAGACAATTCAGGATCATCGGAAAGGAGTTCACGAACTACCACAGGCCAAGACAGTCAATTCGGGAAACACACCAATCAATATCATCCGCTGCATGGGTATGGTTACCTGCCTTCACACCAGGCATTTCCAGCCGCTCTGCAGTTTTATCAACATTCTCCATTCAACATGATGGACAGTCCGCAACCAGCCACCAGCGCAAGCCAAGGATTTCCAAGTTATGGGCCACAATGGCAAGGATATGACCTCCACCAAGGTGGATAAGGTGGGTCTCAAATTATCAACCCTCCACAGATTCCAGGACAAGGGCTGTCATCTCCAGGTGCACCAAGAGTGCCTCCAGGACCACCTGAAAACTATCCAGTCAATTGGCCAACATCTTCCAGCCCTAATCCTCCACCTGGACCTCCTTCCAGCGCACCTGGGAGACCCCCGATTTGCCTCCCCACGAACAGAAAACTGCCGGCTGCAGAACCGTGGAAACCAGAGTTCGCAGTGATTGTGGACATGACTCCATTGCCGGAGATATCATACAATGAATATGATGCAGATGATGAGAGCGACAATTCGGCAGACTTGGGCGGTGCAGAAGGCACACCGCCAATCAGCCGAAGCATACCGAATTCTCCTTGAAGCAATTTGGCAAAAGGATGGGCCAGACTACCTGCAGTGCGGTCAACAAGTGGACGACAGTATGAGTGGCTGGGTCTCTGGAGAAAATGCATTGTCCAGTATTCGGGGGCAGAACCGTTTGAAACAGCTGCAAGATGGACCCCTGCACTGGGAGACAGTGGGTGCAAATTTTTTGGTGATATTTGAGGACTGGCTGCCCGTGGATGATTTCGATAATGCACACTGGATTCGTCGGCATTGGGTCAAGATGTTGTTGAAGAAATGTCGAAGAGAAATTCGGGAGGCGAGGCAAAAAGGAAGACAAGGTAACCCGCAACCGGCAACGGATTAGCGCGAGCAAATGAGTAAACACACATGAGGTAACCTCCCCGTGTTGTGAAATACGAAGTAAATGGTTGAGATATGCCGGGTGTCAAATGGCAAGGATATGGTTCTAGCCCCCGAACAACTCCAAGCCTCGTATACCAATGTGAGACACTGGGAGGAGCTGATCGATCTTATCGACGAAAACGGAGGCCCGAAGGAGCAATACATTCTAACACTGATTGGCAAGTGCACCTTGGAGCAGGACGAATTTGGAGAAAGACTATATGGGATTGTATACACACAGGCAAACGATAATCGGCCCCATATATGGCCAGATTGTGTACGACTGTTGCCTTACGAATGCTTTCAAGTTTCAACTTGAACAGAACCTGAAAATATTTCTGGTCAAAATGAAGAGAGCTACAGGGAAGGAGATTGCTGAGCACGTATTAGATCTGCAAAGGTAATCCCCGCTAGCTGTGTTACGGCTAGATGTGCGCAACTGCTCATCATCATTCATAGACTTTGGACGGTTCTGAAGTGGGTTGAAGAGAGGAGGGAGAGGATGATGGTGGGCAAGAGAATGATGCTTGTATTAATGGAAGTTCTGATTGAAAGAATTGAATTGATTGTATTCCATCCATATATATTCCTTCAAATGGTTGCTTGTCTGTGAGATACCTAACATTGCAATGAATATCAGGAGCGCCGGAATATGAGCCCATCTGCCCACCTTCCATTGGAGCAACTGAAAGAGATCATTGAAGATGAAAAGAACACAGAACAAGGTGCATGGGAGGTTCAGGAGCAAGTGAAGGATGTTGAGGAGGTCCTCAATCCAGATAATACCAGTTCAGCATTAAATACTATTCTTGATACAATCAACAATGAATTTGAACACGAGTGTGGTGATGAGGCAGTCAGGCTGCTGACTGCCCATCTGATTCGCCAATCAAGCGAGGACCGTATTACAGGCCACTGGTATTCAATTCCAGGCCTGCCCGGAACATAGTTTCTGGTGCACAAGGTTTGGGCCAATGGCTCATTGTGAGAAGGTGGGTTTGGGAGTGCTGGTGGCGGATGAAATGGGTGTTGGCAAGACTTTCACCTCAGTGGCAGCAGCAATGATATGCACACTGCTGACTGAGAAAGTTGTTATGGGGTTACCGCTGTCGATTATGTGGGGGAATACCATTGACATGTGGGTGCATGTGGCACAGAGCGACTATCCCGTGATTATTGGTGAAGAACGGGAGTGGTATCCGTCGCGCAGACAGCATTCATTACCCTACTGCCTCATAGAGATCCAGACTGCACCACTGTAGGGGCATGCAGCACTTACATCAGCCCTTGAACCAATCCTGGTGGTGACAATGGCAAGAGCTGCACAGACGTTCAAGAGTGTCATCAATGAGATGACATACGGATCGGATATCAAGCTCAATAATATGTTGCACACGGACAATGCGAATTTCACCCAGGAGGATCTGAACACCAGTATTGATGAGCCGGAAAACGGATGCACTATCCACCTTGTCTCATATGATACCGTTACATCCAGAGCGAAACCACCAAGCAACGGCCAACTCTCCTACTGTGCATGCAGTGTGGCATTTTTGATGAGTCCCATCGGTACAAGACTAAAATCAGTGTGGGCTGGCAAATCGCGATGAAAGCGATAATTGGATTCAAACTTCAAGTGACAGCTACAGTGGGATTCCATTCACTCCATGACTGGTGTTAACAGATGATGTGGCTATTTTCAGGAGTGCCTGAAGATCCGGAGGATGAAACTGTGTTGGAACTGCATGGTTCAGACGCATTGTATTCTGCTGCGAAGAGTTAGATGCATGCTATCTGGACAGAAGACGAAGAAGCTCAACAGGATGCGGCGCACCTGATGATACAGATTGCAAAGCGGTGGACAATGAGGAGGTGTCGGAGTCTCAACTAGCCAATGGAAAACCATTTGTTCACATACTGAAAGAAAATGCACACCTTATTGAGCTCGAGTGGACTGAGGAAGAGCAAGCACAACTGAAGACTCTGGTGGAGAGATACACTTGACGGGGTGTTTCAGGAGCATGGAGGGTTCATTGATTGTGGCTAGCATGTTTCTCATTTGTGTTGGGAACCACCAAGGATCGCTACGACATTCCTGAACAATGGTACAATGAATGGCCACCCAATACTTTGGTAGATTCTGCAATATTCCGATCGCTCAGAGAGACATTTCCGCCAATGCTTGTCAATGAACCTGCGTAGTATGCTGAACCTGACAATGACGATGAATCAAGAGAGGCTCTCCTTCGCCTACAAGACCGAAATGCAAATGCACTCCCCAGTGTACCTCCTCCCCAAATGGTGGTGCTAACTCGTCCTCTTCCTGCCCAATTCCATCATTCGAAGCGGTGGCTAACCAAGTATTTTGCGGATGATGTGGATATATTCCACATGTATGCAGAAATGGGCTATGATGAATGCACCCAAATGCAGCTCAAATTGCAGCATTCATGCAATCCCTCTGTAATTGTAACGACACCAACAGTGGGTGGGATAGGTCTAAATCTTACAGCTGTATACCATGCAGTAATAACTCAGAAGTTCTGGGTATTGAATGAGCACTAACAGGCATTTGCACAAGTGGTCCGGCTAGGGCAACACAGATTACTCCACACATGGTTACTGAGTACGGGTCTAGGTGGCTATGATAACCACCCATGTGATCTCCACCAACACTCAGGAGTTGCGCAAATGAAACTCCTGCACGGCTTGATGAGTCAACCGGACATCATGACGACGATGATTTACTGGTTTCTGGAGTCTCGTGAGGACTACACAATGCGGCTGACACAAAATGGAGACACTTCGCAGTCTGATGAACCATCATCTTAGATTGTTAGGATGCGTCATCAAGATACGCCTCATTCGGCAGTCAGCAAAGATACTCATCTTAACTGATACGAATTGTCACAATGGTTGTTTGTCAGGCACACTATACTGCATAAAGATATCCTTTCTCTGTGTCATTTTGAAGCAAATCAAAGATCAGATGTCGGAATTGTTGGAGGGGGATTCCATTGGCGTTCTCAGTCATTAATAATGACCATTATGAAATGAAGTCAATTGATAAATCAAATTACACGTTCCCGGCTGGCCACTCTCACGATAAATGACATAACTTGAACGTTGAGCATGATGCCGCTGTGAGATTCTAATCGTTTGTCAGTTCCGAATTCGTGGTCTACCGGAAACCTGAGGCCACCTACGTATTTCGAAGTCAAAAGAATGGAACAGCATACTTCAACCACATTCAGGTACTCAGGGAAATTCTCGGTTCTGTCATATGTCTCGTTACAACAGATCAAACGCTGCATATTTTGCAATCCCATTTGGCAATAAAGTCAGTCGAGGAGATATTGAGATGCTGTGTGAGAATACGAGACACCGGCTCGCGGATTCGTAGCACTACTGCAGCATGTGTTGGTATATACTAGAAGTTCAGGTGCACCGCAAAATCCTCAGCATATGTCTTCAGTCGCGGTAAGATACATCCAGCATGGCATATTCGCCAATCACATTTGGCACTGAGACACTCTAGGTGATATTGAGTACTTGTGTCAGAATATGAGACACTGCGCGCTTATGTGAGGCAAAGCCACAGCGTTTGCTGGCATTCGATCGATGTTCAGGTGCACCAGACAGGCTTGGGTACATCTCCATATGACCAATCAATCACTTCATAGTTGCTGATCCCAGTGGCAATCAAGTCAGCGAAGGCGATATTGAGTACTTGTGTCGGATTATGAGACGTGGGCTCACTTATTCATAGCCAAGATCTTGCTGTCGCAGGCCTAAAATCGAAGTTCCAGTGCACTGGAGAATCCTGGGCATATTGGTATGACGGATCCGGCACCACATATTCACGAATCCCATTCGGCAATAAAGTCAGTATAGGTGATATTGAGTACTTGTGTCAGAATATAAGACATGGGCTCACTCATTCATAGCAAGTTGCAGCTTTTGCTAGCATATCATTGAAGTTCAGGCGCAGCTCAGAGCCGCAACCCAGAGTGTCGGAGACTGAGCCATGGCGCAGGTATTCATAACTACGCTGCAGCATTCGCTCCCAGGCATTTCCTGGCCTATGATTGAAGTTCTGGCACAGCTGAGATCTCCTATCCAGTGCAGAATGAGGTTCTTGGATTTGTATGAAGCCAACTTTGACAAGCTGCGACTCATTATGGATGTATCATTCTGGCCCACACCCACTGTGAGAGCGACACATATGCCACTGAGACGCACGGATCCCATATTGTAGTGCACTGAATATTGTAGTTTGCTTCGTTCTCATCATGATTTCTTCGACTTTGAATCAGTGGATGCAGCACACACACATCGTGATTTATCAAGACACTTCTCATTTAGGTGCAGGCGGCTCATCACACTCGGCCTCTGCTAATATACGAATCTATGCTTGATCGGGATATGAAGGCCGCTGCTGAAATGCTTTGAACTGTGAGCTGCATGTCAACTTGCACATTAGAGGAAGGTCTCCCTGTACAACGAAACCCTCAATGCACAGACCTGGCCAATCAGTAACCTCACTGAACTTGATATCGACTAAGTAGTATGCTTGGACCTATGCTTCGAAATCCTGAAATAGCTTCTGCAAGTTCAGTCTCTGTCAGAAGAGGTGGAGCTTCAGAGTGAGAATCTCAAAAGAGAGATTGTGTTCAGCGACTCTGCAAGATGGCCGGCAACTCCCACTCACCCACGTACCGCGCTTACTCAAAGAGGCTTATTTTCTCAATGCATTGAGAGCAGACCTTACTGGATTCTGACTAACTATATGTTTCGGCTGCCAAATATCGTATCTGAAAATTGATTATGTGAACAGATTTCCATCATGAGTGAAGTTCAAAGAGAGAGATTCTTGAAAGCTCATGTTAAGAAAAGACAGCTTCGAAGAGTGCAATTAACTGTCAGAGTAATGTGAGCTTGCCTGCAATCCCCAGCCTGTGAATCCAAGCTTAACCATTTAAACTTTGGTGCACTTCAATTTCCTCGACTGCATGCAATCATCATCATTCCTCTGCCTGCTGTGAGATGATGTATCACTATGCGTTCATACCATGTAGCATGTAGCTTTCAACCTCAACGTGAATTGAAGGCAACATTGTAGTTGCGAGACTCACAATGAATATCTGATTTAACGGTGTGCAACTTACTTGATATTAGGTGCAAAATGATAATGTGAGTGAGTATTCAGGACCCATTTGTGAGCAATCTTGGCATCGCCAAGTGTTTGAATCAATACGATTACCCCTGAATCATCCATCGTACCATACCATTCTTTCTCTACGCCCGTATGTCTCCTCTGTATACGAAATTCTCTCTCTCCTCTTTTAACTGCAACATTGCTGTGAAGGATATTCTGCTGACATGGCCCATATGAACGCATGAAAGGGAAGTTATGCTTACGATATTGCCATATCAATCATTATATTGGCTCCACCATCCAAATAAAATTGAATACCGTCTGAGTCCAGGTGTCTTTGCGGCGGATATACCACATACGGAGATTTATGTTTCTCCTTGATCGATAACCCACTCAATATGAATCCTAGCAACTCAGCTATCACTCTGAAGGTCCCAACTCTAACGAGTTCTGCAGATTCTAAGTGCTGCACCAATTCTATGCCATGCGGTCACCTCAAATGCTCAAACATTCACGCATAATTACTACATTTAGAGAGTCATATGCAGGGCACATGTTTTCATTCAGGTTCACAAGTACTGCATTTTGGCCAGCACCAAGGGTTAGTTAATGTCGCGAGTTTTCTTCTGGTGCGTCTGGTTCTATTCTATGTACCTTGGCTTTAGCCAACCTCCAATTGTTGCATCCATACAGAGTGTTGTTGATAGGAGTTGCTAATATTCGGCATTAGCAATCCATCATTTCTTGTGCACCTGACAAGGAATCCATCCATTCAGGTGCACCTGACAACATCCTATATCGCACCACTGCACTGCCATCCTTGATATACACATGAACAATTGAAGTTATCTCTCCTGAACCCTTCAAGGCACACCTCGAATTGCATCCTTCTCAACCATGTGCTACTTCTTGCTCCATGTTTCACGTAATTCTACTGCACTTAATCTTATATTTACTGCTTATTCATACCCTCCTACATGCGCCAACTTTCTATCTTCATTACCACAAATGGAACCTACGCCTAGGCAGGTGAGGAATCACTATTTACAGCAGAATCACGAAGCACACCTTGAGAGAGCACTCGCATTCAAGAAAGCAGCCAAGCTTTGTTGTCCATGTAATGGTTGCGTTTCAATTATCTGCCATCATGCATTGTGTTGCGGATGACTAATGTCCCCGATTTGATTATCGAAGCAGAATCACGATCCTGATCCGGAGATTGGTGTTTATGACAGTGTGCACCCCGGATAGTCCACCATATTGACCGATATCCAAAAGACGATTTGGATCACCAACACGAAGTCCAGCTTCTAGGACAGGCACGCTGGGTCAAGTCATTTAGAGCTACAAGGGTTCCACTGCCTTAGACACAGAGTTGTGCCAACACTGTCATTGCACACCCTCTGCTTCCAAATTCCTGAAATCCAGCTGGGGCAATGGCACCACCACTGCTCAAACACCAAAAGTCAACCCTCCTCAACCAATTATCCAAGTCTGATGGTGCACCATCCACCCAGGCGCTGCCGCTACCAAAATGTAGTGGAGCCCAGACTATTCCACAACCCACGGCCAGTCCAGATCGGAACATTCCCCAACACCAAAGGGCAACTTTTGAGGTATCGAAAAGGTGCATTGAGGCAATCATATTCAGAAAGACTGCTTGGCCAATATTTTTTGGTGACAAGTACTCGATGGTTGAAGATGCTCGGAAACTAGTCATTGAAGCTCAGAATCGTCGGCGGGCATTAGTAGAAGCTTCTGTAGGTATGCTATCCATGTGTCAATTGCCTGGTGGTGCATCTCTCAAAATAGATTTGCACACCCAAGAAGCTGTAAGTCTGGGATTCTGTTTAATGCTCCTCTATCAGATTTCAAATATTGCCTATGACCCAAAATATACATAGTTACAACTGAAGATGAGTACCATTTGAGGATGATTGGCAGATGGGGCACGTCAAACAGTGGTGTGGCATTACCGGTTGGATTTGTGCTCCGAGACTGAGCTTCCCATCCAGGTCCAGGAGCTGCTGTTTGACGATGCATCTCTCTCCAACGTTGTTGATGATATGAAATCATGGTTCACCCAAATGGAAGTGCTTGATCTCATTTACCATCAATTTTTCTTCACTGCCAGTAGCTTGGGGCGCAAGCCTACGACATCCCAGTATTTCCATCCTCTCACTTCATGACTTTAGAGCTAGCCGCTGCAGCTATTCATTGTGTGCTGTCTGAATATGCCAGGGGAAACAAGGTCACAGTAATGTTTTCTCAAGATGGATATCAAGGTACATTTTGCCCATCCCCTGTGACAAACTTTACTCCAGAAGCCACTGCACTCATCAATCACACAGTAGTGGGCTGCTTGATACCTCCTGCAGCGCAACTCCACTATGTTAGACACTACTCAATCCCCGTCGGCGCTCTGCAGCCTACAGGGGCGCTCTTCTATATCATTCAGCACTCTACTGCCCGGTCCGCGCATCTCAATTCCCACCGGTGCACCTCAGTCTGGAGTGTCACTAATATATTGAACTCTGCACTCATTACCCCCCCCCCATTTTTGGTGCTCCTCTGCTAGTATGTGCGCTCCTCAATCCCTGTCGGTGCACCTCTGCCTGGA
>Ga0307512_10005758_pt1 | contig 12782 bp, 2 predicted proteins | sample 14_EM_MG_FD_200267 | JGI IMG/M metagenome (GOLD analysis project Ga0307512, IMG submission 200267) | Populus trichocarpa ectomycorrhiza microbial communities from riparian zone in the Pacific Northwest, United States - 14_EM | ecosystem: Host-associated > Plants > Roots > Unclassified | place... | reverse complement strand
GCCGCGCCCGCGAAAACGTCCTCGTGCAGTTCGCGCCACTCGCCGACGTGGTCGAGTTCCGCCGCCGAGTCGCGGGCGCCCGCTGGCACGGCATACGCGACCAGTTCGCCGTCTCGGGCCACCACGACGGGTTGGCCGACCGCCGGGTGTGTGGCCAGCACGGACTCGATCTCGCCCAGTTCGATGCGGTGGCCGCGGATCTTCACCTGGTCATCCGCCCGGCCGAGGAAAACGAGCCGGCCGTCCGGTAGCCATCGGACCAGGTCGCCGGTTCGGTACAGACGACCACCCGCCGGGCCGAACGGGTCCGCCACGAAACGCTCGGACGTCAGCGACGGACGACCCAGATATCCCCGCGCCAGACCGGATCCACCCAGGTACAGCTCCCCCACCACACCCGGCGGGACCGGTCGCAGGCATGGGTCGAGCACATACGCACGAGTGTCCGGGTCCGGGATGCCGATCGGCACAATGGGAGAACCCGGCTCGCACGCGCCCAGTGTGGAGTTCACCGTGGCCTCGGTCGGGCCGTAGGCGTTGAACATCCGCCGGCCCGGCGCCCAGCGTGCGACCAGCTCCGGCGACACGCGTTCAGTTCCCGCCAGCAGCACGGAGTCGCGCGGCAGGTCGCAGTCCGGTGGCAGGGCGTCGAGCAGAGCGGGCGGGAGGATCATGAAGTTCACGTCGTGGGCGAAGGCGTACGACGTCAGCGCCGGGCCGGCCACTCGACGCTCTGCCGGCACCACGACCAACCGGCCGCCGGACAGCAAACCCAGGCACAGGTCCCAGAACGCGACGTCGAAGCTCGGCGACGCGAACTGTAGCACCCGGCTCTGCGGTCCGACACCGAACCGTCGGACCTGGGTCGCGACCAGCTTCGCCACGCCGGCGTGTGACACGACCACGCCCTTGGGCCGTCCCGAGGATCCGGACGTGTAGATCACGTACGCCGCACTGGCCGGGGTCACCGGCACGTCCGGCTCGGTCGACGGCAGGCCGTCGGCCTCGTCCACGTACACCGCTGGCGCGCCGGGGACGGACAGTTCCCGGGTCGTCACCAGGCATACCGGTACCGCGTCGGCCAGCATGAACGCCACGCGCTCAGCCGGGTAGTCGACGTCCACCGGCAGGTACGCCGCGCCTGCCTTCAACACCGCCAGCTCCGCCACGATCATGTCCACCGACCGAGGCACGGCCAGTGCCACCACCCGCTCCGGGCCCGCGCCGCGCGCGATCAGCAAGTGCGCCAAGCGGTTCGCGCGCTCGTTCAGCTCCGCGTACGTCAACGACTCGGACTCGAACACCACCGCGACGGAATCCGGCCGCGACCGCACCTGCGTGCGGAACAACGACACGAACGTCTCGGTGCCAAGTCCCTCGTCGGCGCCGGCCCAGTCGCCGAGCACCTGGTCACGCTCGCCACCCGCCAACAAGTCCAGCCCGCCCACCGGGCGGTCCGGGTTGGCCACAGCGGCGCGGAGCAGACGCTCGAGCCGCGCCAGTATCGAGTCCACAGTGGACCTGTCGAGCACGTCGGTGTTGAACTCCATGACGCCGTCGACGCCGAAGTCCCGCTCGGTCAGCGAGATCGACAGGTCGAACTTCGACGTGCCGGTGGTCACCGGGATCTCGCTGACCGTCAGGCCCGGCAGCGTCACGTCCGCGCGTGCGTTGTTCTGTCCGGCGATCATCACCTGGAACAGCGGGTGGTACGACAGCGATCGCGTCGGGTTGAGCGCCTCCACCAACCGCTCGAACGGCACGTCCTGGTGCGCGTGTGCGTCCAGGTCCCGGTCCCGCACGCGGCCGACCAGCTCGCGGAACGTCGGCGCGCCGGACGTGTCCACCCGCAGCACCAGCGTGTTCACGAAGAACCCGATCAGGTCGTCCAGTGCGTGGTCGGTGCGGCCGGCGATGGGTGAGCCGATCGGGACGTCCGTGCCCGCGCCGAGTCGGGTCAGCAGCGCGGCGAGTCCGGCGTGCACGACCATGAACACGCTCGCCCCGCACGTACGCGCCAGCTCCACCAGCCTGGCGTGCAGGTCCGCGTCCCACGTGAACGTGTACAGCTCGCCTCGGAACGTGGCCGTCTTCGGGTGTGGGCGGTCCAGCGGCAGCTCGATCCGGTCGGGCAGGCCGGCCAGGGTTTCCCGCCAGTAGTCCAGCTGCGCGACGGCCTCACTGTCCTGATTGGACTCATCGCCGAGTAGCTCGCGTTGCCACAGCGTGTAGTCCGCGTACTGCACCGGCAGCGGCGCCCAGTCTGGCGCGTTCCCGGCGGTTCGGGCCGCGTACGCCGTCGCGATGTCCCGCCACAGCGGGGCCATCGACCAGCCGTCGGAGGCGATGTGGTGGAACACCAGCGCGAACACGTGGTCGCGTTCGTCGAGCCGCAGCAGCTCGACCCGCATCGGCACCCGGCTCTCCAGGTCGAACGGGCCACGGACGAGACCGGTCACCACCGCGTCCAGGTCCGCCCTGGCCACGTCCCTGACCCGCAGCTCAACACCGGAGTTGTCCACAATCCGCTGGTAGGGCACGCCGTCCTGCTGTGGAAAGACAGTGCGCAGCGCCTCGTGCCGGTCGGTGACGTCGACCAGGGCCGTCTGCAGCGCCGGCACGTCGAGGTCGCCGGTCAGCCGCATGATCAGCGGCACGTTGTAGGTGGCCGACGGGCCTTCCAGGTTGTGCAGGAACCACAGGCGTTGCTGGGCGAACGACAGCGGCAGCCGTTCCGGGCGCTCGACCCGCGTGAGCGGCGGGCGGGCCGACGGTTCGGTGAGCAGCTCTGCCAGACCGGCCGGGGTCGGGCTCTCGAACACTGACCGGACGGCCAGTTCAGCGTGCAGCCCGGCGCGGACGCGGGCGATCAGGCGGGTGGCGAGCAGCGAGTGGCCGCCGAGGTCGAAGAAGCTGTCGTCGGGTCCGGCCTTCGGCACACCGAGAACCTCGGCGAACATCTCGCACAGCAGGCGTTCGCGCTCGTTGGCCGGTTCACGGTCCGATGTGGACACCGCGGGGTCGGGTGACGGCAGGGCGCGACGGTCGAGCTTTCCGTTGGACGTCACCGGGATCGCGTCGAGCACGACCACGGCCGACGGCACCATGTGTTCGGGCAGCCGTCGCGTGGCGAGATCGCGGACCGACGCCACCAGCTCGGTGCGCTGACGGAACCGCAATGGATCGGTGAACAGCGGGCCCTCTGCGGCGCCACGGAAAGCGCCGACCGGCATGCCGTCGCCGGTGAAGTAGACCGCGTCGACGCTGCCGTCACCGGCAGCCGACCAGGTGACGATGGTCCGGTAACGATGGACATCACCCAGCTCGTGGAGCGCCTCGGGGTCGACACCGTCGGTGACGCGGCCGTTGGGCACGCCGGTCACCCGCAGAGCGCGAGGACGCTGCCGCAACAAGGCCGCGGTCGCGGCAAGGCTTTCCCAACCCATCTCGGGAACGTCGCTCAGGTCCCGCGTCGTACCGGAGTGCAGCACCACGTCATAGCGGAACTGGCTCAGCTCGTTGACGTGCCGGCCGCGCTTGACGCGGATGTCGGCGGGGCCGAGACCGGCGAACAGCTCCGGTGCGACGAGTAGTTCCTTCTCCCGCGCGAAACCCTGGTCAACGGTCCGGTCGCCGCGCCGTTCGGCCACCTCGGCGTGGAAGGCACGCAGCTGGTGCAGGTCACGCACATCGCCGACGAACACCGCGCCACCCGGCACGACCAGGTCGAGCGCGCCGCGCAGCACGTCAAGGAGATACTCGCCGCTCGGGAAGTACTGCACGACGGAGTTGATCACGACCGTGTCGAAGAAACCCTTCGGCAGACCGGAGAAGTCGGCGGCGTCCCGCCGGCGCAGCTCCGCGGTGGGGAACCGCTGCCGCAGACCCTCGATCACGGCAGCGGAGAAGTCGGTTCCCCAGTACGCCTCGCAGTCCGGCGCCAGCTGGGACATGATCAGGCCGGTGCCGACGCCGATCTCCAGTACCCGCCTGGGTTTCAGCTCATGGATCCGCGTGACGATCGCGTCCCGCCACTCCCGCATCTGCTCTACCGGGATGGGTTGGCCGTCGTAGCTGGAGTTCCAGCCGGAGAAGTCGTCGTCGGGAGTGGCCGCGTACAGGGAGTCGTACAGCTCCTGCCATTCCTCGACGTGCTCGGTCGTGCCGGAGTCCACGTCACCCGGCACCACGTAGCCGATCAGCCGGACGTCGCCCGGCCGGTCCTCGCGGGCGACGACCACGGCCTGGTCGACGCCGGGATGTTCGGCGAGTGTCGCGGCGATCTCGCCCGGCTCGACGCGGAAGCCGCGGATCTTGACCTGTTCGTCGGCGCGGCCGAGGAACTCCAGCGCGCCGCCCGAAGACCTGCTTGCAGGGGCGGGCATCGATGCGGTACGACGCTTCGCGAGGTCGCCGGTGCGGTACATCCGTGACCCCGGCGGGCCGAACGGGTCGGCGACGAACCGTTCCGCGGACAGGCCGGGGCGGTTGAGGTAGCCGCGTGCCAGCTGCACGCCGGCCAGGTACAGCTCGCCAGGGGTGCCCGGCGGGACGGGCTGAAGGCGGGCGTCGAGCACGTAGGTGCGGGTGTTCCACACCTCGCGGCCGATCGGCACGGTCGTGTCGGCCGGGTCGCACGGCCAGTAGGTGACGTCGACGGACGCCTCGGTCGGGCCGTACAGGTTGTGCAACTCGGCGTCGAGCACAGTGTCGAACAGCTGGACCGCGTCGACCGGCAGCGCCTCGCCGCTGCACAGCACCCGGCGCAGTGACGTGCACCCCGCGGCGGCCGGCTCGCGCAGGAACACCTGCAGCATCGATGGTACGAAGTGGACCGTCGTGACGCCGCGTTCCCGGATCAGCTCAGCGAGGTAGACGGGGTCCTTGTGGCCGTCGGGGCGGGCGACGACCTCGGTGGCGCCGGTGATCAGCGGCCAGAGGAACTCCCACACCGACACGTCGAAGCTCGACGGCGTCTTCTGCAACACACGGTCGTCGGGAGTGAGCCCGTACTCGTGTTGCATCCACAGTAGACGGTTGACGATGCCGCGATGCGGGACAACGACGCCCTTGGGGCGGCCGGTCGAGCCGGACGTGTAGATCACGTAGGCCGGGTGGTCCGGGTGGAGGTCGACCTCCAGTGGTGTGTGCGGAATATCTGACTGATCAGCCTCGACAAGCAGAGAGGGTGTCAGCACCAGCGCCGGTTGGGCGTCGGCGAGCATGAACTCGATGCGGTCGGCCGGGTAGTCGGGGTCCAGCGGCAGGTAGGCGGCACCCGCCTTCAGGACCGCGAGGATGGCGGTGACCAGCTCGACCGAACGCGGCAACGCCAGTGCCACAACCTTTTCCGGCCCGACGCCGCGACTGGCCAGGTAGTGGGCGAGCCGGTCGGAGGCCGCGTCCAGCTCCGCGTAGGTCAGTTCGGCGTCCTCGAAGACCAGCGCCGGGTGGTCGGGCGTGGCGGCGACCTGCGCGGCGAACAGCTCCGGCAGCGTCACCGAGGGCACCTCGGTCTCGATCCAGTGCTGCTCACGTTCACCGGCGGTGAGCAGGTCGATGGTGCCGACGGCCAGGTCCGGGTCTGCGATGGCGGCACGCAGCAGGCGTTCCAGCCGTGCAAGGATCGAGTCCACAGTGGACCTGTCGAAGACCTCGGTGTTGTACTCGGCGAGGCCCTGGATGCCGTGCGGCTTCTCGGCGAGTGAGAACCAGAGGTCGAACTTGGCGGTGCCGGTACCGACCTTGATCTCGTCGACGGTCAGTCCAGGCAGCTTCACGCCGGCGGTTGGGGTGTTCTGCCAGGCCAGCATGGTCTGGAACAGCGGGTGGTAGGCCAGCGACCGACTGGGGTTCAGCGCCTCCACGAGCCGCTCGAACGGGACGTCCTGGTGTGCATAGGCATCGAGGCTGCGTTCCCGCACTCGCCCAACCAGGTCACGGAAAGTCGGGTCGCCGGCCGTATCCACGCGGAGCACCAGCGTGTTCACGAAGAACCCCACCAGGTCCTCGAGCGCCTGGTCGGTGCGGCCGGCGATCGGCGTGCCGACCGGGACGTCCGTGCCGGCGCCGAGGCGGGTCAGCAACGCGGTCAGGCCGGCGTGCACGACCATGAACACGCTTGCCCCGCAGGTGCGGGCCAGCTCACCGAGACCGGCGAGCTGGTCGGCGTCCCAGTCGAAGGTGAAGAAGCCGCCACGGTAGGAGGCGACCGGGGGATGCGGACGGTCGGTGGGCAGCTCGGTCCGCTCCGGCAGGCCCTTGAGTGCTTCCCGCCAGTAGTCCAGCTGGGTCTCCAGGCCGGGCAGTTCTCGTTGCCACAGCGTGTAGTCCGCGTACTGGACGGGCAGCGGCGCCCAACCGGGGGCGCGGCCTGCCGAGCGGGCGGCGTAGGCGGTGCCGAGGTCACGCCACAGCGGGGCCATGGACCAGCCGTCGGCGGCGATGTGGTGGACCACCAGGACCAGGACGTGCTGCTCCGCGCCGAGTCGCAGCAGCTCGGCCCGTACCGGGATCCTCGTCTCCAGGTCGAAGACGCCACGGACAACCTCCGCCACCGCATCGTCCACTTCGGACTCAGCGACTGGTCGGACGGCCAGCTCGACCGCCGCTGAGGGCAGGATTCGCTGGTAGGGCACGCCGTCCGCGCCGGGGAAGATCGTGCGGAGCGCCTCGTGCCGGTCGACGACGTCGGCCAGCGCGGCACGCAGCGCGGGTTCGTCGAGCCGGCCGGTCAGGCGCAGCACGAGCGGGACGTTGTAGGTCGCCGAGCCGCCTTCGAGCCGGTGCAGGAACCACAACCGTTGCTGGGCAAAGGACAGCGGCACGCGATCCGGTCGGTCGGTCGCGACCAGCTCGGGACGGTCCTGCGCGGCGACCGTGCCGGACAGCAGCTCGGCGAGCCCGGCCGGGGTCGACGTGTCGAACACGGCGCGGACGGACAGCTCCGCGCCGACCGCCTTGCGGATCCACAGGAGCAGCCGGGTGGCGAGCAGGGAATGGCCGCCGAGGTCGAAGAAGTCGTCGTCCGCGCCGACTCCCGGGAGGCCCAGAACCTCGGCGAACATCTCGCACAGCATATGTTCGACGGGGGTGCGTGGCGCCCGGCCGGCGCCGGCCGTGTGCGGCTCGGGGTCGGGCAGCGCGCGGCGGTCGATCTTGCCGGAGGGCAGCACGGGCAACCGGTCCAGCACGACGTACGAGGCGGGGACCATGTACTCGGGCAGGCGTTCGCGGGCGTAGGACCGGAGGTTCGCCGCCAGTGTGGCCGTCTCGCGGCCTCGGGACGGGTTGTTGGCGTAGGAGGACCAGGAGGTGGTGAGGGTGCCGGGCCGGTACAGGTGGTCGGGTTCGGCGATGGCGAAGACGGCGTCGAGTGCGCCGCTGTCGCCGACCGACCAGGTGACGGCCACGCGGTAGCCGAGGCGATCGGCCAGGGCGACCAGTTCCTCGGGGTCAACGCCGCCCGCACGACCGCCGATGTCGCCAGTCAAGCGGGCGTTGGGAATCCCTGTGATGCGCAGCCGATCGGGCTGCTCGTCGCCCAGCACCCGCTCAGCCGCGGCAAGGTCGCTGAAGGGTGCGGCCTGCTCAGTGGCGGGTGTGGCACCGTCGGGAGCCTTGCGTAGCACCACGTCGTAGCGGTAGCGGGTCAGCTCGTTGTGGGCTTGGCCCCGCTTCACCTGGAGGTCGGCGCTGCCGCCCAGCTCCGCGGCCAGCGCCGGGAAGAAGTCGGGGTCCAGCAACAGTTCGCCCTCATGGGCACGGCCCGTCGCCGCCGCGAAGATGGGTTGTAGGCGCAGGTTCCTGATGTCCCCAAGGAAGATCACCCCGCCGGGGGCGAGGAGGTCGTAGGCGTTGCGGATGACGTCGACCAGGTAGTCGACGCTCGGGAAGTACTGCGCCACCGAGTTGATGACCACGGTGTCGAAGAAACCGTCTGGCACGTAACCGAGATCGTGCGCCGGCCGGCACTCCAGGTGGATGCGTGAGTCGTGGCCGACCTCCCGCAGCAGGTTCGCCACGGCCTGTTCGGACAGGTCGACACCCCAGTACGCCTCGACCCTCGGCGCGATTCGGGACAGGATCAGGCCGCTGCCCACGCCGATCTCGAACACCCGGCGCGGTGACAGCGCGGCGATCCGGTCGATGGTCGCCGCGTGCCATTCGCGCATCTCGGCAAGCGGGATCGGGGTGCCGTCGTAGCTGGAGTTCCAGCCGGCGAAGTTCTCCTCCAGGCCACCGGAGGCGGCGCCGGTGAAGACGTCCTCGTGCAGCTCACGCCACTCGCCGACGTGGTCAAGCTCCGAGTCTCGGCTGGGCGCCGCGGCCGTGTACGCGACGAGCCGTCCGTCCCGCGCGACGACCACCGACTGCGCCACGGCCGGGTGCTCGGTCAGCACCGCCTCGATCTCACCCAGCTCGATCCGGTACCCGCGGATCTTCACCTGATCATCCGCCCGGCCAAGGAAAACGAGCCGGCCGTCCGGCAGCCACCGCACCAGGTCGCCGGTCCGGTACAGACGACCACCCGCCGGGCCGAACGGGTCCGCCACGAAACGCTCGGACGTCAACGCAGCGCGACCCAGATATCCCCGCGCCAGACCGGATCCACCCAGGTACAGCTCCCCCACCACACCCGGCGGCACCGGCCGCAACGCGGAGTCCAGCACGTACGCTCGCGTCCCCGGGTCGGGAATCCCAATGGGCACAAGGGAAGAGCCCGGCTCGCACGCACCGAGCGTCGAGTTCACGGTCGCCTCGGTCGGGCCGTAGGCGTTGAACATCCGCCGACCCGGCGCCCACCGCGCCACCAGCTCCGGCGACACGCGTTCGGTTCCCGCCAACAACACGGAATCGTGCGGCAGGTCGAGGTCCGGCGGAAGTTCGGCCAGGAGCGCGGGCGGGAGGATCATGAAGTTCACGTCGTGCTCAAACGCGTACGACGTCAGCTCCGGCCCCGGCACCCGACGCTCGGCCGGGACGACCACCAGCCGGCCGCCGGACAGCAAACCCAGACACAGGTCCCAGAACGCCACGTCGAAACTCGGCGACGCGAACTGCAGCACCCGGCTGTGCGGTCCCACCCCGAACCGCTCCACCTGCGTGGCCACGAGCTTCGCCACGCCCGAGTGCGACACCACGACGCCCTTGGGCCGGCCCGTGGAACCGGACGTGTAGATCACGTACGCGGCGTTGTCCGGGGTGATCGGCACGGCCGGGTCCTCGGCCGGCGCGGCCGCCAGGACGTCCTCGTCCACCGTCGTGACCACACACACCGGCGACGCGTCGGCGAGCATGAACGCACGGCGTTCGGCGGGCAGGTCCGGGTCCAGCGGCAGGTACGCCGCACCGGACTTGAGCACCGCCAACTCGGCGACGATCATGTCCACCGACCGCGGCACCGACAGCGCGACCACCCGCTCCGGCCCGGCGCCCCGCGCGATCAGGAAGTGCGCCAACCGGTTCGCGCGCTCGTCCAACTCGGCGTAGGTCAGCGACTCGGACTCGTACACCACAGCGACCGCGTCCGGCCGCGACCGCACCTGCTCGGCGAACAGCGACGGCAGCGTCCGCCGGGCCTCCGCGCGGTCGGTGTCGTTCCACTCGACGAGGACCCGGTCACGCTCCCCCGCCGGCAGCAGCTCCAGCCCGCTGACGGGCTGACGCGGCCGCGTCAGCCCGTCGGCCAGCAGGACCTCCAGGTGCGCCAGCATCCGGTCCACAGTGGCCGCGTCGAACAGGTCCGTCCGGTACGTCGCCGCCAGCCGCGCGCCAGTCACGGTCAACGCGAAGTCGAGCGGGAGACCGGTCCGGAAGCCGGTGTTGAACAGGACGGCGCCACCCCTCGTGGGCGCCGGCCGCAACTCCGCTACCAGCTCGTCCAGCGGCACCTCGTGGGTGACCGCGTCGTCGAACGCCGTCCTGACACGCTCGACGGCGTCCGCGAAGCCCGGGTCGTCGCCGAGGTCGATCCGCACCGGAACCGTCCCGACCCCGATCGTGAGATCGGTGACACCCGCATACCGCGACAGCAGCACCGCGTACCCGGCCAGCACGACCAGGTCGTCGTACGACTCGCTGAGCTGCCGAAACGTGACCACGCGGGCGGGCACGCCGGTGTACGGGCGGTCGGTGGGCAGCGGCACGTCGCCGGCCACCCGAGCTAGCCGATCACGCCAGAAGTCGAGATGATCAGTCTCTTCCACCGCTTCGCGACCAGACACCGGCGACTTCGCCTCCCCGACTTGGACCAACGACTTAGGGGAGCCTAACAACAATTAGGTTAGGGAGCCCTAATGCTAGGTTCACACCGTGGGAACTGAGGGTGGCGCCCCACGCCGGCGGGCGCCTGCGTGGCGTGCGCTCGGGCTGCTCGCGGCGGTTGCCGTGCTCGGCGTGCTGTGCCTGCTGAGCATCTGGCTGGGGTCGAAGGAGATTCCCGTCACGGCGGTGTGGCACGTGCTGTGGCGCAACGACGGCTCGGGCGACGCGGTGCTCATCCACAGTGTCCGGATCCCCCGGACTCTGCTGGCCGTGGCGGTCGGCTCGGCGCTCGGGCTCGCGGGCGCGCTGATGCAGGCACTCACCCGCAACCCGCTCGCCGAACCTGGACTGCTCGGCGTCAGCGCCGGCGCCGGCTTCGCGATCGTGTTCTCCATCGCCGTGCTCGGCGTGACCTCGGTGTACGGCTACATCTGGTTCGCGTTCGCCGGGGCGCTCGCCGCGAGCATCGTGGTGTACGTGCTGGGCAACCGCGGCCGGACGGAGGCGAGCCCCGTGCGGCTGGCGCTGGCCGGGGTCGCGGTGACGGCGTTGCTCACGTCGTTCACCAGCGCGCTCGTGCTGACCGACCCGGTGGCGCTCAACCGGTACCGCTTCTGGTCGGCCGGGTCGCTGGCCGGTCCGGTGTCCGGTTCGCTGGTGCGGGTGCTGCCGTTCCTGCTGGCCGGGGTCGTGCTCGCGCTGGCCAGCGCGCCCGCGCTGAACAGCCTGGCCCTCGGCGACGACACCGCGACGGCGCTCGGCCGCAGGCTGGGTGTGGTGCGCGTCCAGGGCGTCGTGGCGGTGACGCTGCTGACCGGCGCGGCGGTCGCGGTCGCCGGGCCGATCATGTTCATCGGGCTGGTGATCCCGCATGTCGCCCGGTTCATCACCGGTCCCGACCACCGGTGGCTGCTGCCGTACTCGATGGTGCTGGCGCCGTGTCTGCTATTACTCGCCGACATCGTGGGCCGGGTGGTGACGCGGCCGGCGGAGACACAGGTGGGCATCATCGTCGCGTTGATCGGCGCGCCGTTCTTCATCGCGCTGGTCCGCCGGCGCCGTCGGCTGGCGGAGCTGTAGATGCTACAACGATCGTACGGTCGTACGACCTTCCGCGCCGGCCGCGTGTCCGGTGTGCTGAGGCCGCGTCTGTTGGTGGTTCTCGGGGTTCTGGTCGTGGTGACGCTCGTGCCGTTCTGCTACGGCATGACCATCGGCAGCTTCCCGCTCAGCCTGCCCAAGGTGGTGTCGGCGGTGTTCGGCTCCGGCGATCCCGGCGCGGTGTACATCGTGCGGGAGCTGCGGATGCCGCGTGCGCTGGCCGGGCTGCTCGCGGGTCTCGCGTTCGGCATGGCGGGCGCGATCTTCCAGACGGTGACCCGGAATCCCCTTGCCAGCCCGGACATCGTCGGCGTCAACGCTGGCGCGGCGGCCTGCGTCGTCGCCGGGATCACGTTGGGTTTCGGCTCCGCGACGGTGCTCGGGGTCGCTGGTGGGCTGGGCGCCGGGATGCTGGTGTACCTGCTGTCGTGGCGGCGCGGGACCACCGGTTACCGGTTCGTTCTCGTCGGCGTCGGCGTGTCGGCGGTGTGCACCAGCGCGACCGACTTCCTGATGACCCGGGCGCAGGTTTTCGAGGCGGCGCAGGCAATGGGCTGGCTGGTCGGCAACCTGAACGACCGCGAGTGGTCGCAGGTGTACCCGCTTTTCGCGGCCCTCGTGATCCTCACCCCGGCGGCGGTCTTCCTGGGCCGGTGGATGCGGATGCTGCAGCTCGGCGACGACGTCGCCATCGGGTTGGGCACACCCGCGCGGGCCGCGCACCTCGCGCTGCTCGTCACCGGGGTCGGCATGGCCACCTTCGCCACCACCACCGCGGGCCCGGTGTTGTTCGTCGCCCTTGTGGCACCTCAGATCGCGCAGCGACTCGCGGGAATGCCGTGGCCGCCGTTGATCGTGTCGGGGCTGACGGGTTCGGCGGTGGTGCTCACGGCCGACGTGCTCAGCCGGGTCGTGTTGCCGTCGGCCCACCTGCCGGTCGGCGTGGTCACGGGTGCTCTCGGCGCCCCTGTGCTGCTGTGGCTGCTGACCCGTCGCTGACGACACCGCCCGGCCGCTGAGGACGGTGGGAACCCGATTGCGGGGATCGGCCAAAGGCCAGGTGTAGGCACCGAACCGAACGGAGACCACACCATGCCCCACGGATACCGATGACAGCGGAGACCGAGACGCGCCCGGCCACCGATGCGGACGTCGTCAAAGCCTCGATCGCCGACCCGGCCGGGTTCGCGATGCTGTTCGACCGACACGCCACGGTCATCCGCGACTACCTGGCCAGGCGAGTCGGACCACAGCCGGCCGAGGACCTGACCGGTGAGACGTTCCTGATCGCGTTCAGCAGGCGCGGGGACTACGACCTGGCGCACCAGAACGCGTTGCCATGGCTGTACGGCATCGCGTCCAACCTGGTCCGGCAGCGTCGCCGCACGGAGGTGCGGCAGCTGAGGGCACTCGCG
>Ga0307512_10005757_pt1 | contig 12784 bp, 16 predicted proteins | sample 14_EM_MG_FD_200267 | JGI IMG/M metagenome (GOLD analysis project Ga0307512, IMG submission 200267) | Populus trichocarpa ectomycorrhiza microbial communities from riparian zone in the Pacific Northwest, United States - 14_EM | ecosystem: Host-associated > Plants > Roots > Unclassified | place... | reverse complement strand
GATCAGATAAAGAATATCGAGGGGTCATTCACCAACTTGAAACCCTCCGATTAAAGAGGATTACGACGTTGGAGGGTGCATGAGAAGTCAGTAACATCCCATATTATGGAGCGATATCAACAATCGAATGTCATACACGCAGGGGCATCTCTCTTAAATTGCCTCATGCAAGAAACAAAATGGATTTGAAGAACCTCGCCGTGTTCGGCCTTGTCGTCTTTGGCGAAGACGAAACTCCCCAGGGCGATCCTCTCAAATTATGATCCAAGGACCAAGGTGCGTTGCGTCCCGTTGGGCCTTGTCCTTCTTCAGTGCTCATTGGCGCAGGACTCGGTAATTGAGATTCTCATTATACAAACGCCGACAGTCTATTCGAAGAGAGTCTTCTCGTCCGTTCTGCGGGGCCTGTGTCGGTGGCATCCCCGCGATTCGAAGAGGTACAAGTCGCGAGAATTACCCCCTCAGAGTCCGCGCTCCATCATGACTAGCATGTCTTCGCCTTTCGCCATCCTGCTCTCCCATCTCTCCCTCGCGTTCTTCTGCGGACTCGTCGGGGAGTCACACCCCGGCCTTCAGAGCTGCCCAATTTTTCGGCGTAGATCCGGGTGCCAGTGGCGGTCGAAAGGAATGGTGCGGTGTTGCACGAGAGAGGACTGAACGGGTCCTAGGTTCCAGGTCTTTCTACCCTCACAATTGACAACCTCACCCGAGCAGTAGGAACGGAAGCGACGTCGCCATCAGTTTTTGGGCACAGACCCTTTAGCCCATAACATTTTAGTATACTGTAACCTACCTGTGACCAGGGTGTGTGAATATAATGTACTCGTGCGCCACTAGTGCGAGTGCTACTCTAGTACTGTACCGGGACTAATGCCCATATATGGACTAGTGATGGATGGAAGCAGGGGTCGAGAAAAGACTGTCTTGTTAGTGTTCGTCTCGTCTGGTCGCTGTCCGGGGCTCGCGGAACGGCATCAACGTCATTTGGGCGAATCCGTCACTGTGTCACCAAGAGACGAGCTTCTGTATTGCGTTGCTGCACCAATATGGCAACTTTTCAAAAGTCAAAACACACTTAAGTAGAGCGCTCGCATGTCTTCCCCCTTTCCTCTTTTTCTTTTTCCCCAGTCGACCTCCTCAACGACATGGCCGACTCGGACACTTCCCCAGCAAACTCATCCCGACTTTTAACCCCGCTTCCACCCCTCCGTCAGCTCTCTGAAGAACCAGAGCAAGACGATGCTGCCTCGGTCAGGGCCATCCCCTTTGACTCGCCGGCGCTAACTAGAGGCCCTGCTGAAATGCCGTCTTGTTGGTGTCGTCTATGTCTCTCCTCGTCTCCGTGTTGCCTAACGACACTGGCCCAAAACAGCTTCCGAGGCTTCCGGCTCTCAAATCACGAGTTCTGACAAGCTCACTGCTCTGCCCTCCCACCTGCGCTCTTCGTCTGTGGGCCGTCCCGTCCTCGGCCCCCGTGCCAATAACGGCAGCAGCAACACGGACGTCCAGGACGCGCCTTCGACGCTGGAAGCACGCTTTGCGCCGACGTCTACCACGCGCGGCCTGGGTGTGCCCCCGCCCATCTCGCACAGCCTGTCGGACAGTGTCGCAGAGCGGGGGAACCACCAGCGTGGGCGCATCTCTTACGACAGTGATAGGGGATCATCGACCAGTCCACTCCCGGGTAAGTTATTTCTTATGGTCTTGCGGCTCTAGAGCGGTATTTTCAGACGTGATAACGGCACGGGAACCCACATCACGTGGGAGCCTACCGTGCTCTTGGACTGAAAGACGATAAGACATACGCTTATGCTCAGCCTACAGGTGATCGTCCGTTACCCACAGCCAGCGAACCAATCCTTCCCAGCACTCGTGCTGGCACGCTCAGCTCTTTCGTAGCACGTGCACATGAAACCGTGCACGAGCGTCTTCGCCACGATGGCGTGTACAAGCATAGACCGGGACATTCGCGCAGAGCCTCGCAGCTCCGTAGGAACAGTGTGGGATCGCATACACGTACACCTTCGCTCACCGGCTCCCCCCAACGCTCTCCTTCTCCTTCGCGAGGAGTGTTGCCTTTGCGTTCCTTCCTCGGACGGTTTTCCCCTGGCCGCGGCCACCATCGTGAAGAACCGTTCGTTCCCATCGATCCGTTCCGGCTGCATGCCCCGCTGTCACTCAACCCGTTCGCTCGCTGTTTCGGAAAGCGCCCGCAACGTCCAGACGTTGAAGTACCGGCTCCGGGCTCCCAGTCTGACTTGTCGTCGCGTCCATGCGTATGTGTGCCGCTCTTTGGCACCGCGCGCTTCCATAATACGCACACGCTCGCGTTTGACACGCTACCCCGTCAATTTTACTTGCATTTGCACCTGCGACTTCCTTCACTTTACTTTTCACGCGTTGCGCGCATATTTGAGGATGCAGCGGTGTCGCGCCCTGAGATTCAGCGAATCATCGACGCCTACGAATCTGTGGGGACGGCAAGTGTTCCGAATCTAACGACTAGGGTTGTGCTACCGTTCCCTGAGGACTGGGTGCCACCGAATGTTTCGCCTGCCCTAGCAAGATTCAAGCGCTCGTGGGAAAGTTTTGTTGATTCGCTTGTAAGGGAGTGGAAAACGCTCAACGTGTTGTCAGCCTTGCTACTTTCGTAAGGCATCCACCTTCATGTTTGAAGTGTGCTGACCTTCTACGCCTAACTAGCGCCATTTTAACTCTGTTCCAAATACAAGACGCTGCAACCGACCCGTTGATCCGCACGGCTGCGCTGTGCTCCCTGGTTAGCGCGTTGATGAGCCTCTCGTACGGTATCATGTACATCGTACGTTTTGGAAACATGCGCAGCATGTACCGTGCATCCCGTTGGGCCGAGGTATCCTCTCGTCTTCTTGGCTTGACCGGATTTTGCTCATCTCGTCCAAATGTAGGAGGCGCAAAAGACAGAAACCGCCATCTTCTGGAACGTCTGGGTCTTACTCGCATTGCCCGGGGTCTGGCTCGCATGGTCTGTACTCGCATTCATCGTTGCGATCATGTCGTTTCTCTGGCGCACTGGTGCCAGAGGCGAGTCGCACCCCGCCCTGTCGCGGAGTCAACAGTACGGCCCACGCATAGCGATCACGTGCCAGTTTTTTCTCGGGCTGGTGTATTTTGCCCTCGTTATACGGACGTTCAGGAACTATGGTGAGACCGGGCGCAAGGCGCGCGTCGTGCGGCGCTTTGCGGACGCGCAGTTCGAGTTAGAAACAAGGGCCGAGTGGGCGAGGGAGGCTGAGAGGGAAAGGGACAACGCGCGCACCCTGGCAAGGGAGGGCGAGGAAGGAGCGAGGGATCGTGGGCGGAGCCGGGCCAGCGACAGCATGAGACAGAAGGAAAAGCCGCTGACCAACGAGCTTGGTCTGTCCGGCATGGAGCGCAAGCAGGAAGCTCCGGCGACTAGCAACGGTGACGTACCAGCCAGCGATTCGTTCTCGTCTTTGGGAATGTAATTCACCGAATCAGTAGCAAGGCGAGAGACGCTCCTTTTTCTCTCTTTTGTGATTAAATGTTCACACGGGTCCCTTCAGATGACGACTAAGATGACAATACCCATAGGTTCCCAATGAATATCCGAATATCATATCATTCACGTTCACGACTATCATACCTCTACGATTTCTATTTCTGGCTGAACATTTCAGCACTCAAGATTATCAGCCTTCTCCATCATTGCTGCAGAATGTCTTCACGTGCAACGTAAACACTGTCTGTACGCCCCACCTTACTTTACGCTTGTCCTTCCTTCTGCTGTGTTTAACTTAATAAAGACAAGTGACCTCCCAGAGTTTGACTTGTTACGGACCGAGACTTCATGAACACCAAAGTATGCCATTTTTTACCGGTTGTGTCCTCAGTGGACTAGATTGGGTGGCTTGTGGGCCAAAATCAAGGCTTTGGCGTCCAGGATCCCCACCTGCGTGTTGAAAGAAAAGAGACTGAGGGCAAACCCATGTATCACAGCGAAATAGCCTACCAGCCAGTAAGTAGCTTTGCATAGGCCATAGAGGTGAAGAATCATGAGTAAATTACCGTGACATCATGCGGGGATTTGTCAAGTAACTCAAGTTGATCATTGTGGAAGCGAGTCTGCCGCACAGCTGTCACAATACTACCCGTGGAGGTGAAGGCTAACATCGTGGATTTGTTCCACTCCAAGCATTCTTCTTAGCCGCCTTTGCGAAGTATGTTATGGCCCCGACAACCGATTTATGGATGCGACGTCGCTCATTCCGTATGGTCAGCGATCTTACATCTTCTATATTGAGCTCCAGAGGGTTCGTGGTGTAGAATATTATTCTTAGGGTCGCCAAGGAGGATGGCAGTGAAGTAGCGATGGCAAACATGACCAAATTATTATTAGGTGGTAGGACAAGTTGGATATGATGCTCGGGCGTTTATCTGGGGCTCGAGGGGCTCGGTGTCTAGGAGAGCACAGTACTTTGGAATACCTCCTGGAGAGTGGCCAATGCGCCCCTTTTCTCTGCCTTCGTGCCAGACCGACAACTTATTCCAGTCAGCATTGGCCCATGTAGCACCTAGGACGACATTGAGTTATTCGTCCTTCAACCGTAAGTGTGATCAGCACGCGTGCTTCCCAGTCTTTCCAAGACCACTCAGCGTGCATCTTGTGAAGTCGTCTTGTCCGGCTCGGAAGCAGCGCCATCAACCACGGGTTAGAGGTCAAGGAGGTCAAGAATCACCTGGACTTCTAATACATGGAGTCGCACCCGCGCCTTCAAGATAGGGGATATCGTAGAGATGCGGGAGGACATTCGAGGAACTGAGGGTCGACTTTGCAGCTCTTGCGGGGTAAGCTTTTCCGGTTTGCTGTGAGGACATAGCTCTAGGAGAGCTCATTTGATGACGGTGCAACATTAGTTTGAGGTGTGGAAGTGCTCAATCACTGTTTTGGCGAGGGATTATCAAGGCTTATGATCTGTAGCGAGTGAGGACTCAGAACTAGATGCACATTAGTACTGTATATGGTGTATTGAAGGAAAAGTCACTCGAGTGTGGCACTAACCTCAGCCTTAGGAGAGGAGACTAGGACACGAAAAGGGATAGGCATCATCAGTAGAGTATCGCAGTACTGTACGACTGTCTATCGTAAATGACATCCGAAGCATATCCGAGGCCGATTGAACTAGAAAACGATGTCACAGTAAGCGCGGTCCGGGTAACGAGACGAGGTGCGAGCGGAGCCGGCTAGCGTCTGGCTGCATGTGCCGTGCGGTTGCAACTCTAACAAAACCATATTTCTTGCTTTGGCTGTTTCTACGGTCCAGAAGCAGCAGTATTTGGCAGACGGTTCACAGCTAGAAAGAAAGTATGCAGATTCCGTGTTGCGATGTTTCTATATATATATATATCGACACACGAACATATTGACCCATCGGGTCAAAATAAGGCACGAGCCGCACACATAAACAGACCAACAATCGAACTACGATGGCACAAAACATTGGCTGGCGGGCAACGTGCCCGATATTACCGTAAGTATGAGTTCAACTTTCGTGGAGTTGTGGAGCAGGAGCGAGTTCAAGTGACTCAACGTGCACGTGCATTATACCCGTAATGATCAAGTGCGTGCCGCTGGCCCCAACCCTACCCCCCGCCATCCACAAGGCGCGGACGACACCGTCATCCAAACTCCTGTCAAATAAAGGGAATGCCTGACCGCGAACCGCCACGCGACCATACGGCAATGGCCCAAGCGACGCAGACCATGGGAAAATATACTTAAAAACACACAAACGAACCCCCTTGCAATATACGAGTGCTTCGAATTGTACCGATATGGTAATACCGAACAGCATCCCATGTTCCTGTTCTCCCGCCAGCATGTGAACAGCGGATTGACCACAGCCAGTTGGCACATGGGCTCCGTACAGTAAGACTGTGAAACATTTGCATGCAATTCCGCTCTCGGTTCTCTAAGTTTCCGGGAATCACCTCCACTACCTGGTCCCTGATCTGACGGCTTTGGCTGGCTGAACGTCACCTTGGGAGCTCCCCATTTCACCTTGCCGTCAATGTTCTATTTAAAGTAAGGGGGCATTTCGCGGCTGCCACTTTTCTGGGACGACTGGGCGTCTCGTGTTGGGTTTCTTGTGCCTTATTTGATTTTCTGTCACCCCAGACACGGCGGCATAAATATGTTCAAGTTGAACTTTTGTGCTTTTCTGTACTAACTGGCACCAGTCCGCACTTGACAAAACCACCGTGATGATGAGGTTTTTTTCATTCGTCGCTCTCTTCAATCTATTGATACCCTCTTTGGCACGACAGTACTCGCTCACGGACTCGTATCAAGGGGCCAACTTTTTCTCCGCGTTCCAGTTCTTCACCGGGGCTGACCCGACGCACGGACGAGTGTATGCACGCTTCTCCTTGTTACTCTCTTCCACATTGTGACGGAATTACTCCGAAAGTACTTATGTTCCGGGGAATGTCGCCCAGTCAGGGGGCTTGGCCACCGTGTCCAAGGGAAACGTCATCATCCGCGCAGACAACACCACATTCCTAAGCCCGAGTGGGCCCGGACGCAATTCAGTCAGAATCATATCCAACAAACAGTTTAACACGCACGTTGCAGTGTAAGGGGGCTCACCTCACCATCGTCACTCATTCTGTGCCGTAGAGGCTAATCAGTTTGAAACCCCTCCACAGTTTCAACGTCGTACATATGCCGCAAGGCTGCGGGTGCGTGACGCGCCTTGCTATATTCTCGCACATAGCCGGAGGCTCAACGTGACCTTCTACAGGACTTGGCCCGCCATATGGGAGTGCGGTGCAAATTGGCCAGCAGGGGTCTTTGTCTTTTCTTTGACACTGTTGGCATGTTGGCTTAACTGATGCCTGTTTAAGGGGGAGATTGACATTCTCGAAGGTGTGAATGATCAGGGTCCAAACCTCGTTACAATGCACACTACTCCTGGTAAGTGCTTCACACCGCGAGGCTTGCGTTTTGGTGATATACTAGAACAGGTTGCACAATGCCCGCATCACGTGCCATGACGGGGTACGTTGTTATGACATTGGCGACCAATCAGAAATTCAGCGCTGACTCTTTACTCACAGCTCGCACACGGGCCTAGATTGCAATTCAGCTGTGAACAGTAATGCGGGATGCGGGGCGAGTGTCCCTCATGGGAGTAGCTATGGGCCTGCGTTCAATGCGAATGGCGGGGGATGGTGCGGCACCCCTCAAACTCCGTTGACGGCCACGAGAAATAACCAGAGCAACGTGTAGGTATGCAATGGAACGCACGGTTGACTCCGTCAAAGTGTGGTTCTGGGAACGAGATAGTCCGTCCGTCCTAGACGAGGTGGTGAATGGCTTTGATTCTATCGACACGGATAATTGGGTACGTCCGTTCCTTCCTTTCACTGGAATGGTTTACTAACGTAATACCTAAGGGACTACCCGCCGCGTACTTCCCAAACACGAACTGTGACATTGCCTCGCATTTTGGGCCGGCAAGTATTACTATCAACATTGCCCTGTGTGAGTAGGATCTTCCCTTACCAAACGTTAACATGCCCAACTTCGTTGTTATCTAGGCGGAGACTGGGCGGGAGATGGCGGCATCTACGCCGCAGCAGGATGTCCAGGAACGTGCGCTGGTACGTTGTCCCACCAGAGTTTTAGGCGGTCTTCGATAAGAGATATTTTTATATAGACTTCGTTAACAACAATCCCGGCGCATTCAGCAATGCATTCTTCGAATTCCCTTGGATCAAAATTTATCAATGAGGATTCCTGTCATGTTATACCCGTGGTACTTGCCGTCCTGGGCTAAACGGAAGGCTAATGAGGCCAGGGGGACCAAGGTGTGAGGAGATTGGACCATACTTAATGTCGTCGCAAAGAGGTGTTTAACGTTGTAGATCAAAACTATCCGTGTGTTCTAATGGACAATGTACTGTATGATATAGAGATTCTGGAGCTTTCTTGAATTCGCATGATCAAGAGAAAAATCAATATCGATAGTGAAAATGAGAAAGGGGCGGAGGTGTTGTGTTGTGGACTTGCCGTGCCAGTTGTCGTCCAGTGGTCGCGTGCTGAGAGGCGCGCAGACTTCATTCATTTTGTTTCATTCAGCGGAGGAATTGGCTGTGCCAGGCGACGTCTCACGTCGAATTGACGTCCACTCGTGGAAAGGACACCACACACCAAGGGTATAATGCGTGCTCCAAAGAGTATAGCTGGATCAAAATGACAGCCAGCCCGAGGCCCTGAGTGCCAGTGCCACCGTACAGTGGCAAGGCAGGTGCCAAGTCATTCATTTGTCCCACGCGCGCTGTTCGAGGCACTGGAAAGAAACGCGCGGTCCGAAACCGAGTTCGGCATGCACCTGCTGCGGTTGGCAACCCCCCGGTGAAAATAATTGTACAGGTTCCGAAAGAGGGCCGGTGATTAGAATTCTGTTTGTGTGATAACGGACAAGAGTTGGGCTGTGATGGGAGGGTAGCGCTTTCGGCCTCCCGGCAAAGCGAATTTATATGAATTCCATTTCCAGCACGCGGCAACGAAAACAAAAAAACGTGGCCAAAGCTGACTAAGCTGAACGGGCTCAAAGGGACGACTTTCGACGACTTTGAATTGTTAGCGAAACCCGTCGTGCTGTTTTGTACTTTTCTCGTTCTCACAGAGCCCTCCCCATTGTCCTATTCTTTTTATTTTGTTTCCCTTCGCAACTGTCATGTCCGTGCTTGCTTTCACTTTTTCCACGCGCTCGAGCCGACCAATCCGTGGCGCCAGGTTATGATATATGCTGTGATCTGCCTCGAGGCAAATTTCCTTACCTGGTCTATGCACCTCGTTGTCTTCGGCCCATCGCATTTTGTCTTGTGTAACTCAAGCCACGTTGGAAACGCGAGTCTGCCACTCTCGTGTGTACTTCAATTCACGTCCGACGCCGCTTCTTTGGTTCCATCTTTTGCTCTCGACGTCCCCCTCCGTATTGTACCCTTCCCTTCCCTTCCACCTCAAACTTACGCACCCTCCTCCCGATGTCGACGCAATCGCCCCCTCTTAGTAGAAAAACTACAACTGGCACTTCACAAGGTATGTACATCTCCTTTTTCTCTATTTATTATTATGGATCGATGGCGTGCACGGGAACTTGTATCTTCCCTTTTGGTTGTTCAAATTTTGCCCTTTCGTCGCCACTATTTTCCGAATAATGTATGCGTCCTTAATGACGTCCTTCCATGCAATTTTTTTTTCCTATCATATTCTTTTCCTTCTCATCTGTAGGCAGGATAGGCTTCGTCCTTATTTCCGCTAATACATTACTTTGTCCTCCTGGCTGATCAAAATGCTGATATCTGATTTCTCCTTCCCCTTTGTGCAGGAATGAGTTCGTCGCCACGCGAAAATTCTCCATCACCGTCGTTCCGTGAACGTCCAAGGAATTCCCGTGGTCAATCGACTTCCTCCTTCCAAGGCTCGTATAATGGACAACCGAGTCCCACAGCATCCACTACTTCATTTCACCAGAGGCGCCCTTCTCCTCCATTGGCCGCCCAAACCGTCTCAGGTCAGATCCGCCGTGCTACCTCCCCTTTGTACCACAGCACTAGTAGAGATGGCAGCCCGGATCAAGTGACTTCACCCTCCGCTTCCCTTCATTCTCCGGGCCAGCAAAGTATCATCCATCAGGTGCCTCCTCAATCGCCACATAATCACGGCCAAACCAATCTACTACAACTCAACCCTAATCAGATGACCCCTTCCATGGGCTTTGCGCGACCAGTACCGCGTACTGCTCAACCCCAATTCCTATCTCTGGAATCTTTCCAACAAATGACTCCGGAGCTTATCGCAGACCAAGCTGCTGCGGGGATGTCAGGAGTGGCATATGCCGGGGGTGCCAGTTCGGGCCCCGTTGCGAGATCTGCTCAATTTGAGCCCGGCTCTCTCCCCAACGAATCCACCCTCGAGCGCGTCCGCAGTGGCGAGCGTCCGAGTCCGCGTGAATCAGCTGGCGGTCCTACTGCTGTGCAGCGCCGTGATACCACACGTGACAAGGACCGCGAAACTCGGGAGCGGGATCGTGAGTACCCCCGCCGCGGTAGTGTGAAGCGTGATCCCCCTCCGGCGATGCCCACTCAGCGGCCCTCTCCGAAGCTTGAAGTCCAGCGCACTGACTCCCCGCAGTACTTCTCTGCCCTCAGTACGCCAGGCGACCACTCTGCTTCCTATGGTCAACATGACCGAGAACTTCGATCTGCCCAGGCTGCTGCCCTTCCACCGAGCCCTCCCGCTGTCCGTCAAAATATGCCGTATATGGAGCCCGTGCGCTCAACCCCTCCATCGGTGGCTAAACTCGCTACGCAGTCACCTACGGGTCTGTCCGTTAAGGCCCGAACTCCTGACAAGTCGCTACCAGTTCAGGAGGAACCCGAAGAAGACGGCGCTTATGAGCAACACGACAAGCAAGAACAAGAACGCGACCGTTGGACTCCTGGAGGGAGCGAGTATGGGCGGCATGTCCACAGGCATGAGCAGGAGGCGCGTGATCTTGATCATCAACATCACGCTACTTCGTCTCCCACCCCTTCGTCGGACCTTCTTCCCGAAGGGTTCGATACTCGCTATGATGCGCGTAAGGAACGCAACGGGCGTGAAAGTCTCGGCCAAAACCCGCGAAAGAACTCCGATGAAGCCAGTCATCAGCAGGACGGCGATGAGGAAGACGTACAACATTCTGGTCGTACACAGTCTCAGGACGAGGAGAGTTACACACCGCGCTCTCCATCCGCGGCCCTGCCTCCTGAACGTGGCCTTGCTCGTGATCTACCTGGGCACCCACAACAACGGCAACATTCCCAACAATCCCAGGGCCAGCCTCCACGTATTCGAAGTCGGAATGGCGCGACCGATGGGCTCGGTCTGCACTCTTTCGACGTGGCTAGTTTTGGGAATACTCTTGAACATCTGAAATCCCCTTTGCCTGAACAAAACCACGTACCTTTCCCAGCTCCTCAAATCCACTCCCCCCGTCAAATCAACCCGCCACATCAGATACACTCGCCAAGCCACGAGGAACCCGACCATTTCCTCGATGACCCTGCAGCTGCGTATTATCATGGCTACCCCCCGCAGTCTCCGATGGCAACACATTCGCGCCCGGGTGCACCTATTCCCCCCACCCCCCACAGCCACACAGCTGCACCATCACCGTCACCTCTCATATCTGGAGCGAGTCGTGTGAATGGCGTCAATCCCGTCCTCCCACCTTACAGCCCTGCTCCGCCTGTCGGCTCTCCGTACCCGTACCCTTTCGGGCATATCCGTCGTGGACAGACCTATTCTGGCTCATACAATGGAACAATAGACCTTTCACAGATGGATCCCAATGTTGTCCGTGAGCAACTCGCGCTGCAGATGCAGATCTACGCGCTCAACAATGGTGGGATGGTTTCTGACTCGACGCTCTCACCTTCATCAACTCCATTCCCGGGACCTCAGTACAATCCCTGGGCGTTCCTACAGACGAGTAATATATATAGTGGGAGACGTGGCGGCATGCCAGACCCAACTGCGAGCATGCAATCCAGCCCGAGTCACCAGCCCGTTCTGCTACCATCACAGGTTCGTACGGGTCGCGGATTACGCCGTCGTGAGCGTTCTCAGGACTTGCACCGCCGGGCGAAGATCCGTCCACCCCCACGCGTTGAGAGTACACAGCCTCGAGACACGAGTCCCGAATTGTCGTCAGGCGAAGAGACCGCAGGAGAATCTAAGGTGGGCGAGCACCAGTACGAACCGCACCGTTATGCACCCCGGCCTGCGCGTTGGGACGCTAGTGCAGATGACGAGTACGAGGCGGATGCAGACGACGGAGAGTGGGTTGATGAGGATATAGGTGTCGAAGGTGTCGCAGATGACCTGTTGCAGCTCGAATTCCACACCGAGTATGTTAGCAATCCTGAGAAGCGTCGCCGAAGGTGGAAGGTTCGTTGGGAAGCTCTTCTTCGTGCTGTAAGTAACCCAGTTATCCTCGCTCCGAGATCATTTAGGCAGGTCTGACCCCGTTGTTGGGCTGATGCCACATCATAGTTCCACGCACTCGATCGCGAGACAGATACTACCCTCGTGCTACTGGCTGCGCCATCTCACACAGGCAAGCTCCACTCTATTGCATCCCGTGCGATCCGTCGCGATGGCGATCTCATCGATTCGACCGACATGATGAGCATCCGCTCAGGCTTTGCGGAAGTCGCCGCCCGCCGCCGCTCCTCTCGCTCGGCGTCATTACTTGAACAACTCTCGCGCGCTTCGTCGTCTCCGCGTGATGGGTCACCCTCCAGCAGCAGCGATGCGCGCGAGGAGGACCTCCGCCGTGCGCTAGACACTGCGATTGGTAGTCTGCGCGCGCTCGGGGGTCTCTACGAGCAAAGGGAGATGCGTTGGATCGAGGAAAAGCACAGACTCGATGATGACAAGGAAAAAGTCCAGCTGCTACTCAAACAAGTCCTTGGCGTCGGCGTCGTCGGTAACCTTGTGGAGACAGCCCTATAACTCTGTAATGGCTACTCTGTCACTTACTTTTGTTACGTATTGCGTGATGGCGGTTCTTAATACTTCCCTGCTCATAGCTTCTTCATGTACTCTATCGAAAAATGACTGTCACGGATGTACTCTTACTACCAATGTCTGCAGTAGGCAGTAGTATCTAATGACCAACTGTTTGCACCCTTTCACCCTGCAGTTAGAGGTTTTTTTTTTTTGAGG
>Ga0307512_10005756_pt1 | contig 12787 bp, 11 predicted proteins | sample 14_EM_MG_FD_200267 | JGI IMG/M metagenome (GOLD analysis project Ga0307512, IMG submission 200267) | Populus trichocarpa ectomycorrhiza microbial communities from riparian zone in the Pacific Northwest, United States - 14_EM | ecosystem: Host-associated > Plants > Roots > Unclassified | place... | reverse complement strand
TGGATGTGGACGCAGCGGCCCTGGTACCAGCCCGGGAAGACCGTCTTGAAGGTGACGAAGCCCTGCTTGTCCGTCTTCCACGTGCCGCGCAGGTAGCGCTTGTCGTCGGTGGGCTCCTGGTGGCCGGCACCGCCGCCGCCCCCGGGCGGGGAGCCGGTCGGCGTACCGGTCGGGACGTCCGTGGGCGTTCCGGTGGGCGGCGTGCCACCACCGCCGCCGGTGGAGGAGTCCTCGTACCCGGAGTACAGGCCCAGCGCGTCACAGTGCCAGATGTCGACGGCCGCGTTTCTGATGGGCTTGCAGGTCTCGTTGTCGATCACCTTGAGGCGCAGGGTCAGCGGTATGCCCTCCCGGTCCTCGGTGATGTCCTGGCGGAGCTTGTCCGCGTCGATGTAGTACGGGCCCTCGGTGGTCTCCGACGTGAGCTTGTAGCACGTCTCCGAGGAGGTGGAGGAGGCGGTCGGCGAGGCGCCCTTCTTCGTCTGGCCGGCGTTCGCGGTCGCGGCGATCGTGCCGCCCACGCCCACCGCGGCGACCGCCGCGCCACCCGCCACGACGACCCTGCGGCGCGTCACGTTCCGCTTGTGTTTCGGACCCTGGGCTGTTTGGTTTCCTTGGATTCCCGTCATGGACAGGGAAGTTAGGTAAGAAGACTGTCAAGGGCGTGGGCACGAACTGTGGGTTGCTGTGTCCATGAAGAACGTGGCGCGAATCGGTCGCATCTCCTGTGGCTCACGACCGGATCCCTGCGGGTGACGACCGGAGCCCTGCGGCTCACGATCGCGGCCCCCGCAGCTCAGCGGCTGCCGCGGGTCTCGGCCGCGCGGCGCGACAGGTCACGTACCAGAGCGGCCCGGTCCACGCGCCCGAGTGCTTCGGCGAGCCGGGTCAGGAGCTCGTCTGCGGTCTCCTCCCGCTCGGCGGCGGTCCCGGAAAGGGTGGCGTGGTCGGGGATGCGCGCGAGGCAGGCGCGTACGGCCAGTTCGACCGTGTCCCGCAGCCGGGGTTCCCTGATCGCGACGGTGACGTGCACGGACTCCGTGTCGAGGGTGCGGGTGTGGTGGGCGATGCCCTCGGGCAGATACAGCACCTGGCCGGGCCGCAGGTCGACGGTCTGGGCGGTCGCCAGCTCCTCGACGTATCCGGGGCTCCAGTCGGCCGCGTCGCGCGGGGTGTCGTACAGATACCAGCGCTTGGTCCCGGAGATCTGCACCACGAACAGGTGGCCGTCGTCGCGGTGGACGCGCAGGCCGTCCTCCCCCGCCCGCGTCCAGAACGCCACGGCTCCGGCTTTGGCCGAGAACAGCTGTGCCAGGCGACGGCACAGGTGCTGTGCGGGGCGGTGCCACTCGTGCAGGTTCTGTACGACCACGGTGGCCCCGGCGGCCAGCTGGAAGCGAACCTTCGCCCCGTCCACGTAGCCGGCCCGGGGGTCGCCGGACACGTGCATGACCCTGGTGAGCGCCTCGGGCGGCACAGCCGTGCCGCCGCGCATCGCGTTCAGCACCGGGTAGTGGAGCAGGCCACAGTCCAGCCAGTCCTCCAGGTCCTGCCGGGACACGATCGCGGCGACGTCCGGCGCGGCGTCGAAGACGGCGTGCGCCTCGCCCCAGGGCAGGTCGTCCGCCGTACGGGGGTCATGGCAGAGCAGTCGGAGTCCGTCCCGCGGGCCGGTGGTCGCCTTGACGACTGGGCCGGTCGCCGTCCCGCTCGCTTCCTCGGTCGTCGTCATCGAGCCTCCTCATGGGGTCGGGGGCGTGCGGTGATGTCGGGGGCGTGCGGTGGTGCCGGCTCGGGAAGCCGCAGCGCGTCCAGGAAACCCGCGGCGGATCCTGCCGGGCCGGTGCGGGCCAGCGCGCTCCGGAGCAGCGCCCAGGCCTCGTCCCGGTCCGCCCAGCCGTCACCACCATTGCCATGGCTGTTGCCGTCGCCGGTGCCGGTGCCGGTGCTGTCGCCGGTGCCGGTGCCGGTGCCGAAACGGGCGTCGAGTTCTGCTCGGACGGTGTCCCGCCAGGCATAGCCCGCGAGGTAGGAGCGCCAGTGCAGGACGCGGGTCTGCCGCAGCAGGAGGAGTTCCGGAGCCCACTCCAGTCCGGTGCGGGCGGCCACGGCCGACGCGGCGTCCAGCGCCTCGGCCGACGTACGACAGCCCGCGAGGTCCGCGTCGAGGGCCAGGTCGGCCGCCATCAGACCGCGGCTGAAGCGCTCCTCCTCGGCGTGGAAACGGGCGAGGACCGCGGCGGTCTCCTCGTCGATCCCCAGCCGGGCGAGAAACGCGGTCGATCCCGCCAGCCGCTCCAGCAGCAGGGCCCAGCCCTCCGACCGCAGCGGATCGAACGTCCACCGTTCGACGAGCGGGGCGTCGCTCGGCCGCAGCGCGTGCTCGGCGAGATGGGCCAGCTCGTGCTGCAGGTACTGGACCGTCACCGGGGTGACCGCCGTCGGCAGGGACAGCAGCGAGGAACCGGGCAGCCGTACGGGCATCACCATGGACGGGGTGTTCGGGCGCCGCAACACCTTCACCTGGTGGGCGGGCGGCAGCAGTCCGCGCCGCCGCGCCTGACCGACGAGCAGGGTGATCAGCTCGTTGAGCTGGGGCAACGGCCCCTCACCAGGCACCCCACCGGGCACCCCTTCGGACGGCCCGAGCACACCTTTGCCCAGCAGCAGCCAGCGCCAGTTGTACTCGGCTGTCGCGCTGCCGTGCAGTCCGGCCGGGCGGGCCCAGGCGGCGGCGATCTCCGACAGGTCCCGCACCGGGGCCGTCACCCCGGCGAGCCGCCGTACGGAGTCGTGGGGCAGCGGGAGCGCCGACTCCCCGCACCACCACGGGAGTTCACCGGCGGCGCGGCGCCGCTCGGCGAGCCACCGCCAGACCTCGTCGGTCAGCTCACGGGCCTATCCCGTACGAGGTCCGGCGGCCCTCCTCGTCCGCCTCCAGGTCGAGAACGGCCGCGGGGGCCGGCACGGGTGCCGTCTCACCCAGAAGCTCGGCGACGAACCGGTCGAGGCCCAGGTCAGCCAGCTCACCGGCGGCCTGCCGGGCGCGCCGGGCCGCCGGTACCGGGTCGCGGCCGGGGAGCCCGGCGCGCTCCAGCTGGAGGTCCGCGAGCAGGTTCTCGACGTATACGACACGCACGGCGTCGGAATCTGCGGGGCGTACGGCGTCGGGTGCGGCGGGGTGTGCTGCGGCGGTCATGGCGCGGGCACCTCCTGGGGCCCGGTTGATCCGGTCGTGGCGGTGGTCGGTTCCGGTCCCGGTCCCGGGCGTACCGCCAGGGAGGCCACCCACAGGCCCGCGACGCCGAACCCGGTGGCGGCGAGCGGCCAGGCCAGGGCGGTGCTGCCGAGGTCGCCGACGGCCACTCCGGTCAGGATCAGGCCGCCACCGGTGAACAGGCTGTTGAACAGCGAGGCCACGGACAGGACGGTGGCTCGGTGACCGCTGTCGATCCGTTCGTTCATGGCCGCCCGCACGCCGGGCATGCACAGGCCGAACGCCGTGGAGAAACACACGTAACAGACGATCGAGAGGGCCGGTTCCTTCACGGCGGCGGCGCACGCCAGTGCGAGGGCGCCGGCCGTGGACGCGGTGACGATGACGGTTCGGCGCGCGGACGCCCGGCGTTTCTGCAGGCTCAGGGTCCAGCCGAGGAGCGGGATCTCCAGCAGCGAGCCGACGCTGCGCATCGCGCCGAGCACCAGCAGATTTCCGCCGACGAGTCCCTCGTACACGACCGTCCACTGCACGCCGGGGATGCCCCGGAACAGCCACAGGAGTGCGGCGGCGAGGATCAGGGCGATCAGTACCTTGTCGCCCCGCAGGGTGAGCCGGGTCCCGGCCATGACCTCGCCGAACGACTCCCGCAGCCGGGGTGCGAAGGCTTCCCGGCGACCCGGGGCGGCCGGGGCGGCCGGGGGACGGTTCGGATCCGGGCGCGCGGTCATGAGCCGCAGGGACAGTACGGCCGCCAGTGCGCAGGTCAGGCCCGCGGCGATCTGGGGCAGTGCCAGGTCGAGCGTCCCCAGGGCGGCGCCGGTCAGGGTGCCCAGTACCAGGCCGGCGTTCTCGGCGATCTTTCCCTGGGCGAAGAGCCGGTCCAGGCCGCTCGGGTCCTTGGCCCCGGTCTCGTCGACGGCCCAGGCCTCCAGGGCGCCGGACGCGAAGGTGCCGCCCAGCGCGGAGAGCAGGACTCCGGCGGCGGCGACGTACACACTGCCGCTGAAGAACAGGGCGCTGTAGCCGACCGCCCGCAGTACGAAGCTGATCGCGACCGAGACGCGCCGGCCGAGCAGGTCGGCCAGGATGCCGGTGGGGATCTCGGAGACGCCTTCGACGATCCACACCGCGGCGATCAGGGCGAACACCGCGCCCGATCCCATGCCCAGCGACTGCAGCAGCAGGACCGACGTGACGGTGAGCAGCATGTCGGCGAAGTAGTCGAGACCGGACACCAGCAGATAGCCGCGGCGGACACGGTCGGCCCGGCTGACACGGTCGGCCCGGCTGACGGACCCGGCCGGGCCGACGCTGCCGGCCGGGTCCTGGTCGGCGGTGAGCCGCGGTGGACCGGGGCTCGTGTTGTCGTTCTCCGGGCCGCGAGAGGTCCCAGAGGTCACTGAGCGGCCCCGTCCACCAGTCCGGCGCCGACCGCCTTGGCGTAGGTGGGTGTGTCGGTGACGTCCTCGGGCACCGGTACGTCGGCGTCCCACAGCCAGCGCAGCGCGGCGACCGTGTCACCCGTGAGCCGTACGCGGCGGATGCGTTCGCCGGCCGGGACCGAGAGGACGGCGAGCGGCGCGGGACGGCGTTTGACCAGCAGCAACGCCTCGGTCCACGGGTCCACGGTGCCCCGCTCACGCAGCAGCCTGCCGTACGCGGGGACGTCGAACGTGGCCTCGGCGGTCCAGGCGCCGGGCGCCAGACGGGGGCGGCCCCAGGAGTCTCCGTGGCTCGGGCGCGTGTCGACCGTGGCGCGGCCGAAGAGGTAGGCGTCCTCGAAGGCGAAGGCCTCGCCGACCCAGTCCTCCTGCCGGGCGATCCAGTCGGTGGACCGCAGGAACCCGCCGAAGGCGGCCGAGGCGGTGGCCGCGGGCGGGAACACGGACCCCGGCTGGGCGGGCCGCCGCTGCCAGAACTCGCTGTCCAGGAAGGTGTGCATGCCTTCCGCGCCGGTCCGGCCGTAGTACGCGAAGAAGGTGACCGGGAAGCTGACGTTCAGTACGTTGGCGACGGTCTTGCGGCGCCGCGCCTGCTCCATGGCGAAGCCCGGTCCGCTGGTGCCCTCGGCGACGACGGCCCGCTCGGCCGGGGGCAACGCGTCGAGGAGTTCGGCCCGCCGTCCGGGGGTGGCGTTGAGGACGCGCCAGGTCGTGTCGGTCACCCGGACGTAGTCGAGAGCGACTGCTGGACCGACATCGAAGGCGTCGAGGGTGTCGAGGGTCATGAGGCGCTCCACCAGTGGTCGGCCCGGCGGGCGAAGCGCCGTACGCTGTCGGTCAGTTCGTCGGCGGTCATGCCCTCCGCCTCGGCCATCACCGACCGCAGATGGGGTGCGCGGGGGAGCAGCGCGTCGGCCAGTTCCCACACCTCGTCGCTGACCGGCCAGTCGTGCTTGTCGTCGACAAGGCGTACGCCGCCCTCGAAGCGCCGGACGAACGTGCCGCTCATATGCGCCTCGACGACCCGGTCCCAGGCGATGTCGTCGTCGCTCGGCAGCATCGGTGGCAGGCCCCGCTGGACCCGCAGTCCGTAGAGGTGGCCGACGTCGATGGTCATCAGGCAGTCGGCGCGCTCCGCGATCCGCGTCATCAGGGTGAGGATGTCCCGGTCGCCGACCACGAACGGATAGGGCGCGTTCTCGATGGTCAGCGGGCGGCCGATGACGTCCTGGGCGTGCTTGATCCGGTCCACCGCCCAGTCGACGGCCTCGTCGACGAGCGGCATGGGCACCAGTGACTCCAGCAGGGTCTCCCCCTCGCGGACCCACATCGCGAGGTCGATGTTGAGCCAGGGCGAGTTCAGTTCGTCGGCCCGCTCGCCGAGCAGGCGCAGCAGCCGGTCGTCGAGCGGGTCGGTGCCGCACACGTCCAGGTCCAGCGGGTGGAACAGCGCGTGCAGTCCGTGCCGACGGCAGAACTCCGCGCAGCGCAGGGCGAGTTCCTGGTCCGTGGCGAGGACACCGACGCTGTACCAGGTGGCGGTGGAGCCGAGCCTGGTCGCCGTCTCCTCGGCGATGTCCATGTCCTTGATCGAGTCGCAGCTGAAGCAGATCCCGTGGACACCGGGCGGACCCGGTTCGGGGATCGGGGCCCCTGTGCCGACTGCTGTGGGCATGTGGTCAGTGCCTGCCATTGCGCCAGTCCCTCCCATTGCGCTAGTCCCTCCCGTGCGGGCCGACGGCGCCGACACCTGGGGCCTGCGCGAAACCTGCCTCTCGCGCCGTGGCCTCCGTACGTTCGATCAGGTCGTGCAGATGGACGTGGTCGTGCCCGAGGCGGGGCAGCAGCGCTTCGAGTCCGTCGTCGTCTCCCCTCTCGTCTCCGGCCTCATCCCCGCCCTCGTCCAGCAGCGGAAATCCGGCTTCGGCGTCCTCCAGCAGCCGTTCCATGAAGAGGTTGGGCGCGTGCCGGAGCGACACCACGTCGAGTTGCAGCCGGGCGTGCGACTCACGGGGGAGGTCCGAACCGCCCAAGCCGTCCGAGCCGTCCGAGCCGTCCGAGCCGTCGGCCATGGAGGCGAGCGCGAGCTCCCCCTGGGCCAGGGCGCCGTCGATCCGGTCCTGCCACTGTTTGCGGAAGGCCCGCAGTGTGTCGCTGAACCGCTGCACCTCGGGCAGTTCGAAGAGCGTGAAGGGGCTGGGCAGATCGTCCGGGTCGAAGACGACGCCGAACCGCCGGGCGTAGAAGTCCCGGATCGGCGTGCCCTCGTACAGCACGAGCGCGGTGTAGAGGTGGTCGTGCGGCACGTAGTCGTAGAAGCCGGCCTCGCGCAGGAACTCCAGGTTGGCTCGGATGTCGGGCAGCGTGGTGGCCGGGTCCAGCATGATGAAGTCGAGGGAGATCTCGATGCCCAGACGCTTGAGCAGGCGTACGGCCGCGACGTTGACCTCGGGCTTCACATGCTTGGCGAGCCGTTCGAGGACCGGTTCCGAGGCCGACTCGATGCCGAGTTCGATGAACCGCAGCCCGCGTTCCTTGAGCCGGGGCAGCACCTCGGCGGCCTTGAGGATCTGGTTGACCCGGGTGCCGAAACTGAAGGTGACCTGCGGATCGGCCTCGTACAGCGCCTCGGCGACCTCCAGGGCACGGGTCGGCGAGACGAAGAAGTTGGCGTCGCTGAAGTACACGTGCTCGTAGTTGACGCCGTGCCGCGCACGGAAGTGGAGCAGTTCGGCGACGACCCGCTCCGCCTCGCGCGAGCGGTACTTGCGGCCGATGGTGAGCACACCGCAGAACGAGCAGTTGTACGGGCAGCTGCGGCTGCTGCAGATCGTCAGCGCGGCCTTCAGCCTGCCCTGCACCTCGTCGTAGTACGTGAGGTCGGGGTAGCCGGAGTGCGAGGTGAACTCGGCGTCGGGGAACGGGATCTGGTCGAGGTCGGGCACGAAGTCCCGGTCCTCGTTGACCAGCAGGCCTGCCCCGTCGGGCGCCCGCCAGGTGGTACCCCTGATCCCGGTCAGCCCGGCCCGGCCGCCCGCATCCCCATCGCCATCCACGTCCACGCCCACGTCCAGGCCGCGTACGAGATCGAGCATCGCCTCCTCTCCCTCGCGCCGGACCACGACGTCGACGCAGGGGTAGCGGCGCAGGATGTGCTCGTGCACGGCGGTGGCGTGCGGGCCGCCGAGGACGATCAGGCACTCCGGTCTGCGGTTCTTGATCCACTCGGCCATGGCGATCGCCGCGCGGAACGACTCGTTGTAGACGGAGAATCCGACGACGTCGAAGCGGTCCAGGCTGTAGTGCGCGGCGAGTTCGACGGCGTCGTCCTCGGAGTCCCCGAAGTCGAAGCCCGAGCTGGGGAATCCCGATTTCTCCAGGTAGGCCATGATGTAGGCCAGCCCGATCGGCTTGGACTTGCGGCGGTCCGAGAAGCCGACCGAGGGGTTGACGAAGGCGATGGCCGGCCGTGTCAGCGTGCCCACCTCAGACTCCCTCGGACGGGGACGCGGGCGCGGGTACCGGGGCTGACGCCGACCCTGACACCGGCCTTGGGGCCGGCCTTGGGGCCGGCCTTGAGGCAGTGGCCGGCGCGGGCGTGGTGCGCAGGACGCCGTTCCGGGTGAGGCCGAGGAGGAAGTCCCGGTCGGGGTCGGGCAGGGTGTCGAGGTCCACGGGGCGGCGCAGGGCCTCGCGCCAGACGCGGGACGCGTGACGGTTGAGCTTCAGACAGGACCGTGCCGGTCCGGCGAGCGGCACGTAGACGTGGCCTGCCTGGTCCAAGTAGGGCAGTTCCGAGGTGATGCGCAGCATCGACGGGCTCTCCGGGGTCCGGCGCGACGGATCTCGGGGCCCCGGCGCATCGCACGCCGGAGCCGCGAGGGGGGAGCGGTCAGGCGTAGATCTTGCCGAGCATCTTGGTGTAGCTGGCGCCGCCGAGGCTGACGATGTCCGCCTCGGGGGTCTCGACCTCGTCGAACCCTGCGATCTCCAGCTCGTCGTGGGTGCGCTCGGTCAGCGACTTGCGGACCGGCTTCTGCTGCTTCTCCGCGCTACGGGCCATCGTTGGTCTTCCTCTCGTCCGGCCCCGGGCAGCCTGGGGCCCATCCGGAGTCACCCTGAGCAACAGGGAGACCGCGTGCCAAAGGAGCGTGTGGGCCCGGACGCTTCGCCGTCAAACAGGCAAATGGCCAGTAAGTGACGTAGCGCGAGGGAGAGTTGAGGAGCGTGAAACGGGGCGCGTTTTCTACGGGAGCAAGCCGCACTAGGTGGCTCCGACCAGGGAGGAAGCACGACACTCCCGGGAAGTGCGCGACCGTGGCACACCCGCCTGTCCGGATCTCTACGGCGCGGGAAGGATCTTCGTCACCCACATGGCAGCATCCGGGAATTCACACTCCGTGACCGCCACTTCATGCCACTCTGGGTCACATGACAGACGAATCCGGCGAGAGCCGGGACGACTCGGAGGACCCGGAGGACGTCACACCCGGGGAGGCGGCGGCCGCCCAGGAGCGCTCGTTCTGGGAGACCCGCCGACGGTACAACGAACTGGACGACGACGAAGCCGGCCGCCGCGAGCGACGCCGCCTCAGCAAGGCGTCCCGGCGCATGAACCTCCAGGTCCGCATACACCGCTACGCCCGAGGCCACGACGAGGAGGGCCCGGTACCGGGCGACCTGCAACTCCCGCCCCTCCCGGACCGCGATGACGATCACGACCCAGACTGAGCAGACAAGTTCCGGCGCGCCCCGAAGAGGCGCGGGGCTGTGACATGTGCGGCTCCGCCGCGTGGGCGCACCCAGCCACAACCAACCGCAGACGAAAGAGCGCCCTACCCGCGGAGCGCCCCGCGGGCCCGGCCCAAGAGCCGGACCCGCGAGCCGAACCTGAGGAGAGCGGGGCCCGCAGGGCCCTACTTCGGCTGCGGCTTGCGCACCGAGAGGTGCAGCTCACGCAGTCGCGTCTCGTCCAGCTCCGTCGGCGCGCCCATCATCAGGTCCTGCGCGTTGCCGTTCAGCGGGAACGCGATGGTCTCCCGGATGTTCGGCTCGTCGGCGAGGAGCATCACGATGCGGTCGACGCCCGGGGCGATACCGCCGTGCGGCGGGGCGCCGAAGCGGAAGGCGCGGAGCATGCCCGCGAACTGCTCCTCGACGGTCTCACGGTCGTAGCCCGCGATCTCGAAGGCCTTGAGCATGATCTCCGGCTCGTGGTTCCGGATGGCGCCGGAGGACAGCTCGACGCCGTTGCAGACGATGTCGTACTGCCAGCCCAGGATGTCCAGCGGGTCCTGGGTCTCCAGGGCCTCCAGACCGCCCTGCGGCATCGAGAACGGGTTGTGCGAGAAGTCGATCTTCCCGGTCTCCTCGTCCTTCTCGTACATCGGGAAGTCGACGATCCAGCAGAAGCGGAACACGCCCTCCTCGAAGTGCCCGGCGCGCTTGGCGGCCTCGACCCGCACCGCGCCCATGATCTTCGAGACCTCGTCGAACTCGCCCGCGCCGAAGAAGACGGCGTGGCCGGCCGCGAGCGACAGGCGCTTCGTCAGCTCGGCGACGTTCTCCTCGGTCAGGAACTTCGCGATCGGGCCCGTCAGCGAACCGTCCTCGGCCACCCGCACCCAGGCCAGGCCCTTCGCGCCCTGCGAGACCGCGTAGTCACCGAGCTGGTCGAAGAACTTCCGGGACTGCGCGGCCACGTCCGGCACCGCCAGGGCGCGTACGTGCTTGCCCGCGAAGGCCTTGAACTCCGAGCCCTCGAAGACGTCGGTGATGTCGGTGAGCTCCAGCTGGGCCCGCAGGTCCGGCTTGTCGGAGCCGTACTTCAGCATCGCCTCGCGGAACGGGATGCGCGGGAACGGGGACGTCACATGACGGCCCTTGCCGAACTCCTCGAACAGCTCGGTCATGAGCTTCTCGATGGGCTGGAACACGTCCTCCTGCTCGACGAAGGACATCTCCACGTCGAGCTGGTAGAACTCGCCCGGCGAACGGTCCGCACGCGCGTCCTCGTCACGGAAGCAGGGCGCGATCTGGAAGTACCGGTCGAAGCCCGAGATCATCAGCAGCTGCTTGAACTGCTGCGGCGCCTGGGGGAGGGCGTAGAACTTGCCCGGGTTCAGACGGGACGGGACCACGAAGTCGCGCGCGCCCTCGGGGGAGGTGGCGCTGAGGATCGGGGTCGCCATCTCGTTGAAGCCCAGCGCCGTCATCTTGTGACGGATGGCGGAGATGACCGACGTACGCAGCAGGATGTTGCGGTGCATGCGCTCGCGGCGCAGGTCGAGGAAGCGGTACTCCAGACGCCGCTCCTCGTTCACACCGTCCTCGGCGTTGATCGTGAAGGGCAGCGGGGCGGCCGCGCCGAGCAGCTCGACCTCGCCCACCTCGACCTCGATCTCGCCGGTCGGCAGCTCCGCGTTCACGTTCTCCGCGCCACGCGAGACGACCTTGCCGTCGATGCGGACCGTGGACTCCTTGGAGAGCTTGTCCAGGGCCTCGTACGCGGGGGTGCCGGGGCGGGCGACGAGCTGCGTGATGCCGTAGTGGTCGCGCAGATCGATGAAGAGGATGCCGCCCAGGTCTCGGCGATTGTGCAGCCAGCCGCTCAGCCGGACGTCGCTGCCGACGTCAGAGGCGCGGAGCTCGCCGCAGGTGTGGGACCTGTACCGATGCATCGTCGTTTCATCCAGTCTTCGCGGTCGGGGGCGTTGTTTCACGTGAAACACAGCAAGCCTACCGGCCGCCCCAAGATCGCTGTTCGCAATAGTTCCGCCACTCCGCCGGCCCTGGGCGCCCACCCGCGTCTCACCTGCCTCGGTGGCAGCTTTCGTTCACCTCTTCATACAGTGGGGCAATGCGCATAGGTGATCCCCTTCCCTCAGTGGGGGACGTCCTCGCCACCCTCGCCACCGGCCTGTGGAGGTGGGACGACGCCGCCGGGAAGGTCACCCTCGACGCCGAGGCCGCCCGGCTCCTCGGCCTGCCCGCGGAACCGACCGTGCTCACGGAAGCTGGTGTACGCGCCCGTTTCCACCCCGTCGACTGGAACGAGGTCAACGGGGTCGTCCAGCTGGCCGTCGTCGAGGGCACGCTCGCCGAGCTGCGGCTGAGGGTCATGGACGAGCAGGGCCATGTGATCCGTACCGTACGCAGCCGTTCCAAGCCGTCGATCGACCCGGGCACCGGTTCGTACCAGCTGATCGGCACCATGCAGGAGGTCACCGAGCCGCAGCCGGGCGCCGCCGCGCGTACGCCGGTCACGGGTGACTGGAGACGCTCGCGCGAGGCGTTCCTGCTGGACGCGGGGCGGGCGCTGGCCGAGGCGCGGTCCACGGCGGAGGTGCTGCGGGTCGCGGCGGGCCTGTCGATGCCCGGTTTCTCGCCGGACGGGCTCGCCGTCTTCGGCGCGGAGGGCGACCGGCTGACGGTCATAGGCCACCACGGGCACAACCCCGGGGACGAGGAGCCGTTCACCCAGATGCCGCTGGACACGGACTATCCGGCCGCGGAGGTCGTCCGCACCGGCCGTGCCGTCTATCTCTCCTCGCCCGACCACTACCGGGACCGCTATCCGGCCTCCTGGCCGCTCGCCCAGCACTTCGACCGCCAGTCCTGGGCGTTTCTGCCGCTCACGTTCGCGGGCCGCACCATGGGCGCGTGGATGGCGGCCTTCACGTACCCCGTCACGTTCACGCCCGACGAGCGTTCCGTGCTGACGACGGTGGCGCGGATGCTGGCGCAGGCCCTCTCGCGGGCCGGGGTCGCCGAGTCCGAGCGGGAGCTCACGGACGGCCTCCAGCGCTCGATGCTGCCCACCCTGGGGCCGCGGATCCCGGGCATGAGTCTCGCGGCCCGGTATGTGCCCACCGGCGGCGGACTCCAGGTGGGCGGCGACTGGTACGACATGATCCCGCTGCCCGGCGGCACCTCCCGGAACAGCCCCGAGGGCGGCCGCTTCGCCCTTGTCATCGGCGACGTCCAGGGCCATGACGTACGCGCCGCCGGACTGATGGGCCAGCTCCGGATCGCGCTGCGGGCGTACGCCTCCGAGGGACACCGCCCGGACGCGGTCCTCTCCCGCGCCTCACGCTTCCTGTACGGGATCACGTACGACGAGGAG
>Ga0307512_10005755_pt1 | contig 12787 bp, 8 predicted proteins | sample 14_EM_MG_FD_200267 | JGI IMG/M metagenome (GOLD analysis project Ga0307512, IMG submission 200267) | Populus trichocarpa ectomycorrhiza microbial communities from riparian zone in the Pacific Northwest, United States - 14_EM | ecosystem: Host-associated > Plants > Roots > Unclassified | place... | reverse complement strand
GGCCGCGCGGGCCAACGGATTCCCGTGCAGCGACTGGGTCAGCATCGAGAAGCCACGCCGCTCGACCACCTCGAAACCGTGCCGGCCGAGCACCGCGCCGACCTGCTCGTGGGAAAGCTCGGCGAACCACCGCTCGCCCGAGTGCGCCCGCGCCCGCAGGTGCCGTAGCGAGCTGGCGTTGCCGTGGTTCTCCACCACCAGCACGCCGTCCTCGCGGGTCCGCAGCACCTTCGCGGCGAACGCCAGCGCCCGGTCCCGCACGCTGTCGTCGACGTTGAGCAACAGCCGGAACATCGTGACGATCGCGGGCGGGCCGTCGTCGACCGGGTCGGGCACCGGGCCGGCCATCGGCACCAGATGCCAATCTGCCTGCGAGCCGACCTCGGCGGCCTTGCGCATCATCTCGGCCGACGTGTCGTAGCCGTGCGCGCCCCGGACCAGCCCGTGCAGCGTCCGGATCGCCCGCCCGGTGCCGCAGGCGAAATCGTGCTGCACCGGCAACTCGCCGGCGAACTCGCGGTGCACCAGCTTGCGCAGATAGGCCTGCTGCCGCTCGTTGATCCGGGTCGCGTAGCTGTCCGGCGCGTACGTGACGTGTTCGTACTTCTCGACGGCCTCGGCGTCGCGGAACACCTCGGTGTAGTCGGTGGTCAATGGTCCTCCTCAGGTGGATTTCTTGGCCGGCATGAAGGAGTCGAGGGCAAGTGGCCGGCGCAACAGCCAGGCGCCCGCGGCGAAGGCGGGCACGGCCAGACAGACCGCGAGCGTCAGGCTCGCCGCGCCAGGTCCGGCCACGGCCGTCACCACCGGCGGCAGTACGCCGAAGCAGGCCACCGAGAGCAGCGCGGCGGCGCCGGTACCGGCCCCGAACGGGTGCAGCCCGGCGACCCGGCCCACCTGGATCAGCGGCAGCGCGTTGTTGGCGACCATCGCGCAGGCCAGCCCGATCGCCGCGCCCAGCGCCCCGTAGCGGGGGACGAGCAGCAGATCCAGGCCGACCGTGACGCCGAGCGCGACCAGCACGTTGACCAGGTTCCACGCGGTGCGGCCGGCCATCGCCAGGACCATGTCGACCATGCCGCAGCCGGTGGCGACGAGCATGGCGCAGGCGAGCACCACGACGACGTTCGCGCCCGAGCGGTAGCCGTCGCCGAACACACCCAGGTAGACCGGCGCGAACAGGATCACCAGCAGGTTGATCGGCCAGGTGACCAGCACCAGCCAGCCGGTCGCGGTTTGGTACAGGTGGTTCGCGGTGACCCGGTCGTCGGTGGCCAGCGCCTCGGCCAGCCGCGGCTGCACCGACTGCGAGATGCCCTGGTTGGCGAACTGGATCAGCACCACGAAACGGCCGGCGACCGCGTACACGGCGGCCGGTGCCAGCCCGCCCAGCGCGGCGACCAGCAGCACGTCCACCCGCTGCAGGGCCAGTTGGGCGACGGTGGCCAGCGCGCGCGGGCCGGTGAACCGCCAGAAGTCGCGGCGCAGGGCCCGGCGCTCGACCACTCGGGCGCGCGGCCCGGCCGGCTTGTGCGCCCGGTAAACCGATCGCAGCGAGACCGCCGCCAGCACGGTCACCGGCAAATACGGCACCGCCCAGGCGAAGGCGAACACCGGCAGCGAAGCCGTCGTCCACAGCGTGGCGACCCCGGCCCCGGCTATGCACAGCAACTGCAGCGCGCTGCGCAGCACCCGGTCGATCAGCACGGTCGGCCGCATCGCCCGGTAGCCACGGGTCGCGGTCAGCAAGGCATCGGTGAGCGCCTGCAGCGGCAGGAAGACCGCCAGCACCCGCAGCCCGGCGGTGTGCTCGCCGATCACGTGCGGCGCGTCGGCCGCGGTGACCCGGGCGACGGCCGGGGCGGCCAGCCACATCACGACGGCCAGCAGCACCGACAGCCACGTCACCGGGGTCAGGGCGGTACGCAGGCAGGCGCCGAGCAGGTGGCCCCGGCCGGTCGCGCGCAGCCGGGCCGGCCAGTAAACCAACCCGGTCTGGGTGCCGAGCTTGGCCAGCCCGCCGGCGAGCACGAACGCGGCGGTCGCGGCGAAGAACGCGCCCGCCTGTTCGGCGCCGAGCACCCGCGCGACAACCCAGGTGACGACGACCCCGGTGCCGCCGGCCAGCGCGGATCCGGCCATCCCGGCGACCCCGCCGCGGGCGACCCCGCGGGTCCCGGCGGGCGCCGCGGGCCGCTCCTCGACGGTCGCGGTCACTGGCGGCGCCAGATCGGTGTCCGGCCCAGCCACGGCCGTAGGGCCGCGTCGTGCGGGGCGAAGTGGCTAGTCAGATCGCGGCGGATCGCCGGGTCCATCTCGGCCGCCCGGGGCCGGGCGTTGTGCCGTTCGAACGGCGGCTGCCCGAGGTGGATGGGCAGCCCGAGGAACGCCAGCACCTCGTCGTACACCTGCTCGGGCTCGGCGAAGAAACGTTCGCTCTCCACGACGTGGATCCGGTCCCGGCCGACGTGGCGGGCCATCGCGGTCAGATAACGGGCGTATTCGCCGCGCGCCCGGTACGCGTGATGCTGGTGCGCGAAGCTGTAGTACCTCGGGTCGGCGGCGAGCCGGTCCTCTTGGCGGTGCAGCCGAGCCGGCTCAAGCGCCAGCGCGGTCCCGAAGTCGAGCTCCCGTTCGAATTCGCGGGCCACCTCGTGGGCGTGTTGCGAATAGGCCCGCTCGACGGGGTCGCGGACCAGCACGATGAGCTTCGCGCCCGGCAGATCCTCGGCGATCCGGGCCGCTGCCTGCGGGTGGTACATGTAGTACGGGCTCGACTCGAAGGTCTGGGCCGGCGTCCCGTACCGCTCGAGGATCTTGTCGCCGCTGCTGCGTAACGGGAAGTGCCCGCGGTACCAGGCCATCCCGCGGCGGTAGTCGGTGTCGAAGTAGTGCACACCCTTGTGCAGCACCGCCTTCAGCACCACCGGGTGGGCCGCCAGCGCCCGGTAGAGCGACGTCGTGCCGCACCGCTGGCCGCCGCAGATCAGGAACGACGGGGTCATCCGGGCGGGGGCGGTGAGCCGGCCGTAGGAGCGGGAGCCGAGGTGTACCACCCGCTTCACGGGTGTCGGGACCTTACGGACGTCCACTGTGCCCCAGCTCCTCCACTCGGCGGATCAACACCGGCAACAGCCAGGTGCCGAGTACGCCCAGCCGCGCGCCCGCCTCGGCCTGGCGGTCCGTCAGGTACCGCACGGCGAGGTCGATTAGGTAGAGCAGGGCGGTCAGTTCCCGCGCCGGTGGCGGCACCGCGAACGGCTGGAGCAGCTCACCGGCCCGGCGTACGGTCGCCTCGACCGCACCGGCCGCGTCTCCGGTGTTCTGGATGCGGCGCTGCAACTCGTGATGGATCGCGTCGAAGCCGACCGGCACGTGCTGGGCGAACCGCTCCCAGTCCCACACCAGCAGCGCGTCGGCGAGGTTTGCCATGTTCCAGGGCGCCCAGTCGCCGTGCCAGGCGCCGTACCGGAACGAGGTGTTGCCGGCCCGCGCGGCGAGCAGCTCGGCGGCCGCCTCCAACTGGCCCCCCTCGGACCTGCAGTTGACGCCCGCGAGGCGCGCGCGTAGCTCGGTCCAGTAGGGGCTGCCGATGAGCGTCCCGTGTGAGTAGCCGCAGCAGCCCGCGATGTCGAGCATCGCGTTGGCCAGCCGACGCGCGGTGAGCGGCGCACGGGGCAGCCAGACCGGCAGCGCCGACTGGACCAGCACCTGCAGGCCGCGCCACTGCCCGGCGTGCAGCACCCGCGGCACGGTCAGCTTGGTGAGCCCGCTGGTGCCGAGCGCGGTGAGCGCGTTCGTCTCGGCCCGCACCAGCCGCTGGGTGAGCGGCCCGGTGCCGATCTTGCCGAAGCCGAACGTCTCGCCCTCGGGGCTGATCAGCTGCAGTACCGGCTTGCGGTTGGCCCGGGCCGGCCCGATGTGGATGCTCACCGCGAGGTCGCGGCCGAGGGCGGTGCGCAGGTAGCCGTCGATGCTCTCCTGCGCGGGGCCGGTGATCGTGATCCGGTCGCGCAGCAGCATGTTGGACGCGCCGCTGCGGATCGCGGCCACCACCGCGTCCCGCTTGAGCCGGGCGGTGCGCGACTGCGGCTCGGCGTATCGGCGCACGGCGGCCGCGGCGACCCGGCGGGACACCGTCGGCACCAGCAGCCGGGGCCGGCGCGCGCCGGGCACGACCAGGTATTCCGCGATGGGCTCGCCCGCCGCGTCGGCGGTTGAGCACGGCGGCGGGTAGAGCAGGTCGAGCACCTCGGTCAGGTATTGCGTGCGTAGTGCCGCGTCCCCCGCGGTCAGCTCGGTGGGCGCCGTCTTCACCGGACTCATGCGTCATCCCCCTCAGATTCGTCGCGCCAGAGCAGCGCGTAGGCCAAGAACATGAAGGCCAGGGGGGTGACCAGCGAGTTGTACCAGAGCATCGCGGAGAACGACGTGACGATGGCGGCGCTCGCGGCGATGCCGATCGGTCGGCGGTTGCGGCGGAAGCGCCACAGCCCGTACGCGAAGAAGCCCAGGTAGCCCAGCGTGCCGACGGCGCCGTACGAGTACAGCAGCTGCCAGAGCTGGCCGTTGCCGCCGACCGTGAAGTTGCCGCACCGCTCGCAGTTGGCGCGCTCGCCGACGGCGATGGAGTTGCGGCCGCCGATCGTGTTGCGGGTGCCGCCGTAGCCGACCACGGGGGAGTGCACGAAGCCGTCGATCGCCCGGTCCATGAGGAACGAGCGGACCCCGTTGGACTTGCCGTTGTCGAGCCGGGCGCTGACCGTGTCGCCGAGCGGGCTGGCGACCAGCGTGACCACCAGGCCGACGGTCGCGAGGGCCACGGCGGCGAGGATCCAGATCTTGCCCATGAGTACGTAGCGCAGCGCGACGTAGCCGATCAGCAGCGCGAGCCCGATCCACAGCCCGCGGTTCAGCGAGGTGATCGCCGGCGCGACCGACGCCGCCAGGCAGAGCAGCGCGAACGCCTTGGTGCTGCGCTTGGTGCCGCCGGTGAACGCGGCCACCATAAGCCATCCGGCCAGCAGGCAGAAGTTGTTGCCCCAGGTGTTGGTGTAACCCCACGGCGCCGCCGGGCGGGGCTTGTCGCCGCCGACCAGGTCCATGATCTGTGCCGCATAGGGATGCACAAGCGACTGCACAAAACCCTTGTTGCGTACGCCGGGAGGCAGCAGCCATTCGACCGGCGAGGTGAACTGGAACCGCCCGGCGACCATGCCCAGCAGCCCGCCCGCCACCGTGACGACGAACAGCCAGCCGAGCAGCTTGACCAGCCGCCGCCGGGGCAGTTCCGCCTCGGTCAGGTTGCCGGCGTAGACCAGCAGTACGGTCAGGGCGACGTACATGGCGAGCTTGTAGAGCGCCCCGAGCAGCCGCGCGGTGCCGTGCTCGGCGACCGTGCCCGCCGGATCCACCCCGAGGGCCGCGATGCTGACCACCGTGGCCGCGAGGAACAACGCCCACCAGGCGATCCCCGGCGGCATCCGCAGCGGCCGGCCCGCGACCCGGCGACGCAGCAACAGCACCACCATGGGCGCGGCCAGCAGCGGGAAGATCAACACGCCCAGGCCGAGCGCCCACCACAGGGGGTAGAAAGCCAGCAGCGCCGCCACCGGCCAGGCGGGCAGCGAACGCGGTTTGGGCGGCCCGCTGCCGTGCGCCGGACCGGCGGCCCGGGTCGAGCCGGGGCCGCCCGTGACGGCGTAGGTCACCGTTCGTCGTTCTTGCTGTCGTCGGCGGTGTCGGTGCTGGCCGGTGCCAGCTCGATGATCGCGGTGACCTCCTCGACCTCGGTCTGCCGGGGCCGGATCTGCTTGCCGGCCGCGACGGCCGGCAACCGCATCGCCTGGGTCCGATCGGTGTCGAGGACCGCCGTCTCGTCCAGGCTCGGCCCGCCCGGCTCGCCGCCCTTGTCGCGGCCGGCCGACGGTCGGCGGGGTTGCTCCCGCCGGTCCGGGGCGGACGGGGCCAGCGTGACGACCGGCAGGTTCGCGTCCTCCGCGCGCAGCGGCGCCAGCCTGGGCAGCACGACCGCGCCGAGCAGCTTGGTGTCGACCCGGTCGAGCTGCTCGGCCGCGTCCAGCACCGCGGGCCGGCGGGTGCGGCGCAGCTCGACGGCGAGGATCGCGGCGTCGGCGAGGCTGGCCAGGCTCTGCGCGTCGGCGCTGCTGCTGGTCGAGGGGGCCTCGATGACGATGTAGCCGCCCTGGCGACGCAGCGCCTCGAGGGTGTCGCGCAGCCGTTGCGACTGCATCAGCCCGGCCGCGGTCGCCGTGCCGCCGGTCGTGATCACCCGCAGCGACGGGATGCGCGGCGTGCGCTGCAACGCCCGGGCCAGCCCGATCCGGCCGGAGAGCAGGTCGGACAGGCCGGGCATGGCCGAGACGCCGAGCATCCGGGCCAGCGGAGCCGCCTCCACCACGGAGTCCGGCAGGTGCGCGCCGATCAGCACCACGTCGCTGCCGGTCCGGGCGAGCGCGGCGGCCAGGTTCGCGGCCACCAGGGTGCTGGCCGGGCCGCGGCTGGCGCCGGTCACCACGATGATCTGGTCGCCCGGTTCGAGCGCGGCCAGCACCTCGTTACGCAGCCGATTGAAGACCCGCCCACCCGGCCCGTACGGCTGGAGCACGTCGTCGAAATGTGGCGTGGTGCGCTCGTCCAGCGCGGCCAGCACGCCGACCCGGGCCCGGTCCCGCACGTCGGCCACCGTGCGCAGCCGCCGGTCGAAGCGTTCCCGGACGAACGCGAGCACGAGCCCGAGCAGCAGGCCGGCCATCGTGCCGGTGGCCATGTTCAGCATGCCGTTCGGGCTGGTCGGGCTGTCCGGCAGCCGGGCGTCGCTGATGATGCTCCCGGCGCCGACCGTGGTCGTGGTCAGCTCGTTCAGCTTGCCGCTCAGCGAGTTCAGCTGGTTCTGCGAGTTGCTGCGCAGGCTCTCCAGGTTGCCGCGCTGCGAGCTGCCGGGCTTGGCCACCGCCAGCTTGGTGTTGATGATGGTCAGGTTCGTGGTGAGCTGCCGCAACTTCAGGGTCAGCGACTTGATCTGGGCGTCCAGCCCGTACCGCGCGGTCTCCTCGCGGTTGCGCAGGTAGGCCTCCGCGAACGCGTGCGACCCGGCCTGGGCGGCGGCCGGCGTGTCGGCCTCGAAGCGCACCACCAGCACGGTGGTGTTCGCCGGCACCTCGACCGACACGTCCTTGGCCAGCTCGATCGGGTTGACCGAGGTACGCAGCAGCGCGGCGGCCTTGACCGCCACGGCGCCCGAGCCGACCAGCTGGGCCTCGGTGTCGAGGTTGATCGTGTTGTTGGTGCGTCCGCCCGCCGCGTTGGCGTCCTGGCCGACCGCCTGGACGAGGACCGAGGTGGCCGACTCGTAGACCTTCGGCAGCGTGTGCGTGACCCCGATCCCCGCGCCGAGGCCGGCACCCGTGGCGACCAGGAGGACCCACCAGTGCCGGCTGAGTACGCCCAGGTAGTGCGTGAGCTCGGCGGATACTGGGCGCGGTTCTTCCATCGGTACGGCGGCCCTTTCCCGGGTGGAGTGAGAGTTACGGCAATCGGGCGTTTCGCCCCCGAAGGGGTAAACGGCCCGCACGCCGCGACGTAACTGCTCACTTCCACCGAAAGCGGGTCACCCCAGCTTTGGCTCCACCCAGCCGCTCTCCACCAGGTACCCCAACACGACCTCGATCGCCTCGGGCACCGTCATCGTCGTGGTGTCGATGACCAGCTCGGCGTCGGTCGGCTCCTCGTACGGGTCGTCGATGCCGGTCATGCCGCGCAGCTGGCCGGCCCGGGCCCGCGCGTACAGGCCCTTGCGGTCGCGCTGCTCGCACACCTCGAGCGGGGTCGCCACATGCACCAGCACGAAACCGGCGCCCGCCTCGACCGCCATCGCCCGCACGGCGGCGCGGGCGTCCTCGTACGGGGCGATCGGGCAGGCGATGGACATGCCGCGGTGCCGGGCGACCTCGGCGGCCACCCAGCCGATCCGGCGCACGTTGCGATCCCGATCCGCCCGACTGAAACCGAGCCCGGCCGAAAGCTCGCGGCGCACCACGTCGCCGTCCAGGAACGTGATCGTCCGCTCGCCGGTTTCCCGCAGCGAGTCGGCCACGCCCCGGGCGATCGTCGACTTACCCGACCCCGAGAAGCCGGTGAAGAACACGACCAGGCCGCGGAACCGGCGCGGCGGGCGGACCCGGGTCAGCTCCTTGGCCACCGCGGGCGGGGTGTGCCACTCGGGCAGTGGGAAACCGCGATCCAGCAGGTCGTCGACTTCCGCCGGGGTCATCGCGAGCCGCCGGTTGCGCGGCGGGATGTCGTCGCGCCAGCGCCACTGGCCGTCCCGATTGTCGTAGGCGAGCTCGCGCGGCACCAGCACCCGCAGGCCGCCGCCGGAGAGCATGTCGCCCGTGGAGAGCACGTGGGTCACCCCGTAGGCCGTCGCCACCCGGGCGCGCAGCAGGGCGTCGCGCATCTCGTCGCCGCGCGGCAGCAGCGGCACCGCCACGATCGTGGCGGGCGGCATCCGGTCGCGGGCCGTGAAGATCGTCCGGACGAGGGCCTCGGGTGGCAGCCCGTCGGGACCGGGCCCGCTCACCGGGATCAGGATCAGCAGGTGCGCGGCGAGCGTCCGCGCGGCGTGCGCGATCTGCGCGAGCTGCGGGCGGTGCAGCGGCCGGTCGGCGATGACGCCGAGGACCCGCCCGGGTGGCAGCAGGGCCCGGACCTCTGCCGGCGTACGCCGCAGGCGCTGGAACGGGCCGTGGGTGCCGTCGCCCATCCGCTGGACCGTCCCGCCGATGCCCCACAGGCCGTCGCTGGTCGCCCAGGCGTCGTCGGCCTCGATCGCCGCGAGGGGTGCGCCCTCGGGGTCGGTCAGCACGACCGTGCGGTGCACCGGATCGTTGAGGTCGAGCGCGCCGGCTAGCTCGGCCGGGATCTCGAGAGTGACCGCGACCGGCCACGAGGTGCCGTCGGCGAGCCGGCCGCGCCGGCGTAACGCGGTCAGGTCGGCCCGACCGAGAAAACCGGTCAGCGGCGCATAGGCACCCGAGAGCAACAGCTCGAGATCCGCCAGCTCGTGCGGGCGCGGCGTGTACGAGGGCGCGTCACGCAGGACGTCCTCGGGCAGCATCGAACCGTTGTTCACCGTCACATCCCCCTGGAGAAGACAGATGGACAGTTTCGCAGTACCTCGCCAGCGGGTCGAGCGGGGCTGGCTTCTCTGTCTGATCTCGACTCGAGCGACGTCTGATCTCGACTTGAGCGACACAAATAACATGATCAGGTAGTCGACAAAAGGTATATTTCCCCTAATACTGGGCGATCGTGAGACGCCGACCAAGTCGATTCCGGTTCCTGCACCTCGCCGCCGTGCCGACGGTCTTCGCGCTGGCCGTGCTGGCCACGCTTGCCTGGGCCTGGACCGGGGGCGTCGACCAGGTCGGCCTGCCCTACGGACCGCCCGGCGACCCCGTCGTGGTAGCGCCCGGCGCCACGCCCGGCCTGGCCGGGATGCCCCGCCTGCCCGGCGTGTCCGGCCTGACGGGCCTACCCGGCGTCGCCGGCGCACCGGCGGCCGCGGCCGGGGTCGAAGCCGCACCCGGGACACCGTCCCCGGGCGATCCGGCCACTTCGGGAGCCACTGCGCCGGCCGCGTCGCCGCCCCCACCGGGAATCGCCCAGGTGCTGCCCCGCCGCACAAGCTCCGGCCCGTGCCGCACCGGCGTGAACCTCGTGCCCACCTGCGGCGTGCTCTGGGGTGTCGCGCCCGGGGCCTTCACCGACGCGCGCGGCCAGCAGGCCCTCGCGGCGTTCGAGCGTAAGACCGAGCGGCATCAGGACATCTTCCACGCGTACCACAACGGGCAGCGGCAGCTGTTCCCGACGAAGACGGAGATCGCCATCGCCCGGCAGAAGGGCAAAGAGCGGATCCTGCTCCTCAACTGGAAACCGGTCGGCGTGTCCTGGGCGAAGATCGCCAAGGGTGACCCGCGGACTGACGCCTTCCTGGACCGGCTCGCCGTACACATCAACCACAGCTTCCGCGAACGGTTCTTCTTCGCCATCCACCACGAGGCCGAGGACCAGGTCCGGGAAAAGAAAGGCTCCGGGTACGAGGCCGAGGACTACGCCGCGATGTTCCGGCACGTGGTGCTGCGGCTGCGCGCACACGGTGTACACAACGCGGTCACGGTGCTGATCCACATGGCCTACGTGCCGCACACCAGCGAGAGCTGGTTCGAAGACATGTACCCCGGCGACAGCGTGGTCGACTGGATCGGCTTCGACACCTACGCCTACAGCGACCCGGGCTACGGCCACGGCGACTTCGCCGAACTGCTCAACCGGCGCTCGAAGGCCAAACCCAACTGGCCCGGCTTCTACAACTGGGCGAAAAAGAAACACCCGAACAAGCCGCTGATGGTCGCCGAATGGGGCGTCTGGTCATCGAAGCGCAACCCGGGCCACAAGGCCGAGTTCTACCGCGAGGTCGGCCAGCAGATCCGCCAGTTCCCGAACATCCGCGCCCTGATCCACTTCGACACCCCGCACAGCCCGGCGGGCCGCGACTCCCGGGTCGACACCACACCGGAGGCCCTGCGCGCCTACCGCTGGCTGGGCCACCTCCCCATCTTCCAGGTCGAGGTGCGACCCCTGCTCCCGTGACCCGGCCGGCGCCGGTCACCCAAGCAGGAGGGCTAGGACCGGCGCCGGAATGGCCCATGCGGGATGCGTGAAACTGGTTATGTTCTTGGTGGCTAGTACGCCAGCGCCGAACCGATTCTCGGTGACAAGCGCCTCTGATCTCCAGCCCTGCGTCACCCACTTGGCCTCGACCGGGGTCGTATGGGTGGTTCCGCTGGCGGTCGGGATCGCAATGGGTCCGAAGTCGATCTCGTTGCCGCTGCCGGTCCGGAGGTAGCCGACGGTGTCGCTGCTCACCCACCGGCCTGGCTGCTGGTCGTCGATGGCGATCGCGAGATGAACCGCCAGGGCCGACTCGGTCAGCGCCGTCATATTCGGGACCGGCGTCCCGGCGCGCAGGTGATGCCCCAGCCACGAAAGCAAAGGGTCTGTCAGATATAGCTTGGATTGTGCCCCGCTGACCCGGTCGCCGTTGTCGGAGAGTTGGTGACACCAGATGGCCGCGAAGTTGCGTACCAGACGATTGAGCCGGAGATCGAAGCTCTGGCGATTGGCGTAGCAGAGGCTCGATGCCACAGCGGTGCGATTGATCGGCGCGGTCGACCTCGCGTGCAACTCGCCGAGCAGCCGTGGGATCGAATCGATGGCCCCATCACGGTCCACATCGCGGTGTAGCCATGCCTCGAGGTCGTCGAGGAACGCCTTGCCCACGGCTCCAGTGCGGGTGTGCTCAGCGACTGCTCGAGGAAAGCCGCCGCTGGTTAGGTAGGCCTGCCAGGCAAGATCCAACTCGTCGACGAACAGCTCGAGGTCGGTTGCGGATTTGCGGGAGGCCTCGCCCTGAAGGTCCCAGACCGCAACCGGCTGAGGCCGGGGGATGTGCGGCCGGGTCGCGGCAAGCACATCGCGGAATCGCATGGGGTGCAGCAGTCGGAGGCGCCTGGCGTTGGTGGATCCTGCTCGGCCCGCGAGGAGGTCTCTTTCTATCTCGCCGGTGTCGCTCCACGAGGATCCCGTGCAGACGACTGTGTCATCGCCGAACGAGGTGTTGTCGCGCGGAAATTTCAGCGCGGCGGTCCATCCGTCGATGCCGGTGACCTCGTCCAGCAGCCATACCCGCCGGCGTGGTCCTGAGGCTATGTCGACCGACCTGGTCAGCTCGCGTCCGAGCGCGATCGCGCGGGTGAGGCCTCGTACGTTCATTCCGTCGGCGGGAAGGTAGATGACCTGTCTCGGGTCGACGTCAGGGCGTCGGCACAGTGCGAGCGCGGCGTCCTTCAAGGCGACTGACTTGCCGACTCGGCGCGGTCCGCGGAGCAGGATCAGTCGATCATCAAGCTGGTCCGTGGCGAGGTCGTCCAGGACCGTGGACCGATAGCCAAGATCGTGTTGAGCGCGGTCCCTGAGCGTACGGTCGTCCTGGCTCCAGGCCAGCGGATCCGACCCGGCCGCGGCCGCTCGCCACCAGGGATTGACTTGGTTGAGCCGAGCGCGTACCTCATCATCCCGCACGCGCCAAGCTTACCATAAGGGGGTGGGTTTTGATGTATGTGGCTTACCAAAAGGGGGTGGGTTTTGGTGTGTTCGGCTTACCAAAAGGGGGTGGGTGCTGAGGGTTAAGGGCACACGCGACAAGGGTGGGTTCGACGCGCTGAGACTTGTCTTGCGTCGATCCGCCGGGCGCGCTCGGTGGCGCCCATTTGTGAGCGGCCGCCTGAAGCCCGGCGGATCGATCAGGTCAGCTGGTTTCGCCGGCCATGCTGAAGGAGCGGAGGCGGTCGATTGCCAGTAGCGTGCCGCCGATCACGAAGATTGAGCTCATCACGATCGCGACCGGTAGCGACACCCGGCCGGTCAGCAAGCCCGTCGGGGCGATTTTGTCGCTGATCGCGATGACGTATTGCTCGATGCTCAGCACCCGTGTCCCGCTGACGAAGCGGCCCAGCAGACCTTCCCAGACCAGGATGTAGACCAGGCCGAGGAGCACCGGGCGCCGGGTCAGCAGGCTGAGCATCAGGAAGAAGGCCGTGTAGGCGCAGGCTCCGATGGCTGCCCCGGCGGCCAGGGCCAGCCCCAGCCGTACCGAATCGGCCATTGTCCCGGCGATGAACAGTGGCACCGCCGCGGTGACCGC
>Ga0307512_10005754_pt1 | contig 12787 bp, 5 predicted proteins | sample 14_EM_MG_FD_200267 | JGI IMG/M metagenome (GOLD analysis project Ga0307512, IMG submission 200267) | Populus trichocarpa ectomycorrhiza microbial communities from riparian zone in the Pacific Northwest, United States - 14_EM | ecosystem: Host-associated > Plants > Roots > Unclassified | place... | reverse complement strand
ACCCCGATGTGCGCGGCCGGGCGCGCGTAGGCGGGACCCACCAGCGAGGCCTCGATCGGCGTGCCGCTGCGCTGGTGGTAGAAGAACGCCATCGCGTCGGAGCGCAGGCTGTCGTAGAGATCCGCGCGGATGTCGAAGGGCGCGCTGTTCTGCCCGTCCACCACCAGGACGAACCCCGAGCCGGCCTTCCGGTACGCCGAGAAGTCCGCGGTGTGGGTCGCCTCGCCCGAGGCCGTGTCCGTGCCGTGTACGACGGTCCTGCCGGAGGCGGCCACGGCGCCCGATGCCCTGCGCAACTGCCAGGTCAGCGGCTGGGTGGCCGAGGTGACCACAGTGGCCCGCTTGGGGCCGTCCGGCAGGTAGCCCGCCTGGTTCACGCGCACGGGCGTCGTCGCGGCGGCGGCCGGGTCCGCGGCCGACGGTGGGGCGGCTGACGGTGACCCGGCGGACGACAGCCCGGTCGCGCCGGGGGCGAGGGCCATTCCGCCGGAGAGCAGGGCCGCCGTCAGCAGGGCGGCCGTCGTGCGTTTTCTCGTACGGCGTCTTGTGGGGCGGCGGTGCACGTGCGGGAACGTGAGCATGGAGCGCCTCCCGGTGCCTGGACTGGGTCCACGGATGCCGTCTCACGGGGACGACAGGACGGTGGGAGCGCTCCCAAAACGGAGCATTGCATGGCCATGTCACAGCGTCAATGCTCCGCGCACGACCCGGCCGGGGCGCGACGGCCGACCCGGTCGAGGCGGGTCGAGGGCGTGCGGGTCGAGGGCGGTGCCTCAGCTGCCGAACACGCGCAGCGAGAGCCAGAGGGCCACCACGGCCGGGATCAGGGTGGCGGGCACGGTGATCAGACCGAGCCGCGTGAACTCGCCGAGATCGACGTCGTGTTCGTGCTGGTGCACGATGCGCCGCCACAGCAGCGTGGCCAGCGATCCGGCGTAGGTGAGGTTGGGGCCGATGTTCACCCCGAGCAGTACGGCGAGGACCGGGCCCGGGCCCGCCACAGCCGCCAGCGGCAGCAGCACCAGGACCGCGGGCAGGTTGTTGATGAGGTTCGCCAGGACGGCGGAGAGGGCCGCGATGCCGAGCAGGGCCAGCAGGCTCGACGAGTCGGGGACCAGGTGGCCGAGCACGTCCGCGAGGCCGTTGTCGACCACGGCACGCACCACGATCCCGAGCGCCAGGACGAAGGCGAGGAAGGCCGGCGAGGTGGCGCGCAGGACGGCGAGCGGTGTGGTGTGCCCGCGGACCAGTGCCCGGCCGGCCAGGACGAGCGCCCCGGCCAGCGCCGCCCAGGCCGGTTCGATGCCGAGCGCGGACGCCACGGCGAAGCCCGCGAGCGTACAGGCGACCGTGACCAGCGCGAACACGGGCAGCTCGACGGGCTCGACCGTGGTCGGCTCCGGGGCCTCGCCCTTGAGGTCGTCGGCGAAGAAGCGCCGGAAGACCAGGTATTCGGCGGCGATGGCGACGGCCCACGCGGGCCCCATCAGCACCGCGAACCGGGTGAAGCTCAGACCGCTGGCCGCGAACGCCAGCAGATTGGTGAGGTTGGAGACGGGCAGCAGCAGCGAGGCCGTGTTCGACAGGTGGGCGGTGGCGTACACGTGCGGCTTCGGGCGGGCGCCGAGCTGGGCCACGGTCGCGAACACCACCGGAGTGAGCAGGACGACGGTGGCGTCCAGGCTCAGCACGGCCGTGATCACCGAGGCGAGAAGGAAGTTGGCGGCCAGCAGCCGTTGCGGCCGCCCCTTGGACGTACGGGCCAGCCAGGCGCCGCACGCCTGGAAGAGTCCCTCGTCGTCGCAGAGCTTGGCGAGCACGAGCACCGCGGCCAGGAAGCCCACGACGGGTCCGAGCAGCTCGGCTTCGGCGCGGGCGTGGTCGAGGGTGATCGCACCGGCCGCGATCACCACGCCTGCGGCCGGGACCGCCACGGTGGCCTCCGGCAGGCCGAAGGGGCGGATCACGGCACAGGCCAGTACCGCCACGAGGAGAACGGCGGAAAGGGCTGTGGCGAGTGCGGAACTCAGGGTTCGTCCTTCGGGAGTGATTGTCGGTTTCGTTGAATCGAATCAGACGGCCTGTTGCGGAGGCGAACGGGGGTGTGTCGAAGACCCCGCCCTCAAGCTCCTTCCCTGCGTTCTTGGGTTGCACATTCCAACGAATTACCGGCGGCCGAACTCTTCTCCACCGATGCCAAATCGGTACTTACTTCGGGTAACTTGGGAGTGTGTGATTCCGAATCGCATTGCTTCGGGCTTCTGTTGACACTTTGTCTCCGCCAAAGACGTTGCGGGAAATGGGGGATTGAGAGCGTTCTCTTGTTCCGGGGCGGTGCGTTGTGCAAAGGTGCACCCGTAAGCGTGCAGGAAAAATTCCGTACCCCTTGGTATGGACTATTTCTGCGGGGGCTATGGAGGAAAGTGCACGTGAGCGACGCGACCCCGTCGAATTCCCCTACAGCCGGAAGCCTGTTCGATGCGACGGATGAACGGCTCACGGCAGACCTGAAGAGGGGCTCGGGCAAGACACCCGCCCAGTATCCCTCCGGGGAACTGCTCTCCCGGCACTGGGTGCCGGTCTTCTCGTACGCACGACTGTGCACGAACGGTGCGCAGTACGCCGGAATGCTCACCACCGCCGCATTCACCCGGCTCTTCGGGGAGTCGGTGCGGCGCACCGGACCGAAGTCGGCATGGCGCCCGCAACTGCTGGTGGCCGTGCGCCGAATAGCGGGCGAATGGGACGCCGACAAACGCCGGGAGCTGCTCCGCCCCGAGTTGCGGTCCGACCCGAACGGCAAGGAACGGGCCGCGGACCGGCTTCTTCCGCCGGAGAACAGGCGGCTCGTGTCCCGCGCGTTCCACCGACTGCCGGAGTCCGCTCGCTGTGTTCTGTGGCACGCGGAGGTGGAGGCCGAGGATCTCGCGGTACCGGCCCGGCTGCTCGGAATCTCCGTCGAGGACGCTTCCGTCGCGCTGGACCGGGCGCGGGAACTGCTGCGCCAGAACTGCCTGGAGAACCATCGCGAACTCGCCCCCGACGAGGAGTGCCGCCGCTACAGCCGGCTGCTCGACGTCTCGCTCCGGCCCGGCGGCAGGATCTGCCCCGATCTGCGGGAGCACCTGGCCGGCTGCCCGCACTGCCAGTCCACGGCCGGCCAGCTGGACCAGTCGGGCGGCCGTCTCCCGGGCCTGCTGGCCGAGGGGGTGCTCGGGTGGGCGGCCCAGCGCTATCTGGAGTCCAGGCCGGGGCGCCGGGTCCGGACGGAGGAGACGCAGGCGGGGCCCGTGGTGTCGGTGGCCCCGGGCATGGACCCCCATCCGGGTGTGGGCTCCTACCCGGCGGCCGCGGGATCCCGCCCGGGCACCGGGACCGAGCCCGTTCCGGGTTCCGTCCCTCAGCCGGGTACCGGACATCCCTCGCGACGCCCCTCGGAAGCCGATCTCTTCTCGGACACCGATTCCGTCTGGGGGCCCAGCCCTCGGCAGGCTTTCGATGCCCCGGGCCCCGGGCCCCGCCCGGATCTCGCCCCTCACCCGGGAGCAGGCGCCCACCCGGCCGCCGGTCCGAGCGCCGATCCCGGTCCGGGCACCGGGTCCCACCCGACCGTGAGCGGCCACACGAGTACAGGCCACGCCTCGGGTGCCGGCTCCCAGCGGGACACCGGTCGTCGTGCGGGCGCCGCCCTCCACAGCGCGGGTCCGCGCCACGCCGTACGGCTTCCGCCGCACGCGGACTCCCGCCCGGGCGAGCCCGGCAGGCGCTCCCCGCGCCGACGCAACGTCGCCCTGGCCGTGCTCGCGATCAGCGGCTGTGTACTCGTGCCACTGGTCCTGTGGTCCGGCGGGGACAGTACGGGGCAGCCCTCCTCCTCGGATGCCGGGACGGCGTCGGAGGAGCCGGACGCCAGGCCGACCAGGGTCGGCACCGGCGGCACGGGGCCCGGCACCCTGAGCGGGCGGCTCCGCAACGTCGGCAGCGGCGACTGCGTCGGGATCGCCGACGGCAAGGCCACCGCGGGCGTGGAGGCCACCGTCGCCACCTGCAGCTCCTCGGAGCGGCAGCAGTGGGCGTACGAGACCGACGGCCTGCTGCGCAGCCTGGCCGACAAGGACCTGTGCCTCGACTCCCGGCTCCCTTCGTCCGTCAGGCTGGGTCCGTGCGACGGCGACAAGGACGAGGTGTCGGTCCGCTACGACCTCACCCTTGAGGGAAACCTGGTGCCCCTGGGGCGCCCGAAGCTCGCGCTGGCACCCGTCTCGGGGGACGAGGAGACGGGCCTGGTCCTCAAGACCCGTAGCGAGGGCAAGGCCCAGCGCTGGGAGATCGACACCTCGGTGGACTCGCTCCAGATGGAGTGGATCACGTCGTACACCAACAGCGACACGGCCAAGCCGACGCGCGCCCCGAGCCCGGGGCCCACCCGCACACCGCCCCCGCCACCGAAGCCCGCGCCTTCCCAGACGCCCCCACCGCCTCCGCCTCCGCCCCCGACGCCCGCCCCCGCCCCGAGCTGGGTGTGTTACGGCTACTACTGCTGGTACGACGGCGGATCCGGCAGCGGCTACGGAGGAGGCGGCTACGGCGGCGGATACGGGTACGGCGGAGGCGGTTACGGAGGTGGTGGCTATGGCGGAGGCGGTCACGATGGCGGCGGCCGGTGAGCCGACGGTCCGTCAGGCCCCCCGAGGCCTCCGGCGCGTCACTCCTCGCCGAGCGTCAGCTCCGCCCAGATCGTCTTGCCCTCGGGGGTGTGGCGGCTGCCCCAGCGCTCGGTGAGCTGGGCGACCAGGAGCAGACCGCGGCCGCCCTCGTCGAAGACCTTGGCGCGACGCAGATGCGGGGCGGTGTGGCTGGCGTCCGACACCTCGACGATCAGCGTGGTGGCGTCGTGGATCAGCCGTAGCCGGATCGGACGCTCGCCGTACCGGATGGCGTTGGTGACGAGTTCGCTGACGACCAGTTCGGTCGTGAACGCCGCCTCGCTCAGCTGCCAGGTCTCCAACTGCTGGACGACCTGCTTGCGGATCGGGGCGACGAGGGCCGGATCGGCCGGGACCTCCCAGGTCGCCACCTGCGAGGCCGGCAGCCCCTTCGTCCGGGCGAGCAGCAGGGCCACGTCGTCGGAGGCGCCGGTCGCCGGGAGCAGCGACTGGAGGATGTCGTGGCAGGTCTCGTCGAGGGAGCCCGCGCCGCGTCCGAGCGCCCGGCACAGCACCGCGCGGCTCTCGTCCGGGTCACGGTCACGGCTCTCGATCAGACCGTCGGTGTACAGGGCGAGCACCGTGCCCTCGGGCAGCCGCAGTTCGACCGACTCGAACGGCAGCCCGCCCAGGCCCAGCGGAGGCCCCGGCGGTACGTCGATCTCCTCGGGCGAGCCGTTCGGCCGCAGCATCAGCGGTGGCGGGTGGCCCGCCCGGGCGAGGGTGCAGACGCGGGTGACCGGGTCGTACACGGCGTACAGACAGGTGGCCCCCACCTCGCCGGTCGTTCCCTCGGCGCCGGCCTCCGAGGAGAGCCGGACGACCAGGTCGTCGAGGTGGGTCAGCAGCTCGTCCGGTGCCAGGTCGATGTCGGCGAGGGTGCGCACGGCGGTCCGTAGCCGCCCCATCGTGGCAGAGGCCTGGACCCCGTGGCCGACGACGTCCCCGACGACCATGGCGACGCGCATCCCCGACAGCGGGATCACGTCGAACCAGTCACCGCCGACCCCGGCCCGGGCCGCGGGCAGATAGCGGGAGGCCGCCTCGACGGCGGCCGTCCGGGGGAGTGTGCGGGGCAGCAGACTGCGCTGCAGGGCGATGGCGGTCTCGCGCTCGCGGGAGAAGCGCCGGGCGTTGTCGATGCAGACGGCCGCCCTGGCCGTGACCTCCTCGGCCAGCAGGACGTCGTCGGCGGTGAAGGGGTCGGGGCGCCGGAACCGGGTGAAGACGGCGACGCCCAGCGTCGCGCCGCGGGCCTGGATCGGAACGGACATCGTCGTGTGGATGCCGAGTTCCCTGACGCGCTCGCCGCGCGCCGGATCCCAGGCGAGCCAGTCCGTCAGCGTGCTCGTGGGATCCGTGGCCACGATGGGCCGACCGGCCACCAGGGAGTCGGCCTGGGGCGAGGAGGCGGGGTAGACGTCGATCTGGCCCAGCTTGGTCACGGCCTCCGGATTGCCGGGGTTCACCGACCGGTGGGCGGCGCGGCGCAGGCTCACGGGAGCGGAGATCGGGCCGGTGTACGGCTCGCTACCGTGTTCCGGCGGGTCCACGAGGTCGATGCTGACGAAGTCGGCGAGCGCGGGCACGCAGACATCGGCCAGCTCCTGGGCCGTACGGGTGACGTCGAGGGTGGAGCCGATGCGGATGCTCGCCTCGTTCACGATCTGGAGGCGCTCCCGGGCGAGGTACTGGTCGGTGAAGTCGTGGGCGGACAGACAGACGCCGACCACCCGGCCCTCGGCGTCGGTCAGCGGTGCCATCCGCGCCAGCCAGGCCAGCGCGCCGTCCGCCCTGCCGGTGCCCTGGGTCTGTACGTCCTTGCGCCGCCCGGTCAGGAGCACCTGGAGCATGGCTGCCTCAAGCTCCTCGTTCTGCGGTCTGCCGCCGATCTCCGGGATGCGCAGCCCACGGATGCGTTCCTCCGGGAGGCCTATCGACTCGGCCATCACCGCGTTGACCCGCCGGAGCCGCAGCCGCTCGTCGAAGAGGGCGGTGGCGCAGGGTGACTGCTCCAGGAACATGGCGGAGAGGGAATCGGCCTCCGTGGGCGGCTCGCCGTTCTCCAGCGGGGTGACGACGAGCCAGTCGCCGCGGTCGCCGAGCTCGGGGCTGCGCCGGTGCGCGAGCACCCATACGTTCAGGATCCGGCCGTCCCGGTGGCGCAGCGCGAGTGTCTCGTTCCAGCGGCGGTCGGCCGACGGGGGGAGCAGGGCTCCGGCGTCCGTGGCCAGCAGGTTCGCGGCGGGCAGGCCCACGACCTCGGCGGGCGCATGGCCGAGCAGGCGCCGGGCGCCCTCGTTCCACTCGACGAGGATGCCGTCGCCGTCGATGACGGCCCGCGCGGTGGCGGTCTCGTCGAACGGGTACCCCGGGCTGTCGTCCGAGGATTCGTTGGGGCTCCGCATCGCCGCCACTCCATTGCGCACACTCACCGTGAACAGGTGCGTCACTTGCGTTCCAGCGTAGTGCGTCGGGGTCTTCCGCACATGGCACACCGGCCCGCGCACCTGGCCCCCTCCCGGGTCCCTCGGCCGCCGTGGGATTCAGGCCGATGTGATGCCAGGGGCAGGAAGCGCTTACCGGAGTCTTGACGGTCACACGTGCCGCACTGTCAGAATCTGTTTGTTCGCGACCAGTTGTGAGCAAATGTGAGCCCTTACGAAAGGGAAACGCCGTGACGGTGACTCGCAGGTCCGTACTGATCGCCGGCACAGCGGCCCCCGCGGTCCTCGCGGGCTCCTCCGAAGGATGGGCCGCCGAGGAAACCGCTCTCCGGGCCCGGCCCGCCGTCGGAGGGCGGACCGTCCCGCTCCGCGACGGCTGGCGCTTCGCGCTCGTCGACCCGGCCGGTCTCACCGACCCCACCGGCGCGTACGCCCGGGCCGCCGAGCCCGACTACGACGACTCGGCGTGGCGGCGGATCGCCGTACCGCACGACTGGAGCATCGAGCTCAGCCCCACCACGGACCACGGCACGACCAGCGGCACCGGATTCTTCCCCGGCGGCCTCGGCTGGTACCGCATCGCCTTCACCCTCCCGAAGGCGTACGCGGCCAAGCAGGTCTCCGTCGAGTTCGACGGTGTCCACATGGACTCGTCCGTGTACTGCAACGGGCGGCTCGTCGGCCAACACCCGTACGGCTACACGGGGTTCGCCCTCGACCTCACCGACCTGCTGCACACGGACGGCACCACCCCGAACGTCATCGCGGTCGAGGTCCGGAACCGGCTCCCCAGCAGCCGCTGGTACTCGGGCAGCGGGATCCACCGCGAGGCCCGCCTCGTCGTCACCGACCCGGTGCACGTCCAGCGGTGGGGCACCCAGGTGACGACACCCGACATCGGGAAGGACCGGGCGCTCGTACGGGCGCGGACGACTGTCGTGAACGCGTCGGGCGAAGCGAGACGGGCCGAGGTGAGATCGGCGGTCGTGGACCCGGACGGCCGTACGGTGGCGCGCGGGACGTCCACGGTCACGGTCGGCGCGGGCCCCGCGACCGTCACGCACGACCTCACCGTCCGGGGCCCGCGGATGTGGGACATCGACACACCCGTCCTCTACACCCTGAAGACCGAGGTCCGGGTCGGCGGCCGCACCGTCGACACCTACGAAACCCCCTTCGGTATCCGGCACTTCACCGTCGACGCCGACAACGGCCTGACCCTGAACGGCCGTTACCTGAAGCTCCGGGGCGTCAACCTCCACCACGACCTGGGCGCCCTCGGCGCGGCCGTCAACGCGGACGCCGTGGAACGCCAGTTGAGGATCATGCGGAGCATGGGTGTCAACGCCCTGCGCACCTCGCACAACCCGCCCGCCCCCGAGGTGATCGCGGCCTGCGAACGGCTCGGCATCGTGATGATGGTGGAGGCCTTCGACTGCTGGCGGCGCGGCAAGAACCGGTACGACTACGGGCGCTTCTTCGACGCGCACAGCGACGCCGACATCGCCGAGATGGTCCTGGCCGCCCGCAACTCGCCCGCCGTCATCTTGTGGTCCATCGGCAACGAGATTCCCGACTCGACCTCGACCGCCGGCCTTGCCATGGCAGACCGGCTCATCGACGACGTGCGCCGACTCGATCCGACGCGGCCGATCGTCATCGGCTCCGACAAGTACCGCGGCCTGCCCGCCGTCGGATCGCCGGCCGATCTGATGCTCGCCAAGATCGACGGACTCGGCCTCAACTACAACACCGCCGCCTCGGTCGACGCCCTGCACGCCCGCTATCCGCGCCTCTTCCTCTTCGAGTCGGAGTCCTCGTCCGAGACGTCCACCCGCGGGGAGTACCAGGAGCCGGAGCGCCTCAACACGGGCGAGAACCACACCCCCGGCCGGCGCGCGACCTCCTCGTACGACAACAACCTCGCCTCCTGGACGATGAGCGGCGAGTACGGGCTGAAGAAGGACCGGGACCGGAAGTGGTTCACGGGCGAGTTCCTGTGGTCGGGGATCGACTACCTCGGCGAGCCGACGCCGTACGACGTGTTCCCGGTCAAGGCGTCCTTCTTCGGCGCGGTCGACACGGCCGGCTTCCCGAAGGACATGTACCACCTCTTCAAGAGCCAGTGGACCGAAAAGCCCATGGTCCATCTGCTCCCGATGAACTGGACCGACCACCGCCCGGGCGAGATGGTCGACGTCTGGGCCTACTCGAACGTGGACACGGTCGAGCTGTTCCTCAACGGAAGGTCCCTGGGCACAAGGAAGTTCGACGAGAAGAAGACCACCGACGGGCGTACGTACCTGGAGACCACGGAGGCCACGGGCGACGACAAGACCGTCACCGGCGGTCCCTGGCCCGGGAGTTACACCAGCCCGAACGGCAGCGCGGGCAAGCTCCACCTCACCTGGAAGGTGCCGTTCGCCCCGGGCGAGCTGAAGGCGGTGGCCAGGCGGGACGGCAGGACCGTGGCCACCGATGTCCTGCGCACCGCCGGGGACCCGCACGCGCTGCGCCTCACCTCCGACCGCGAGTCCCTTGCCGCCGACGGCCGTTCGCTGTGTTTCGTGACCGCCGAGGTGGTCGACGCCCGTGGCGTGGTGGTGCCCGGCGCAGACCACTCCATCGCCTTCGACGTCGACGGCGGATCACTGGCCGGCGTCGACAACGGACGTGAGGAGAGCGCCGAGCGTTACCAGGCGAGCACCCGAACGGCTTTCCACGGCAAGGCCCTGGCGATCGTCCGCTCCGGCACCGAGGACGGAAGGCTCACGCTTCGGGCACGCTCGGCGGGACTACGGACGGCGACCGTGACCGTACGCGCCACGGCCGCGCGCCCGGAAGTTCGCACCCCAGCAGTCGACTTCGCTCCCGACCCCGGACCGGGTGGTGTCAACTACCCACTGGCGGACGCCAGTTACTCGGGCCGCCCGGACACTCTGCCCGCCGCGATGCTCGACGGCGACCCCGCCACCGGCTGGTCCAACGCCTTCCTCAAGGCGGCCACGGCCCTGCTGCCCGCCTTCGACGGCGCCCGCGAGGAGGACTGGGTGTCCGTCGAGTGGGGCCGGGCCCGCACCTTCGACCGGATCGAGGTCTCCTTCACGGTCGACGCCACGCACTCCCTGCCCGCCTCGGTGGAGGTCGCCGCCTGGGACGGGCGCCGCTATCGGCCGGTGAAGGGAGCCGACGTCGACTGGGCGACCTCGTCCGACGCGCCGACGGTGATCGCCTTCGACGCGGCACGCGGCAGCCGGCTCCGGCTCACCATGAGGAGCCGCCACCCGGGCGAGGTCCGGGGCGCCCTGCGGATCAGCCGTCTGGAGGTCCCGCCTCGCTGACCTGACGCTCACTCACCTGATGCTCCCTCATCTGCCGTTCGCCCGGCTGCTGTTCGACGGCCGGGAGCTCGTCGGCCGGGTGTTCGTTGGGCCGGTGGGCCTGCCGGTACTCCTCGGCCGTCGGCTTCGCCACCTGGGTGCCCTCGCCGTACAGCGCGCGCGAGAGCCGGGCCCGCAGGCGCAGCATCGGCATCCGGCGGTTCGGGCTCGGCACGCCGTTCGTGTCCTCGGCCGGGCCGAGGACGAGCCGCCGGGGCTGCTCGTGCTGGGTGAGGGTGTGCAGTTCGGCGGGGGAGAGGGGCCGGTGCAGTTCGACGTACTCGCCGTGCGGGAGCCGTTTGATCACGCCGGTCTCGCGGCCGTGCAACACCAGCTCCCGGTCCCGGAGTTGGAGGGCCAGACAGATGCGCCGGGTCGCGACGAAGACGATGACCGGGAGCACGAAGAGCGCGATCCGGACGGCCCAGGTGACCGTGTTGATGGACAGATGGAAGCGGGTGGCCACGATGTCGTTGCCGCCGCCCGCGAGGAGTATCAGGTAGATGCTGATCCATGCCGTGCCGATGGATGTACGGATCGGCCGGTTGCGCGGACGGTCCAGGAGATGGTGCTCACGCTTGTCACCGGTGATCCAGGATTCCAGGAACGGATAGGCGCCGATGAAGACGAGCAGGAGCGGGAAGACGACGATCGGGATCAGCACGCCGAGGACCAGCGTGTGCCCGGCCACGTTGATCTCCCAGCCGGGCATGATGCGCACCAGGCCCTCCGCGAAGCCCAGATACCAGTCCGGCTGGGCCCCCGTGGACACCTGGTCGGCGCGGTAAGGACCGTACGACCAGACCGGGTTGATCGACGCGACCGCCGAGATGAGCGCGATCACCCCGAACACCAGGAAGAAGAAACCGCCCGCCTTCGCCATGTAGACCGGCATGAACGGCGCGCCCACGACGTTCCGTTCGGTCTTCCCGGGCCCGGGGAACTGGGTGTGCTTGTGGTAGACGACCAGGATCAGATGCGCGACCACCAGAGCCGCCATGATCCCGGGAATCACCAGGATGTGCAGCGAGTAGAAGCGCGCGATGATGTCGTGCCCGGGGAACTCGCCGCCGAACAGGAAGAACGACAGATACGTTCCGACGATCGGCACGGACAGGATCGCGCCGTCCACGAACCGCATTCCGGTGCCGGACAGCAGATCGTCCGGCAGCGAGTAGCCGAAGAGGCCCTCGAAGAGCCCGAGCAACAACAGCGTCCAGCCGAACAGCCAGTTGACCTCACGGGGCCTGCGGAACGAGCCCGTGAAGAAGTGCCGCATCATGTGCATGAGCATCCCGGCGATGAAGATCAGCGCCGCCCAGTGGTGGATCTGCCGGATCAGCAGACCGCCCCGCACGTCGAAGCTGATGTCCAGCGTCGAGGCGTACGCCTCCGACATCCTGACGCCGTTCAGCGGGACGTAACTGCCGTGGTAGGTCACCTCGTTCATCGACGGATGGAAGAACAGCGTCAGATAGACGCCGGTCAGGATCAGGATGACGAAGCTGTAGAGGCAGATCTCCCCGAGCAGGAACGACCAGTGGTCGGGGAAGACCTTGCGCAGATACTTCTTGCCGAGGCTGTGGGTACCGAGGCGGCCGTCGAACCAGTCGGCGACGCGCTGACCGGAGGACTCCTTCGCCGCCTGTCGTCCGGTGGTGGTCACGCGGTCCCCTCCTTCTCGTCCTTCTCGCCCAGGTGCACGTGCGTGAGCTTGTCGGGGTTGGAGACGATGTAGAGGCCGGACACCCGGTCGCCCTCGGGAGTGAGGTCCATGACCAGGACTGCGTACGGCGACTCGCCCGTGAAGAGCACCGCGGAGTCGTCGCCGTTGACGCGCCGGTAGCGGATGTCCAGCCCTTGAGGTGCGCCCCGACCGGCGTAGGAGGTGAGGAGACGGATCGCCTTGTCCCGCCCGTGTATCGGCCGCAGCCCGGCCGGGCGCCGCTTGCCGCCGCCGTCGGACCACACCGTCACGTCCGGCGCGAGGATCTCCATCAGCGCGCCGATGTCCCCGCCGAGCGCGGCCTCGACGAAGCGCTCGGTCGCCTCTCTTCGCACCCGCGGATGTGCCGCGTACAGCGGGCGGCGGGCGTGCACGTGCCGGCGGGCGCGGTGCGCGAGTTGCCGGACGGCCGCGGGGCTGCGGTCGATGACCTCGGCGATCTCGGTGTGGGCGTAGCCGAACACCTCGTTCAGGACGAACACCGCCCGCTCCAGCGGGGACAGCGACTCCAGGACGACGAGCATCGCC
>Ga0307512_10005752_pt1 | contig 12788 bp, 8 predicted proteins | sample 14_EM_MG_FD_200267 | JGI IMG/M metagenome (GOLD analysis project Ga0307512, IMG submission 200267) | Populus trichocarpa ectomycorrhiza microbial communities from riparian zone in the Pacific Northwest, United States - 14_EM | ecosystem: Host-associated > Plants > Roots > Unclassified | place... | reverse complement strand
CACGTGCCGACAGGCCGCCAGCAGCAACGCCATCGCATGCTCGGCGACCGACGCGCCGGTGTAACCCGGGGTGTTGCAGATCTTGATGCCGCGCTTGCGGCACGCCATCACATCGACGTAATCGAATGCTGTTCCGGTGGTGACGACGGCACTCAGCCGAGGCAATTGCGCGAGATACGCTGCGTCGATCGTCGCATTCGCGGTGACCAGCAATCGCGTTGCTGCGGCCTGCGCAGCAATCACGGAACCGTCCGGCGACCATACTGGGTCGACTAGCTTCTCCAGCTGACCGACAAGCGCCGTCGGCACATCCTCCCGGCCCATGCGCAGCAGCGTCGACCATCGCTCATGTTCGGTCGCACCTTCCATCGACTTCCTTTCATCGGGTTCCAGGTCAAGTGTTGTCCAGATCGGCTGGAAACCCAGAAATCCTTGCGACGAGAATCGAACCAGCGGAACGGTATCAGACGAAATCAGTCGATTTCCGGCGCCCTACAAGGCTGCGACAGATCCCTTCCGCGCATCGCAGTGGCCGTTGTCGATAATCTCAGACCGCCCATAACGCGCAGGGGAATAGTCAGATTTGCGACACGACCCTTGTCGCCCGATCGGGCAGGGCAGGCCCGAGGTGACATGACAGTTGTTCCGACGCATCCGCCTGCCCATATGGCCGAACGCTGGGAGAAATTGACGGGTAGGTCTGCACGCGCGAGTGCTACCCACTCAGAGCGTCCAGGGAACGACGTCGTCCTGCGGCGCCGTGGCAAGGTAGGGTTCATTTTTGTAGATATAGAACTGACCGTTCGCTAGGGCGACCGTGCTCAGGTGCTTGACGAGGTCCCCCGAGTCGAAGGGGGTCTTCGCCGAGACAAGTCGGTAGGCCGTTTCATAGCCGCGCCGCACGGTCAACGGCATCCACATCGGTTGTTCCGGCACGAGGAACGCGTGTTGGTCGGCCAGCCACCGTGCCTCGGTCGCCACGCCCGACGTCAGTAGGACGAATGTGTGACAGACGAGCGCAACGCGAGTGTCGCTCGCCTCCACTTCGTCCTCATGCTCGTCCTCCTCACCCCAGTAGCCGACGAAAAAGGCGTGATCCTTAGCAGCCGTAGGACCAGGCTCACTGAGCACGCGATAACCCGGCAGGCCACGGCCGAGCATGCTGTCGCGCAAAGCGCCGCAAGCCCTCTTGAAGGTGGCCGTGAGCTGCTCGAGGACCACCGGATCGGGCTCCGCGAATGCGCTCTGCGACTCGTCACGCCGACGAGCTACATCGTCGAAGATCTTCCTGAAATCTGCTTCAGAGGCCATCACGCTTGACAGTACTGCGGGACCGCACAACGAGGCTACGTAGCGTCGCCGATGTATCTGACTACGTGCCGGATCCCCTTAACAATCTGGGAAAACGCCTCGTCCTGGTTCGGCCAACTCGTGACGGCGCGGCCGTCCTGGGGCATCGCCTGGAGTTCTGTCACATCGAGGCCGTGCCAGTCACAGTCGCGAAGAATGATCGGAATGACCTGTGCCGTGCCCTCCCGATGCCGCTGCATTGCCCGTTTCATCTCAACATCTCGACAGTACCTGGACGCAAGAAAGTCAGCGCTGATCAGGAGAAGTATGACGTCAGCTGCCTCGAGATTGGAGTCGATCTCGTCGCGCCACATAGTCCCGTACCTAATGTGCCTGTCGTGCCAAGTGTCGATGAGCCCCTCGATGCGCAACGCCGAGAGATGGCGATCGAGCTGCGCACGAAGGTCTTCGTCACGATGGGTGTAGGAAACAAATACGGACAGTCGTCGCCTCCCGGTCTCCTCACCCCTCGGGTGCGGCCCGGTCGGCGTTGTTGGCGGGAGCGGATCAGTCGGGCCGCCCGGCTCGGGTTGCCCAGCCGGTCGCGACCCGGCACCCGGGTGCCGGTCATCGACCGCACCCAGCGTATACAGCAGCTGTCGCTGGGCCTCCGTTATGCCAGTTGCCCCAGTGATATCCATCTTCTCGAACTGCCTAAGCACACGGAGGACTCGTTCATCTCGCCCCTCCTGCCCGATCCCGGCGATGTGGATCGCCTCGTCCATGCCGACGTAGGCCAGCAGGCCCGAGTCGGAGATCGAGGTGACCGATGCGATCGCCCCGGTGGATGGCCCGACCACGCCTCGTGGTCGGAGGTCGGGCAGCGCCCATCGCAGGATCCGACCGTCCTGTCCAGCACTCACGATCTCGTCGGCCCCGTCAACCAGAGCGAGCGACAGGACACCACCGGCGTGTACATCCCACTCGCGAATCAGGACGCCGTCGGACAACCGGCGGTGCCGCAACACTCCATCGCTGCCACCGGTAACCACGGTCTCGCCAATCAGTCGTAGGCATGTGATATGAGCCTCGACGGTCGCGAGAACCGTGTGCTGATCGGCAATGAGATCCCAGCGCCGAAGCTCGCCGTCCTCTCCGCCGGAGTAGAGAACCCTGCCATCCTCGGCGAACTCCACGCATCTGATCATGCCGGTATGGCCCTCAAACTCGCGAACCGCTCCGCCGCTCGAAATGTCCCAGATCCGAACCGTGAGATCAGCGCCGCCCGCAGCAACCCGACGGCCCGAAGGGTCGAAGGCGACCGCGTATAGCCAGTTTCGAGACCCGCTCAGACGGCCGACCTGAGTTCGTTCGCGTACGTCCCACAGCCGCACATCCCAGTCCTCGCTTGCGGACGCGAGCAGGGTGCCCGAGCTATCGAACGCCAGCGAGCGCACACCAGCGCCGTGGCCGGGCAGTTCACGCACACACTCCCCGGTGGATCCGTCCCAGAGCCGTACCACGCTGTCGTGGCCCCCGCTTGCGACATACCTGCCGTCGCTGCTCGCGGCCACAGCGAGCATCAGTTTGGATGTGCCGTTGAGCACCTCCAGGCACTCGCTCGTCGCGGTGTCCCAGAAACGGACGGTGGCGTTGTTGCTGACCGCAGCGAAGAGGCCGCCATCCACGTCCGCATCGATGGGCCAGACCGCACCGTCGCCCAACTGGATGGTACGCAGGCTCCGGGCGTGTTCCGGCACCGCGAAATCCCAGATGCGCAGGGTACCGTCCCGGCTGCCGCTGACGAGCCGTTCGACCCCATCATGGCAGGCAAGAGCGAGACCCCAGATCGGCCCGGTATGCCCGTACAGGTGAGCGACCAGCCGGCCGCTCGCGACGTGCCACACCCTCAGCACGCCGTCGTGGCAGCCGACAACCACATGGTCGCCCATACCGTTGAAGCGGACCCACCGCCCTGCGGCCGACCCTGCCGATTCGACCGGCAGGCGCTCCCCCCTCGCCCAGTCCCACAAGGCGAGGCAGAATCCGTCTCCGGCCACGGCCACAAGCGTTCCCGTCGGAGCCGTGTCCACACCCCACACGCTGCCCTCGTGCTCGCCGACGAGCGTCGGTCCCTGTGTTGCGGCATCGGCCCCCAGGGACCAGCGCAGCAAACGTGGATCAGTGCCGGCTGCGAACAGCGTCTCGCCGTCTGGGGAGAAGGCAATGCCACGGATCAGGTGCGCATGGCCCGCGAGATCGGTCGACAAGTCATTCATCAGGTTCCACACCCGGATCGCGCCGCGGTCATCGGTGCAGGCCAACCGGGTTCCATCGGGCGCGTACGCCAACGCCCGAACGAACTCGCCACGCCAGTGGAGCGTCTTAAGTCGGACACCTCCTGGCACCGTGAGGATGACGACCGAGCCACCAGCCTGACCGAGCGCCATCACCTGGCCCTCGGGCGAGAATTGCATCGCGAAAACGTAGTGGTGGGTGTCTGGAAATCGGCAGCCCACGAACTCGGTGTTCCGCGCACTCGCGCCCGGGATCTGCGCGGTGGAGAGGTCGAGTTGCCGCAGAACGAGGTCAGACAGGTTCTTGCCCGACATGTCGAAGCCAAGCGCGAGTTGAAGCGACATCACGTTCGCCGCGCCGAAAGAGCCGTGATCAGCGTTGTCTACTCGAAAACTGTCCAGCAGTACGTCCATCCGCGACGAAATTTGAGCGGTCGAGGCGAGCCGCTCCCGTAGCATTTCGATGATCGGTGCTGTCACGAAACGCCGCTGACTCTGCCGCACGAATTCCGGATAGCTGGCGTCAACTAGCGGGAATGCACAGATGACGTCGGCGTGTCCCGATTCAATCTCGTCGGCGACCATGGAGATCAGCCGTGCGACGGTGAACTCAAGTATCATGTACTGCAGCAAGAATCGACCGTCTCGCTCAGTCGCCAACGAGCGATGCAACAGCAACTGGAGCACGCCCGCCGTTTCAGAGCGGGATATCTTCAGATTGGCGCCGGCGCTGATCTCCCGGGCGGTCAGCGGTTGCCGGGAAACCGCCAGCCGGAACAGAACCAGTAGCTCCTGCGGCGACAGCCGACGAAAGTGCTGATCGAGCAGGTTCTCGAGATCGCTGAAAAGAACGTTGCCACCGTTGAGGAAATCCTCGATGTCGCCGCCGTGCAGGTCCGTGATGAGGTCGGCGGCCAAGCTGAGTGCCAGCGGATTGCCGCCGTATCGGTGCACTAGTTCGACGCGGGAGGCGACATCTCCGCGCATGGATCGGCGCTCAAGCAGCATCCTGGCCGGCGCACGCGACAGTCCGATCAGGTGCACCGACTGCACCCGGGGGTGGTCGTCTCGCAGCAGCGCAGGTCTCTCGCGCGAGGTGATGAGCACCATACTGCGGTGGGAGACGGTTGCCAGCTTCTGCAAGAACGAACGGTAGTCCTCGTACCCGGGGCGGAATTGGCTCGAGAACCTCTCGGAGTCGAGCAGAACCTCCAGATTGTCTAGCACGATAAGGCATCGATTTGTGGCGAGGCAGGAAAGTAGATGATCGAGGGGCGCAGAATCCGGCGCCCTTGGCCGCTCGGGAAATCGAGAAATGAGATGATCAACCAGCTCAGTGCATGACGGCGCATTAGTTAGCGTGTACCACAGTGTCTGTTTAAAGACTTCGCGCCGCACTGCGGTGAATTGATAGGCGAGGGCACTCTTACCCACGCCACCGACTCCGTATATAGTGCACACTCGACAGCCGGCCGCCTCCGATTTGATCAGCGATTGCATGCTCCGAGTCCGGTTGACAAAGGATTCAGCACTAGCGAAATACGGGTCGACGAATATGGATGCCATCGATATCTCCTGCGACGCTGGCCGGGCGCGAGTGGATGAATCATAGCGCCAATCTCAAGACCGAGTGTGGCACCTCCTACCAGCGGCGATCTTTGGCGGGAGTTCCGGCCCTGGGATAACTAGCGTGCCGTGGTGCCCGGAGCGGATGTGGACACATCTCTACGAGCAGCCGGACGAGTTTCTTCAAGCCCGGCTCGTGGCGACGTCTTCAGACGTGAGCGTCCTCGTGGATCCAGTAGCTGGTCAAGATAAGCCGACGACCCGAGAGCAGGGGGGTCGCCCGGTGCAGCCCTCGACCGTCGAACATCACGAGCGTTCCGGCCGATCCGGTGCAGGAGATGTCGGTGTAGCCGTAGTCGGTCTTGAGTTGCGCGACTTCATGTGGCCAGAAGCAGCCCAGGTACCAGATGTCGGTGTCACCGCCGAACCCGCGATCGTCGACGGTGTAGTCCCGCTCGATCTGGGCCTCCACCCAGCGGCGCCAACGCCCACGGTGGCTCCCCCGCAGATACATCATCGGCGCCTGTTGCGGCCCGATGTCTCCGAGGTAGAGGAATGCCTTCACCCGCTGCCGCCAGGTGTCCATGTGGTAATGCTGCTCGAAAGTCATAAAGTCGCCGAGTACCGTCTTGAGGCCGATCGTGCGTCGGTGCGGCACCGCGCGGTCGGAGATATAGCCCCGGGCGAGCTCACGCACCAGCTCCGACTCGAAGAACGGAGCAAACTCTACAAAGCGCTCCGCGTTTGTGATCATGTTCGCCTTGTCGCCTTCCGGCGAGACCTCAAACGCCTCGATCGCCGGAACCGCGTCCCGCATCGCGGCGATCATCGCGGCGGGAAGGAAGTTCGGGATGATGACAATCCCGTCACGGCGCAGGGCCGTCAGATGCGGGGCCGCCTGGGCGGAGACACCAGCGGGCGAGAGACTCCGCATATAGCGGTAGTACTTCGGCAGAAATCGAAGCACCGCGGTAAGGCCAAAATAGTGATCCGTCAGATAGCCGCGCAGCTGGGCCATGCGGCATCCTAACATCGATGTTTACAGATGAAGTGCTGCCATGTCGATAACGCTCGGCGTGGAAGAGGAGTTCTTGCTTGTCGATGCCGAAACCTTCCGACTTGTACCATCCGCCCGGCTTGTGGTTGCCGCGCTCCCCGCCGAGGTGGTACCGCTGATCAGACTTGAGACGCGAGCCACTCAGATCGAGTCAGCGACGAACGTACATACCGAGCTGACAGAGCTCGGTTCCGCGCTGTCCGAAGTCCGTGCCACTTTGGATACCGCAGCGCGTAGCGTGGGATGTCGCATAATGGCCACGGGCGGCTGCATTCTGCGCGACGGCGACGAGTTCCCGCTAGCTGATGAACGGTATGCGCAGATCGCCCGACGGTTCGGGTACCTCGAGGACGCTCGGGGGCTGTGTGCCTGTCAGGTGCACGTTGGTGTGCCTGATCGGCGGGTCGCGGTCGCTGCGCTCAACCACATTCGAGTCTGGCTACCTGTCGTACAGGCGCTGGGTTGCAACTCGCCTTTCGTTAACGGTCTGGAGACCGGTTACGCGAGCACTCGCGCGACGCTATTAAGCGCCTGGCCGACAGTGCGGCCGTCGCCACTTCTCCGGTCGTTGGAGCACCACGACGAACTCGTCGCCGACCTGCGCGCCGCCGGCGCGATGCTCGATCACCAGATGCTTTACTGGCACGCCCGTCTTTCCGCAGTCCATCCGACGATCGAGGTGCGGTGTGCTGACGCCTGCCTGACCGTCCGGGAGACGGTGCTCCTCGCCGCACTTGTCCGAGCATTGGTCACCACCGCGGTCCGGGCCGTCGAGAACGGTGTTTCGGCACCGCTGGTCGACGAGGGCACGTTGACGGCGGCGCACTGGCGTGCGGCGAAGGACGGACTCGAAGGTCGGGGCTTCGACGTCCTCGAACGGGCTGAGGTGCCCATGTGGCGCCTCGTGGATCGGCTGGTCGAGCATGTCGGGGATGCACTCGCCGAAGCCAACGACCTCAACACGGTCCATGCGACGCTGGAATGCCTGCACAAGGTAGGTTCCGGTGCCGCCCGGCAGCGGAGAGTCGCCCACCGAAACCCTACCGAGCTTGCACGCCCAGCATCGGCCGTTGACATCGCCGCGCTCCATGACACCCCGGCGATTGGGGTGATCACCGACGGACCGGATCTGGTCGCCGTCGCTCGTGCGGTGGTAGCGGAGACGACCCGTGATCTTTACTGAGCCGGGAGCAGCCTCCACGCGGGGTCACCACCCGGCCTACCGGGCGGCAGCCGCGGCCACCACCCGGCGTGCGATCGACGGCCGGCCCGCCCAATGCAGGTGCAGATAGGAGGCCTGGACGTGCGGCGCGGCGAAACCCTCCGGATCCGCGCCGCGCCACGCCCACGCCGCTCCCCCGGCCGGCGACAGCAACAACCCCGACCGCGGATGCACCGTCGTGCGGTGAAACTCGTGACCGGTGATCCGGGTGCCCGCCTCGGCCAGCGGACTGTCCGTCAACGCCACCGCGTCCCGGTAACCGAGGGTGAGGGTGGGAGTCATCGCGGCGTCGGCGTCCAGGACCCCGCACATCGGGGCGTCGTCGAGCGTGCGGCAGAGCCAGAGCAGGCCCGCGCACTCGGCGACGATCGGCCGACCGACGGCGGCCAGCGCGGCCACCGCTAGGCGCAACGGCTCGTTCGCGGACAACTCGCTCGCGTACACCTCCGGGAAGCCGCCGCCGACGACCAGGCCCCGAACCTCAGCGGGCAGTTTCTCGTCGCGTACCGGATCGACGGTGACTACCTCGGCGCCCGCGCCCGTGAGCAGCTCGGCCGTTTCCGCGTACGAGAAAGAGAAAGCCGGACCACCGGCAAGCGCGACCACCGGACGGCCCGGCACCGGCTCCTCGGCCTGCGGGGTCCAAGGTTTCGCCGCGAACGGCGGCGCGGACCGCGCGAGGGCGAGGACGGCGTCGAGGTCGATGTGCTCGGCGACCAGCGTGGCCAGCGCCGCCACCGAGTCAAGCGCCTCGCCGCGGCGCTCGGCGGCCGGGATCAACCCGAGGTGCCGGGACGGGGCGGCCACCGCGTCGGCGCGGCGCAACGCACCCAGCACCGGCGTGCCGACCTCCTCGCAGGCCTCCCGCAGGATCGTCTCGTGCCGGTCGGAACCGACCCGGTTGAGAATGACGCCGCCGAGGCGCACTGTGCCGAAGCTGCGGAAACCGTGCACCAGCGCGGCGACCGACCGGCCCTGCGCAGCGGCGTCAACAACCAGGATGACCGGCGCGTCGAGCAGCCGGGCGACGTGCGCGGTGGAACCGGTGTCGCCGGCCCCCGTCCGCCCGTCGTAAAGGCCCATCACGCCCTCGATCACGGCAAGTTCCGCGCCCGCGGCGCCGTGCGCGAACAGCGGGCCGATCAGCTCCTCCCCGACCAACACCGGGTCGAGGTTGCGGCCGGGCCGCCCGGCGGCGAGCGCGTGATAACCGGGGTCGATGTAGTCGGGACCGACCTTGAACGGCGCAACCGTCAGCCGCCGACGCGCGAACGCCGCAAGCAATCCGGTCGCGACAGTGGTCTTGCCGTGCCCCGAAGCCGGGGCGGCGATCACGACCCGGGCTACCACTCGATGCCCTGCTGGCCCTTGCGGCCCGCGTCCATCGGATGCTTGACCTTCGTCATCTCGGTGACCAGATCAGCGGCGGCGAGCAGGTCGGGATGCGCGTCCCGCCCGGTGATCACAACGTGCTGCGTCCCGGGCCGACCGGCCAGCGTCGCAACCACGTCGGCGACATCAACCCAACCCCACTTCATCGGGTACGTGAACTCGTCGAGCACATAGAACCGGTGGGTCTCGGCGGCCAGGTCCCGCTTGATCTGCGCCCAGCCCTCGGCGGCCTCGGCGGCATGGTCGCGCTCGGTGCCCGCCCGCTGGATCCAGGACCAGCCTTCGCCCATTTTGTGCCAGGCCACGGGCGCTCCCCCGGTCGCGCCCAGGGCCTTGAGCGCGGCCTCCTCGCCGACCCGCCACTTCTCGGACTTCACAAACTGGAACACGCCGATCGGCCACCCGGCACTCCAAGCCCGCAGCGCCATCCCGAACGCGGCCGTGGACTTCCCCTTGCCGTGCCCGGTGTGCACGGCAAGCACCGCCTGGCGCCGCCGCTGCCGGGTGGTCAGCCCGTCATCCGGCACGGCCTCAACCTTCCCCTGCGGCATCAGGCAACCCTCCTCGAGGTACGCGCGACCAGCCCGGCAACGGCCGCATCGGTGTGCAGTGAGGTCGCCGCGCCGGCATGCTGCGCGGCCGGCGTGTTCAGGGCTTCGAGGGGGACGATGTCGGCGTTCAGGGCGGCGGCGAGGCGCCGGGCCAGGCCGAGCCGGACCGGGCCCGACTCGCAGTCGACTACCACGGCCGCCACGCCGCGCAGGGCCGGTGCAACCGAAACCGGATCGGGACCGCTGGTCGCCCGGCCGTCGGTGACCACAATCAGCAGCGGCCGGCGACGCGGGTCACGGCGGCGTTCGATGGCGATGGTGGCGGCGGCGGTCCGCAGACCCGCGGCCAGCGGCGTGCGGCCCCCGGTGCGCAGGCTGGCCAACCGCAGCACGCCGACCTCATGGCTGGACGTGGGCGGCAGCACCTGCTCGGCACCCGCACCCCGGAACGTGATCATCCCGACCCGGTCCCGCCGCTGATAGGCGTCCCGCAACAGCGACAGCACCGCAGTCTTCACTACCGTCATGCGCTTGCGCGCGGCCATCGACCCGGACGCGTCGACGACGAAAAGCACCAGGTTCGCCTCCCGCCCGACGTGCACAGCCTCGCGCAGGTCCCGAGCCTGAACCTCGAACCGCGCGACACCGCCAGCACCGATCGCTGGCGGCTGGTCCGCGCCGATGCCGGTCATGGCGCCGCGATGGATGGCCGCGCGGAGGGTGGCCGGGAGGTGCGGGGCGCCGGAAAGCTTGCCCTGCGGGCTGCGGGAGCCGACCACCCGGCCGCGACGGGCGAAGGCCGGGGAGCGCCGCCCGGCGTGACCGCCCTCGCCGCGCGCCGCGATCCGCAGGGTGCGCGGCCGGAACGCGGCACCTGTCGGGGCCGCCTGGTTCTGCTTTTGGTCCCCGGTTCGGGCCTGCTGCTCGCCGGGCTCCTCGAGCGCATCCGGCCCGCTGTCGCCGCGCGACCCGGACTCGTCCCCGCCCTGCGGCTGCCCCGGACCGGGCTGGTCCGAGCCCTGCTGCCGCGGGTCGGGACGGTTCGGATCCGGGCCGTTCGGATCCGGGCCGCCGTCCGGCGGCGGCGAGCCGTCCGGATCGTCCGGGTCATCGGGCTCCTCCGGATCACCCGGGTCGCCGGCGTCGGCTTCGGCGAGCGCCTCGTCGAGGCGCTGCTCGTCGGTGCCGGGCGGATCGAGCGGATCGCGCCGCCGCCGGTGCGGCAGGGCCAGCCGGGCCGCGTCGCTGACATCCTCGGCGGTCACCCGGTCGCGGCCGTGCCAGGCGGCCAGCGCGACCGCGCAGCGGGCCACCACGATGTCGGCACGCATCCCGTCGACGCCGTAGGCCAGGCAGATCCGGGCGATCCGGTCCAGCTCACGATCGGGCAGCGCCACCGAGGAAACAGCGGCGCGGGCCGCAGCGATACGAGACGCGAGGCCGGTCTCGTCGGGCGCGAACCGGGCCGCGAACGCAACCGGGTCGGCCTCGTAGGCCAGCCGCCGCCGAACCACCTCGGCGCGCTGGCCGGCCTCGCGCGGGGCGGACACCGTCACCACCAGGCCGAACCGGTCCACCAGCTGCGGCCGCGGCTCGCCCTCCTCGGGGTTCATGGTGCCGACCAGCAGGAACCGGGCGGCATGCTTGACCGAGACCCCGTCGCGTTCGACGTGCGCCCGGCCCATCGCAGCAGCGTCCAGCAGTAGATCGACAAGGTGGTCGGGCAGCAGGTTGACCTCGTCGACGTAGAGCGCGCCCCGATGCGCGGCGGCCAGCAGCCCCGGCTCGTAGGCCTTGACGCCGTCGGCCAGCGCGCGCTGAATATCGAGCGTGCCGACGACCCGGTCCTCAGTCGCGCCGACGGGCAGCTCGACCAGGACGGCCGGCCGGTGGCCGCGGGGCGCGCCGACCTCGTGCGGCCCGTCGGGGCATTCGGCGTCGGGGGCGGCCGGGTCACAGGCGAAGCGGCAACCACGCACCACGTCAACCTCGGGCAGCAGGGTGGCTAGGGCTCGTACCACCGTGGATTTGGCGGTGCCCTTCTCGCCGCGGACCAGCACCCCGCCGACCGCGGGTGACACGGCCGTGAGCAGCAGCGCGAGACGCAGGTCGTCGAGGCCGACAACGGCCGAGAACGGGTAGGCGGGCGTCACAGAATCAGGTCCCCTTCTCCGCGGGTGTCCACGCCCGCGCGTCGGTGTCACGAGCGGCCGGAGTCTCCTGGCTCTCGGATCGCCGCTCCCCGCCCGCCTTCCGGCACCATGCGCCGTGGCATCCGGACGGGTCGCTCCCCGATTACAGTGGCGGGACCGTCCCGGATTCGCACCGGGTTCCTCCGCTACCGCTCGCCGGTCACTCTTTCTCACCGCCCGCCACCCCGTCAACGTGACGCCCACCCCGCCCAGCCGCAGCCACCACACTTCCGCCAGTCAAGGGGTCCTTTGGCTGTCCCGGCGCCAGGCTGATTATCAGGTCGCGCCACGCGACTCGCAGTCGCCACAACTCCAGACATGCTGAAGGTCTAATCCCGCGAGCGCCGAGGATGGCGACCTCGTCGCCGTTTCGATCTGGCTCACCCGAACCCGACCGGGGCTACGCCCCTTAGGTCGGCGACCCGGCGTTGGGGCCGGCCCGGCCGCACGGCTCAGGAACGCAGCTCCACCAGGGTCGCGCCAGCGACAATGCGTCCAATGTTCCCGTCGTGGTCGCTATCAGCCAGCCGCCGGGCAAGGTCGTCCAGGTCGGCAAAGTCGCCGAACCTCGCCCGCAGCAGCGCCCGCATCCCCTCGACGCGGCCCTGCTCCAGGCCTTGCTCGAGGCCCTGCTCCCGGTTTCGGCGAGCGATCTCGCGGCCCGACTCCGTTTGCTCGAGAACGTCGTTCATGCCTCTCCTTCGCAATGCTTCGAGAACCTGGGCAGCCAGTGAACCTCCCACGAGCATACCCAGCTCGATCTGGACCAACTGTTCCTCGACCGCACCGGTCGCGGCAATCCGATCGGCGACCCGTTCCGCGAGATCGGACGGCGGTTTCTGCGACCACAACGCGAGCGGCGCCAGCGGGCCGGCCAGCAGCATGCCGGGATCCAGGTCGTCGGGCACGTTAACCGACCGGTACTCAAGCCGAGCCTGATCACGGCTGAAACGACCCGGATACCCTCCGCCCAGCGGCCAAACCACGACCTGGTGAATCCGGTGATCCGCACGGCGGTACTTCAGCGCCAAGGCCGCCCAGTAGGCCACCATCCGCTCCTGGAAGTCCTCAGTACGCTGCAGCTGGACCTCGACATGGTAAATATCGGTGGGCACACCGTCGCTTTGCCGGTATCTGTCAAGTCAAATGAGACATTTTGGGGTTAAATCTTCTGTAGTTCTGTAGCTGGTTGGTTGATCCAGCTGTGGTCGGGGATTTGGG
>Ga0307512_10005751_pt1 | contig 12789 bp, 10 predicted proteins | sample 14_EM_MG_FD_200267 | JGI IMG/M metagenome (GOLD analysis project Ga0307512, IMG submission 200267) | Populus trichocarpa ectomycorrhiza microbial communities from riparian zone in the Pacific Northwest, United States - 14_EM | ecosystem: Host-associated > Plants > Roots > Unclassified | place... | reverse complement strand
AGAGATAATCAATACATCTTCATAGCGCAAAGCGTTTGGTGGATAGCTTCCGTTATCGGACTTTCTGAGGAGCTAGCTACGCATATCGATAGTTTACGAATTCAGGTTGAGAAGAGCCAGATAGCTAAAAAGGAAGACCAGCTACCTTCGGAGAAGCTTTCGTCGGTTATACCTCAGGAGCATCCTAGTACTGGAGCTCCCAAGGGACATATTCATACGGATAGATTGTTTCAAATTGACAGAGATAGCGAAAGCCTAGAGGCTGAGAATAGTCAAGACGAACTGGTTCAATCTATTATCCAAAGCGGAAATAAGTTTGTTAACAAGTCTCGAAAAGTTAGGCAGGCTTTAACGCAGAAGCCCGGTGTGTTGTCTCGCACGAGGTCGGGAAAGATTCCGGTTAAACCCTTAACCAAAAAACAGAGGAATCGATTACAAGCAATATCGAAGGATACGCTATCAGCGTACTTAGCTGATAGATAGTACAACTTGTTAAGTGAGGGAGATTACGCTTAGACGTAATATTGCCGATAACATCTGAACACCAGAATTATCAAGGAATATTGAGAAGCTTTATTGTTAATTAATCATCGAGATTAATTGTACGAAGATATAGGTATTGCCCGCTTTGCTGTACACCACGATACAATTTAGTCACTATTCGTTTGATAGCTTCCGATACGACGATATTCATTTGTTCCTATTGCGTATACGATCTTTGCAGACTACCAGTACACATTAACTGGATATACGCTTAAAGGAACCAATAGGATCATATGGCTGTACGCACCCATAATACTTAGCGAAGTATTATTGGATAGGTGTTGCACCCCCGTAACATAAAAGAAGATAGAACTACTTGCGCTGCTGATGAACATGATCACCCCGCTTGGTAGTGCAATTACTATTGCCAGCCACGGCTGTCTGCAGTCTTCTCGAAACTCGGTGTAAATTCCCGCTAAAGCATACAACACGTAGTCTAACTTGTATCTTCTTGCTTGGTTAAAGCCCTCGCCTGATACCAAGTACCACTAGTCTCTATTAAGGGAAAGAACCCCTAACAATGCTGCTCCTGTGGTGCGGCCACATTAGCTGGAATTCTGACAAGTGGCAAGTTGTGACTGGATCAAGAAAAATTATATCATAAAAGAGGTTCCATGCCCTCTCATCCTTGACGCCACCAACATTGTATATCTGTATGAGTCAACAGATGTGTTGCGAGATGAATCCCATTATACGGTCCCCATCAAATGACAGGCATCAATTTATAACCGATGAGGGCATTTGTGCCCTAGCATTTGCGCACCCCTTTCAGTTGTAGCTGCTCATCGGTGCCATTGCTGTGAATTGAAAATGAATCTACATCAGAGGCATTAGCAATATGATATAGTTGCATGTATTGGAAGGAAGCCCAAAGGGAACGTACAAAGTTGTGCAGGTTATTGGGTGTGTTATGGAACCAGAGGCGTTGGTTTGTGCAGGTCACGTGATGTCGAGAGAGTTGAGGATGCTTCTGGTGAGTGAAATTTGGGCGGAAAAGTGAATGGAGGTGAAGGCGGGAAGAACAGATATATGTACTCAACTTCCTGCGATTTCTTGATTCAACTTGCATTGTTGGTCAACGAACACAAAACGGCCCAACCTTCATCTTCCACAACCACCGGTCACCTCATCACTGAGTATCCAGAAGACTAGATTTTGTACTTGCGGTGTGAAACGTTTACAATGCTGGGGATTGCTTTTGCATCCCACACCACATTTACCGCTCAGACCTCGTGCATCTCGCAACAAATTGAGTAGTTCTCAGGTTGTCCCAACTGCGCGACTATACAACATGGCGAACAACACGCCTAGCGGTGGAAAAAGCGCACGCAACTGATGTCATGAGATATAGCATACAACATTTTTCGATTTGTGATGCCTTTAGCTCTGCCCAAGGAGGATTTCCACTGGGAAGCTCACTATATACACAATCAATGGTTCGAAGTACTGTGCAAAGAATGAGTGCAATGCTATGATGATCGCGCCAAGAAGGCATAAACGCCTTTCAAGCGGTGCAAATAGACCTTCAGATGTTGCTGTAACAGTGAATATCAATGCTGAGTTTAATCTGAGTCTAATCTGATGGCAGTTAACCCCATAAGTGAATGCTTTTCAGGGGATCTCGTCTCCAAGGGGTGTTAGCAATGGGTCCGAGTAACCCGCCAGCGGTCCGGGTTTGGGATGGATAAACAGTTTGGTTTGGTTCCAGACCCATCCAGAAACCCGAACGGCTTTGGCTTGGCAGGTTGGTTATGCGGACCGGACATAGAATGTTGGGTTTTTGGCCTGGTTGGAACTAGACCGCGGTTCCAACTTTACGGTTCCTACACCTTCAGCTGCAACTACGTATGTGAGTTCTGACTGTATCAGGACATGATGACAATGCAGATTGTGCAGTTTCACGAGCTCTTTCACCTCCAGCATTCAGATTTGGGATTCAACTAATATTCATTGAACAGCTGTGAAATAAAGGTATATTTTACTCGAAACTTGCGTATTTTAGATAGCAACTCCATGATTATTGGTCCGATCGCAAATGTGAAACCGGGAGGTGAAAGAACAGGAAGAGGTGCCCAATCTATGTATGGATCATATCACGATACGGTCAGAACTCAAATACTTAATTTGAGCCAAATTTGTGAGGTTGAAATGACTGGTTTTTGGTGGTGAAACCGGCCCAATTGCAATGGTCCAGGTTTTCGTGTGGTAAAACCCGTTGCAATGGTTCGGTTCCAGTCCCAACCGTAACCCGGAACCTTTCTAGCGGGTTGGAACCTTCAGTAACACTGTCACCGAGTATTGTCATGGTTTACAGTCTAGCGCGGTCTACACTGCGCCTCCCTTTTTTGTTGAATTTCTCCCTGGTCACTCAAATCAGAGTCTACCTCGCCTGCCATTGCATATGCATGGAGAGGAAATTATTCCTACATTCTTAACGTCAAACATCAATATCAGACTATGCCGTCCCAAAGCCCTCACCCTGACATGACTCCAGTTGTACGAATTGTTTGAAGTCTTGCTAATCATCACAATCAACAAAAGTGTGGGCCTTGGGGGAATTCTCAACTTCCCCCTGCTACGAGACGCATTGCCGTACCGGCTGGCGAGAGGGATTGCTCTCAAGAAGGGAGTTCCGTAGCCTCTACAATCCACGGTCAGAACTCCTCCCCCTGATCTTCACTGAACATTTCATGCGTTGCATATATTACTGAACATGTGACTTCCACCCCAGTTGCTACACAGTGACAGTCAGTTATTACTCCAACCGCCATGCCTGGTACAAGCAGTCGTAGCACTCCAGCACCCGGAGGAACCTCACAGACAGACTCAACACATCGCTTTGTATCCACCCTTGCATCTGGCATTGCTAGCACTACCACTCCTCTCAGCGGTCTTGAAAACCTTCCTAGCCAATCCCTAATCCAGAAGAGTGCATGATCATTACAAATCCACTGCGAACGCGAGCAACAGAAAGCAATCAGAGACTGAGGCTGTGGCAATTGCAAACGCAGGCGGTGTCTACACGTCGATCAGTGGTCACCGGCAGTCACAGCATCCATCGATTTGGTCACTCCGACAAGACGCGTCTTGTATTTGCAACGGGCTGACGCCTGGAGCTTTACATGTGGAACAGACACCCGTTTATCAGTGCACGCGACTTGGAGATGGTAAGTTATGCAACGCGAGGCGTTGCGAACATATTAGCTGAAGCCCCAAACTCGTAGATAATAGAGACGTACTGGAACACCGCAATGCAGCAAAACAACATTTGGTCCATAGCATGTGAGGCATGCACAAAGGAGATCTTGCAAGAGGTATGCTCAAGCAACAGCCCACATGGGATATTACACTCTCAAACCGGTTCTATGTTCGAGCAGAATTCGATAAGGTTACATCCCATTTTATTCAATCAGCAAGGGACAACATAGCAGAGCTTCATGATCACCACCGCTTTGAATTTGACGGAGAGCATTTGGAATTCATTCATTCCCTTCTGGCCAGCAATAAGGATCTTTTTGCTGCAGCAGAGCATGTGGAAGGTGGTGTATGTGGCCCAAATCCAACACAGAGAGTGCCGAATGCTGCTAACGAATGGCCAGCGTCCACTTTGCCTCCTGGTGCAAGCAATCTTGTAGTTTATCTACATCAAATTTTGTCATAGGGAGAATAACCATGGTAAGTATGCTGAGGGATGTTATAATTCCATGATTGACGACAAGGACGGTCATATACCCTCGCCACTGATCATGTTTACCTGCACCACATTGCCCCATGCTCTCCTGGAGTGGCAAAAGAACAAAGGTGTTCATCCAAAAGCTTCGAAGTCAAATCTGAAAGCGCACAGACCATATCACTCGAACTACTTCAACTACAAAAATGACGGTGGTAAGAACGCATGCTGCAGCGCTGCAATGGGTCGCAAGTTATTAATCTCGCATGGCGTTGTAGACCTGTATACATTCTTGATTGATACCTGGAACACACTACCGGAGAGCTACCAACAGAAGGTGTATAAAATCACTCTTGCTACATTCAAGCGTCAGATCCAGCAGGCACAGAATGCAATGCCTGCTTTGGTCATCAGCATGGAAGCAGCGCATGTTGACAATGCTATTCGTCTTGACCATTTGACCACCGAAGTGGCGCTTGAGGAGCCTAAGATCGGAAGCACTGACCGACACATCACGATGTACAACAATTGCACGGATGACAAACTGCATTTGGGGATGCCAAGGGGCAGCAGGGATTACGAAGATGTTGGTGACGAAAGCAATGACATCCCCACCGCCAGCCGGCGATGACGGGCCACAACTGAACTCCAGTGATTTCACCTGGTAACCAGTGATGTCGACAAGTATGAGGGCGAGGATGGCGATGATGCTGATGCGGATGAGCAGGAAGAAGCATTGCAAGCGGATGATGTATCACTGCAAAATGTGGAGGACTGAGGGCAAAGTTGGTTTGACCTGGGAACCAGTGATGTTGACCTATATGATGGCGAGGATGGAGCCGATGCTGATGCGGATGAGGAGGATGAAGCATCGCAAGCCGATGATGCATCAACGCAAAATGTGGAGCACTGAGGGCATACATCAGCGAAATGTAAATCGGTCCGGAAGCCACACGCAATCCTCCCTGACACTCCGGGCGACCTCACCAGTTCTTCTAAGTACTTCTAGATGCTCCCAGACCCCCCTGGAGCTAAGCAAAGTGCTCTCAGACTCTGCAAGAGCATTCTCAGGTGCTCCTGAAAGCACCTGCAGTTATGGAGGTGCATTCAGGATGCTGCGAGATTTGACCTCTGGAATAGTCAAATTCTGGAGCTACTGAGACCTCTGTGCAGGTCTGCGGGAAACTTCGAGAGAAGCTGAGACCGCTCGGCAGCTCTTCGAGAGACTTGGTGCCGTATTCTGAAAGCTGTGGTTCTTACATAACCACAAGTAGTGTGAGCAACAGTTCAGGACCATCGTTTCGGGTCCAGGTTGTCAAAAAACCCAAACCGTCCATTCGGGTACGGTTCAATAGGAAACTCCCTAGCCGTCTGAATTGGGTAGGTACTCAGCAGTTTGTCCAGCGGGTCCATCTGTAAATACATATATTGTGCTTGCCGTTGCTGTTTGATAATAGTTCTCAATGAAAATCGATTATTTGACATCCAGAAATCACAATTTGCATGTTTTGCAGTTCGCGATATCGACAATATTTGAATTCATGTTTTTCCTTTAATATTTTGTATTTTTGACCTTGGAGAAGGTCAATAGTGCAATTATAAGCTCAAGTATCCATGCGACGCCTTGATTACCCAATATGCATCAGCAGAACTTGATGACCCTCAGTTGATGCTAGGTTGACAGTCATTTTCAGAATGGGGCTGTGACCGTGTCACTTTCTCTATTGGCTACAATGGCCGCCTATACGTTTGTTACGGATAACAGTGAGCAAATCACTTTCCAACTACCTTATTTATAAGACCAACAATCTTTGAGGCTCCATTGAGGCTCATTTTCAGAATGGGGAACTGAACGTGTCGATTGCTGTTTTGCTGATAAAGGCTGCCAATATGTCGGTTACGCATAACAGCAAACATATCCCTTTCGAATTACCATACTTACATTACCAAAACGCATTGACACTCTGTTAACGATCAGTTTAAGATGGTAGCAAAATTGACACTAACCATATTGAAAATAAAGGTGGCCAAACATTGATTATGGGCAAATGCCATAGCATAGCCCTTGGATTAAACTAGATGCAACACCCAAGATTGTTGACGCTCTGTCGACAGTCTGTTGATGCTCTTTGGATCCTCTGTTGACGCTCTGCTGACGCTCATTTTCAGGTGAAGTGACATCGAGATTAACGATATTGCCTATAAAGGCGGCCAATACTTCGATTGTGGGCCAATTCCGTAGCACAGCTCTTGGATTGTACAACATGCAACACCCAAATTCGTTGACGCTCTGTTGACACTCATTTTCATAATGGGGCTGTGACCATGTTGCTGTCTCTTTTAAGCATAAAGGCTTCCAAAACGTCGATTAGGGGTAAATGCCATCGCATAGCCCTCGGATTAAACTAGATGCAACATCCAAGATTGTTGACGCTCTATTGACGCTCTGTCGACGCTCTGTTGACGCTCTGTTGACGCTCTGTTGACGCTCATTGTCAGATGAAGGGACATCGAGATTAACGAGTTGTCTATAAAGGCGGCCAATACTTCGATTATGGGCAAATTCTGTAGCACAGCCCTTGGATTATACAAGATGCAACACCCAAATTCGTTGACACTCTGTTGACGCTCATTTTCAGAATGGGGCAGTGATCATGTTGCTGTCTCTTTTGAGCATAATGGCTGCGAAAACATCGATTATAGGTAAATGCCGTAGCATAGCCCTTGGATTTAACTAGATGCAACATCCAAGATTGTTGACGCTCTGATGATGCTCTGTTGATGCTCTGTGGACCCTCTGTTGATGCTCTGTAGCCGCTCTGTTGATGCTCTGTTGACGCTCATTTTCAGATGAAGCGACATTGACATTAACGGTATTGCCTATATAGGTGGCCAATACTTCGATTATGAATAAATGCCGTAGCACAGCCCTTGGATTATACACGATTCAACACCCAAAATAGTTGATGCTCTGTGAAAGCTCGGTTGATGCTCTGTTGACGCTCATTTTTGTTGTAGCGAAAACCACATTTACCATTTTGCCTATACAGCCAGCCAATACTTCGATCATGGGTAAAAGCCATAGTATAGCTCTTGGATTATACAAGATAAAACACCCGAAATCATTGACGCTCCATTGACACTCATTTTCAGAATGTGGCTGTTACCATGTCACTGTCACTTTTGCCCATGAAGGCTGCCAATACGTTGATTATAGAAATCAGCGAGCAAATCGCTTTCCAAACAACTTACTTACAAGACCAAAAATGGTTGACGCTCCATTGACGCTCATTTTTAGCATGGGGCTGTTACCGTGTCACTTTCTCTTTTGCCTATAAAGGCTGCCAATACGTTGATTATGGATAACAGCGAGCAAATCACGTCCCAAACAACTTACTTACATGACCAAAAATCATTGACGCTCCGTTGACGCTCATTGTCAGCATGGGGCTGTTACCGTGTTGATTTCTCATTTGCCTGTAAATGCGGCCGATCCGTTAGTTATGGACAACAGCGAGCAAATCACTTTCCAATTAACTCACTTAGAAGACTGAAAATCGTTGACTGTGAATTGACGCTCATTTTCAGAATGAGGCTGTTACCGTGTCGCTGTCTGTTTTGCCAATAAAGGCTGGCAACACGTTGAGTATGGATAACAGCAAGCCAATCGCTTCCCAATTAAGTTGCTTACAAGTCCAAAATCATTCACGCTCCAGTGACACTCACCATAAATATGTCCTAAAAGTTGTTGTATGTTCAATAATTTTGTACAAATAATCATATAGTCATTATTAACAGCCAATGTATAATTTGTATGAATACTCAGTTGTATCCAAAAGCTTTGTGGCATCTCAATGTCTGATCCACTGATGAACATGATCTCTGAGCGATGGACAACGTAGCGCTGTCACATTCCAGCGCTTTCAGCTGGCAATTTACCCCATGTAGATCCATACACTCATTTTTCATTAATATAGCCCAACTACCTCACTCTGCCCTGTGCAGTTCCTTCTCCTCGATTTTCATTACTTACCATAAGAAAATTTCAATATGTTCACCATGTGCACCAGGTCTGAATGCAGAGTGACGTAGTTGGATGTATGGATGAATAAAACATGATGGTGGGCATTCATACAGATTCGCGTTGTGCATTGACCGCTCCTCTTCTGACAGGTATGCCATCACTCACAGAAATTTTGTTAGTAAATTTTGTCTCCGATTTAGATTGCGCGATCTCACTTATCTGTAAGAGGCAGGACGATATGAGGTTGATCAATCATCAATCAACTCAGTTTGGAGTCTAGAACTTTCGTATGGCCCGTATGACCCTTGCACATGCACAGAGAAATTATCATGTCTCACAATCTGATCACTGAAATCAAAAAAATGTTGACAAATAGCAGAATGGGTACACCAATGACTTTCCACAGAGATGAGTCGTCAATGATCACTAATTGTGCAGGTAGTGTACCGATGAAAAACGAGCTATTACAATATGTTCATCTGAATCCAATTTCTGTATGGTAATTAGCTCGGGAGGTTACATGCAGGGGTAAAAGCTTACTGGTTAGACAGGCTTCGATGTGTTTATAGGTGACGAATTGAGTACCTCGTTGGGCGTGATAGCCAATATGCATATGTGTGACCGTGGTTCCCTGGATGCCAATCTGAGATCGCTTCTTTCTGTTTGTGAAGTTCCATGCAGCATTGCGATTTTCTGCTTTCACCATCATGTATCTCCATCAGCTCACCAAATGTTGTCTGTGCAATAGCAGGTGCACACTAATCCAATTGCGAGTTAATGACTCCCCTAACTGTTAATATGGCTGTTCTGTACCTCAAATCTTACTAATGATGCAAGACGCAAAATCGTTCATACTCAACTTCATGATGTAGCAGCGAGCATGTGTCGGCATGTTTTGGTTATAAAGGCAGCCAAAAAAACAAACAAAGACAATGATGTACCAAAGTTGATATTTTGCACAAGACAGTGGGATATCTGAACGCAACCATAAATAGAAAAACCCGAAAACTATAACCGGAGATTGGAACCGACAGGTTTAGCCAAATCCGGCAAAACCCGGGGGTTGACGGGTATGGGTTCGGGTTTGGCCCACCAAGAAGCTGCGGGTCGGGTTTTCGGACGGGTCTAGAACCGAACCGAACCGTTTTTCCGGTCCAATCCCGGTCCGCTGGCGGGTTACCCGGACTCATTGCTAACATTGACCATTACGCATTTCGTCTTATCGTATTGGTCTTTGTTATAGTCACAGGATTCGCTACATCGAATTATGGCATGCATTGTTCCAGTCTCTCTATATATATCCATACAGTCAATCTGGCTGCAGATGGTACTCAAGCATAATCAGAGGAGCACCTGGACACACCCATTGAGAGGACATAGAGATGCATCACTTGGAGGCCGTTCTGGTGAAATGATGGAGCTAGAAGGAGGAGAGCCCACCATCAACACTCCGCCGCACCTCTCGCGACATTCAAACGGAATTCACCAGAATGAGCGCAGTAATCGGGTGACATCAGCAAAAAAGATGTCTGTCCGGGCAGAATGGCTGCGTCAGAGTGGATGCCCCCCGTCAGAGCCGTCCGAGACACCCCGGTAGCGGATTACTCGTCGCCCGGCCTCAATACCTCCCGTAGCATTGCATATCACCCTCCGATCGCGGTTTCAATGTTTCTTCGCGCTCTGTTGGACTCCTATTTTAAACGAACACTGTGGGGTTGTCGCCAACTGTGACCATACGTCGGAATGGGTTCATTGGGTACCCGTGTGCATTGGGATTGCAATGAGATGGGTGACGTTGCGAAAATCTCTCCTCGCATTTCTTCTACCTGCGTGCAAAATGCAATTCTCTCTTTACTAATTATACACATCATTCCAAGTCGCCAGATCTATGTGGCTATTGACAATCCATCGCTCGTTCCGTCACTCTCCTGACTTACCACTGGTAGCTATCTCTGGAATTAGGTGCGTGCAGCCGATGATGTTTCCCACGCTGAAACCTTGCAAAGCAACGGTTGCCGGTGCTTTTCTCAGTTGAACAAATTTCGAGACGGGATCCAAGTTACCCGAGTTTCCAGGTATTGTGGTGAGCGCCAGGGCTAACCAGTACTCAACAAAAGCTCTATCCTCGTTTTGGAGCTCGATTTTGAATAGTCATTGCAGTTGCCACGGGAGACGCCCATTCAGCGCGCCATAACACCTCCACGGGCGTTGCTTTACCCACACCCAGTTGTTCTGTTGATCCACTCCGTGCCAGCTCTGGCTGACTGTGCATCGACACATCTGAGATATGCGTTCACCTTCTAAACCCTCAACTTGAAACTTGATACCATGGTAAATACAGAGCTCCATTGCGTGCAGTTGTTCATCGGATATATACCTCTTGTTACGACTCATACGCTTTACAAACCCCCGCATTCCGCTGTATATTGCCGCGCGGTGGGTTGCGTCCTGCGTATTGTTGAGTAATGCTCTGAAGTCTTTCATCATAACCTCAGGATGCTTTCCATCAGGGTGGTTTTGGGGTCCCATGAATTCAGGCTTCGCATACGACTGGGGGCTCAGGGGCGCTGCCAGATTTGCAGCGCAAGGGAGGACTTTGCAGACGGCGGTGCTGTTCTCCCGACGGTGTGCGAGGGCTTGGAGATTGAGCTCTCTCATTTCGAAGCAGAGGATGCGACGCTGAAAGGTGATTACCTGTGGCAGGTAGTTCAGATTGTGATGGGAGGTGTTCCAACCATCCTTGAGGTTCATTTTATGTGCTTGTTCGTGTCACTTGGGAGAATACTGTTGCAAGGCTCCGTATCGAGAAATCTTGTCAGCCCAATGAGACATCATGTGGATTTTTGGGAAGTTGAGGTCGGCATCTAACTCCTTGGAAACATCTATCTCGTGCCCGATAAAATCCCACCAGGCATTCATTTCGCGCCGCCTCTTGGATGGCGTCCAAGCTTCAGCATTTGTTTGTTCGTCTTGCTTTCGCTTCATCACGAGTTCCGTTCTCAGGGTATACGCTCGGCCTTTGCCTTTTGGCCGGCTCGCCCAAGTAAGAAAGCATCTGTGATGGTGTGAAAACAATGCAAGGCGTCCTCCATGTAGCTCAATGTTGCATCATCGTGAGATTTATATCGAGCATACATATAGAATTCTAACAATGCCAGTGTGCACTCAATTGCGCCATTGAATATGGGACCCTGAGCGGGGTTTCCGCCTTGCAGAAACTGGGTTACAACTCCAAGCAGGTACCGGCTCATTTCCTTCATCTCCTCCCCATTCCATTGAGAAACTTCCTCATATGACTGATTTTTTGGTGTGAGGTCGTGGTAAGCAGGCATGGATAACCAGATTGCATTGTACTTGTCGAGCCGTTCGTGGGTCTTCATAAAGTGAAAACCCACTTCTGGAGGCGGTCAGGCATGCCGATCTGCATTGTATGGAGGAGGTCAGGCTTAGCGAGGTCGCTCACAATGCAGGGAATATGTCGAGACATGCATCAGCAAAATGTAATTCGGTCCGGAAGCCATACGCAACCCTCCCAGACACTCTGGTAGCCCTCACCACTGCTTCTAAGTACTCCCAGATGCTCCCACCCCCCCCTGGAGCTTTGCAAAGTGCTTTCAGACTCTGCAAGAGCATTCTCACATGCTCCTCAAAGCACCTGAAGTGATGGAGGTGCATTCAGGATGCTACAAGAGTGAGTATTAGAATAGTCAAATTGTGGAGCTGCTGAGACCACTGCGCAAGTCTGCGGGAGACTTCGAGAGGTGCTGAGACTGCTGCACATGCTCTGCGGGAGACTTGGTGCCATATTTTCACACTGGTGGATTTAGGGTTCCATAACCACATGGCATTTCATCGATCATATTGGTCATTGTTACAGTCACAAGATTCGCAACATCATAATATGGCATGTATTATCTAAGTCTCTCTATATCTACATGAGGGGATAGAGGGATAACAGAGATGGATTCAGCAACGAGCAGTATATATTTGGGAGACACCGGGGTAGATAGACATCATCTCAGTATACGAAATACACACTTGAGGCCGTGAAGGACCGAGTTTGGAGGCTGTAATCTTGCGAGTTTGGAAACACACTTGGAGGCTGCGATCGAGTGGGTATGAAGATGTACTTGGCAGCCGTGATTGTGCGAGTTTGGAGGTGAACTTGGCAGCCGTGATCATGCCAGTTTGGAGATGCACTTGGAGGCCATCATGATGTGAACTTGGAGGCCGTGATTAGAGCGAGTTTAGTGATATGCTTGGTGGCTGTGATCGAGCGAGATTAGAGATGCACTTGGAGAACATGATCGTGCAAGAATGGAGGAGTACTTCGAGGCGGTCAATCTGGAGCAGGTAGATCGGAAGGGTGGCGCACCGGGAGCTGAGACTCCATTTATTGGTTAACATGTAATTGAGGGAATGTAGAGAGTTGAGTACAGCATGGTCTGCTGCGAGATGAGAGACTGGCTGGGGGCAGGAGACAGTCGATCATGGGATGACGCAGTACGCGGTGTATGCCGTACTCAGTGTATGCTGTACTCAGTGTATGCTG
>Ga0307512_10005750_pt1 | contig 12792 bp, 11 predicted proteins | sample 14_EM_MG_FD_200267 | JGI IMG/M metagenome (GOLD analysis project Ga0307512, IMG submission 200267) | Populus trichocarpa ectomycorrhiza microbial communities from riparian zone in the Pacific Northwest, United States - 14_EM | ecosystem: Host-associated > Plants > Roots > Unclassified | place... | reverse complement strand
CATTTAATTAAATTTCGTGGAGGGTGCCTCTCATTTGGCCTATGGTAGCAATAAACTTGCAAGCAGCTCATTTCTATGAACATGGTCGGTTGGTAGCTTGGATGGAGCTTCCTCTTCCCTCTACAAGAACAAGACAGTCGTTTAATAATTCCATTAATGGCTTAAAAAAAAAAGCAATTTCAGAGCTTATAAATACCATTCCAGATGAGGTATCTAATGCCATCTTTAGTGCTTCATTTCCTCAAGAGAATATACCAATGGGATCCTTGGTTACAAAACACCCACTTGCAAATTGGTGCATGTCCACCCCATTAGTGCACAAGAAGAGCTAGGGTTAATTCGTTGACTATTCACCCACCCAGATTCAGGCATCACGGATTCCACACGAGGCAGGTAGGTGTTTCCAGGAAGTTACGGGTCAACACAATCGGACGGAGTAAAAAACGTGAAAGAAGTCTCTATTCCATGTCCTAGTCAATTAAATAAAATAAACTCCACTCCCCTGTCCAAAAGAAAACAACTATCGTGCTTGTCTCTAGTAGAGACTCGTGCGCCGTCTCAGAGACTAAGGTTCGAGAGAAATCAACATAGATAGATAGCATAAGCCTCAACAACAGTATAAATACCTGGACCTACAATCATAGTTGGCCCAGAACTAATTAAAATAAATACACAGGAAAGAAAAAAAACAACCATGCTTGTCTTGTGACACTTGTCATCGAAAAAATCTTCCTTGCCTTGTAATTTTTTGGTTCGACCCTGAGGGCAAATCCTATATTCAGACAGTTTAACTTTTAAGAATACATCCCCACCTGTTCCTTGCCACAATAATGACATCGGCAAATGCTGGCCGTCATCGACTCAATAGATTCGAATCTAACCAGCATGCCCCATGATCAGATCAAATGGAGGGACGGCAGGCAACGAATGAAGTGAACTAAAGACGAGACCATATATCCTACTATAGTTTGAACTACAAAGAAAAAGTACACGAACGTAGAATCAGAATTACCTAAATCAATGATATAGTTGCCAAAAATAGAAGAAGAAGAAGAAGAGGTCATTCAAGAATAGTATAAGCATGTCTCAGGTATAGCAGAACTTGTCCAGCAGCCATTAATGGAAGTCTGGTTTCTTCTATCTACTTTCCTAATCCATAAACTATAACCTGACTCGCATTGTTTGCCTTAGTCCTTAGGAATTGAACCTCTCAAATCAAGATTTGCTTCTTTACCAATCTAGAATGATTAAATTTCAAGCATTAGAGGAACCCACATGTATAAAACCAGAATTGGATCCTACAGTATCTACTTCAAAAAATGTGAGGAAAAGATATTGGGGCCGAAAATATAATAAATTACAATGATTTAACACTTTGTCAAAATTTCCGCACCAGTTCTAGTAATTAAAATGGTATGCTCAAATTGTGCTGCAGGACTACCATCAGCTGTCAAAGTTGTCCAGTTGTCAGGCCACGTTATGCACTCAGTGCTTCCTATTGTAAGTATCGGTTCTGTAGAAAAAGGTTTAAAATGAGAGGCATAAAGGTGGTATGAAACAAAATAACAGTTGTTCAGCATTATACTTGTTTTTTTCCCCCCTTCAATGAAAAGAAATGTATCTGATTAGCATGGACACAAGGAATTTCTCTAATTATAGAACAGCGCAAGGTTTAATTAAAATGTCCTGACAATTTCATTTTGCAAAATCACGGAAGATGCCAAATATACTCTATTTTCAGCTAGAAAACACTGATAAGGGTAGGATCGTGAAATGTGTACTGCTATATGATAATTGAGCGGTAGCTAGATTAGTAATGTCACTCTGGGTCCTCCTTGATGCAAACACAGCATGGTTCAGCACAAGGAAATTGTGTACGACAAGTAAAAAGCATATTTGAAATGCACTACAGAATGTGTAGCAGATCAAACTAAAGGAAACAAGAAATAATAATGGATATGTGAAAAACTAAAGCAAGGATTACAGATTACAGTTGTCAAATAAAGGCAAACAACTCTGGAAATTTAGAAAATGAACTCACCAATGGTAAAAGTTTCACCTTCAACCATGATGCCAGGCCTGTCATTGCCTGACAGACAATTAGACAAAATTAGCGAATTTTTCAGGATGAATGTTCAACAGCATGTGAAAAAAGACTTTTAATGAAACTACACAAGGAAGCTTTGTAGACAAAAAAATTCAGTCCATCTTTGACTTGAACAAAGATGATGCATTTGAAGGCATTCCATTTGTTTATCCTTGAATAATAACAGGTCCATAAAAATATTTCCACTTTTTTAAACATTGGAAAATTAAAATGGATTATCAGTAGGGAAAATGAAACAAAAAAGGGATAGGCCTAAATAGTTCAGATTAAGGCTTAGCTGAATTGATTTGAGTTTGTTGTTTGATATTCAACCGGCAAAAGAATTGACAGAAATTAGTCCAGTAGTGCTCATAAAGCAAGGATGATATACTGCTACTATGCCCATGAGCCACAAGGCCTCTTGAGTTATTAGTGCAAAGCACAGCGCAGAAGAAACAGACTGGACCATGTACAAAATGTTTCAACTTCACCTCCTTGAAACTTAAAAAAAATGGACAAAAAAAGCAGAACAGTAAAATATTTTTGTCAAGAGATACTTACGATTATGTAGTATTAATGGTTCAGAATGAAATACAGTCCCTACGCCATGTCCAACAAAACGCTCCACCACACCAAAACCATATTTTTCAGCATGCTCACTGAGACAATCATCCAAGTGTGTAATGTTATAAAAAGTTTAAGTCGCCATCAAATAACAAATACACAAGAATGAAGTTTTTATCCTCACCACCTACGGACAAATCCATCAAGTTCAGGTGATATTTTAGCAAATACAATCATGAAAAATCCGTTACTATACAATTAACTATAGATAAAAATAGAATTGATAAATGAAATGATCAGACAGTAACTTCACAAGTTTTTGTGTTTTTCATAAATTTTCCATAAAAGTTTCCATAAATAAACCAATTACCATTGATCAGTCCACAACCAACCACAACACTTGGTAACAAATCATCCGATCTGGAGAAAGTAGGTTTAGGTAATCCAATTGCTTAACTCATAATCATATAAATTATCTAGGAAATGATAAACAAAAGAAATGATGATTAATTACTATGAAAAGCTGTCATCAAATGAATTGTAGCTCCATTGTGAATGGTTTGTCTCTAATCCAGTTCTCTCTCCCTTTTATGTTTCAACTGGTTTTCCAAATTATACCCACAGTTATATCAGCTACTTGAGAGATCTACTCTATCCAGTGGAATTTTTTTCAAAAATGATCCTCAATTCTAGTTTGCTTTAAGGTAACAGAAACTTAGTTCTATTCTTTTTAAGCAAAAGAACTAGGTTCAACCTTGTCAAAAGAATTAACTGAACTCAACCCTTCAAAAGAGGTTGCGTTTGGTTGGTGATTTGTTATACATATACAAGAATATGACTGCATTGAATTCCACTCATGTACTAGTAATTTTACTAGATAGATAAACATCAGAAATTTTCTGGGAAATAGGAAATGAAATAATATTGAAAAATTAAAAGTAATGAAAATAGTGCACAATAAATAACTAATAATCAATCAGGTTTAAAAAATGCTAATGACCTGTAAACTATTGCTATTTTATGTGAGTACCAAACTGTGAGAATGAATATCACACCATGATTCTAATATAGTAAGCCAGCACAGTAAAATTGTTCTCTTCCCATTCCAACCAAAAAAGGTAAAACAGCCACAATACCTAATTCTCTTTCCGATTTTCTTGAAACTAGCACCATCTTTACATAGAGCTATCCCTCTTTCCAAACACTCCTCAGTCACCTGCAGCAAGAGGTATAAATGAGGTCAATGCCTGAATAACATTTCTGGTGAATGCAAAACAGAAAAAAGGACTCAAATATCTATTATATCTTCAATATAGAGGGATATGCAGGTTTCTTTGACAAAAATTGCCAAAGCAGGAATCAGTTGCCGAAGTACAACTTCATCGATTAATTAAAGATTGTCAAATAGTCATGGCTCCAATCTGCAAAGCTATCAACAAAGAGAAATAGCTGTTATTATTACTTGTACAAAATATAACTCACCTTCACAAGACGCATAAGAGCATCATTGACATTCCCACACAGAAATGTTTTTGAAGTGTCTCCATGATAGCCCTAGCAGGCAAAGGGAAACATATTATGTATAAGGAACCACCCAAGTTAATGATAAAATGGTGAATCAGGAACTTACATTTAAGTAGACCGTCACATCAATATTTATTATGTCACCATCCTGCACAGAAACAAATGTTTAGAAATGATCCACATGCATGTTAAACAAGCAGCAACAAACAGACCTGCAGTTGACGGGAGTCAGGTATTCCATGACACATGCACTCGTTAACTGATGTACACACACTCTTTGGGAATCCTCCATAACCAAGAGGGGAAGGATAAGCACCAGCATCAATGATCATCTGGTGCACTGCTTTGTCAATCTCATTTGTTGTCACTGATGGCTGATTGAGATAAAGAAACAAGTAAAGGCCGTATCAAAAGCATATAATCTTACAAATCTCTGGTATCAAATGCCACTAAGTATAAACATACCCAAAGGGTAATACACACACACACACAGTGATAAATAGAAAAAAAAAAGAGAAAACATCCTCCTCCAAAATCATAAAAAAAAGAACCAATTTCGTAAAGAAATGTCAGGGGAAAATGAGAGCTTTTATCTCCCTTTTCCAGTTCTATTCTACCTTAAGAGCATAATTTCAATGCACGAAAGTTGAAGAGAATTTCTGTTCACAGGAACATGAAAACCTCAAAGGTGTTCAAGTGACAGCAAGTTGAAAGGTCAAAATACCGGCCTGTCCTTAATAAGATAACCACACAATAATATCATAGGATTAATATACATACCGGCCTGTCCTTAATAAGATAACCACACAAAATACTGGCCTGTCCTTAATAAGCTCAATTTGGAAAGTGGCAGATTGCATAAGTGTTAGCATTCCTAAGCAGGCATAAAAGTCATTTGCAATGAATTCTGATCAAAGCATGCTCATGCATAACACCTAGATAACAAGTCAATTAACAACTGACCACGACGTCAAGCAAAGGCTTTGACTGTTTAATGACTGTTAAAGAAATTTGTTATCATTAATTGATGGATAAACATTTGTTTTCCAGAAAATTATTTAACCAACGTGACAAGCATATGAAAACCAGAATCACCCTGCAGTTGACACAAACACTTCAGAAATGCTAAAAGATTGGAATTTGAAGTCAGGAAAATTAACTAAAATTCAAAAAAGTAAGAAATGGGACATTTTGCTTTGCTAAAAATTCCAGCTTTGCATCGTTGAAAGTGTTCTCTAGCATATACAATGGCTTCTATCCCGTGAGAAATTTGTTTAACATTTGCTTGACTAACTATCAAAACATAGACTTAAACATTACTAGATAAAGGACCAAAACCTTAACATAAAATACCAAATCATTCAAAGTCAACAAGAACAAAAAAGTATAGGCATCTAAACAGAACAAAAACATAAAACATAAGGGAGCTCCTACTTACCCTAACCAATTTGCCAGCATTATCCAAAACGCGAGCAGCAAGCTCGCAGGCTGCCCTCATTTTAACAATCCCTTCAGAGTCATGAATCTGATGCTCACTAGAAATATCTGGCAACTCATTTGAACCTAAATATGGAGGCTTTGGAATATCATCGGGCACTGGCAACCTTGGCGATACTCTCCCCCGCCTCAATGGTGGCCTTTTTCTAAACTTAACCGTCTTCTGAAGCTCTCGTTCTCTACAAAAATTAAAGAACACGCAGCCAAACCAATCAAGAAAGTAAGCAAGTAACCATAACACAATCATCACTTCAAATTTCAAGAGGCGTACCTCCTGATTCTCATGCCCTCTTCTAGAGGTGAAACTCTCTTTGACAATACGACGAGTCGTTTACGATACTGTGCATTTTTTCCTGAATTTAGTAATTTGAAAGCATTTAGGAGGAGGACTACATTTTTGTGGAGTGAATTTAGTAAAAAAGAGTCAAAAGTTTGAGAATTTTACCAGTTGGAGGAGAAAAGGAAACTGGGGTCACGCTGAAAAGAGCTGACTTTGACCATGATGATGATGAGGAGGAGGAGGAGGAGGAGGAAAGTTGCAGAGGAGGAGGAGGGGAAGACATTGAAGCAGCAAAACCCATTTTTCTCTCCAGCAGACAACGAGAGTGGAAAGAAAGAAACGAGGATAAACCAGAGAGAGAGAGAGAGCGGGGCCGGTTTATGGATTAATGGGTCCGATGGTTCGGCATCTGACCCATTTTAGTATGGTCTGGGCCAGTTGTGGGTCTTTGTTATAAGGCCAATATTGTGATATTTGGACACTCCTTGACCTTCAAAATGTGTGATGGCAAATGCGTTGAAATTTCACTTGGGAGCACTTGACACATCCGTTTTCTTCTTTTATTTTGTTGGTACAATTCCATGCTGCTCACTTTACCAAGAACACTAGCCAGGCCAACAAAAGTGGAAGTATGCTTCTTCTTTTTTATTTGGGTTTGGCATGAAATACGAGAAATTTCTTGAACGAGTTTCTATGCTACCGAGAATAGAAACACAAGTCAAGAAAACGAGCTTGTCCTTTAATGTTATTGGAGAATGTTCTAGGAAGCTTTTAACAGCATGGCATCAAATTACCGAGAATGTTCTTTGGCTTTTAAGTTTTATGATGAAGTCCTGGGAGGGTTCCAAGAACACAACGATATCACAATCAAATATTTATCGTAGAAATCAGTGCAGCAGCTATATGCCCAAAAAAAACAACAACAACAACAAGAAAGACCATTAGGAGATAAATCAAATTAGGATAACCAAACCTTTTTTTTTCAATCGTGGCAAAACCATATTGTGGAAAGACATGTTTCAACACCCGTGTAAATTGGCCAAAATGAAGTTGAATTTCTCAAGTAGATTTGGTAGTGACATGACGGTCTTGGGTGTTTGGCTCTGCATTTCCATACCTGAAAGAAAAGTAAAAGAAGAAAAGTGAACCCGTTAGGCATGGGGTGGAAAATCTATGGTTGCCCTGATAGCATATGGGGGGGTGCCGCTTTGTCAAGTTGATTTACATGGCCGAGCCACCAAGCTCAGGGCAAATGGTAAGAGACTTGCCCTGGCCTCCAAGTATACACACGGGAGATTCAGGACAGGGAGATGTAAGGTTCAAGTCTCACTTCCAAATAATTTCTGAATTTTTAATTTTTGTATATATGTATGACTAGATATGCAATCTCTTCTTTAAAAAAAATATATACATATGGACTCTTGTTAATTCAGAGGTTAATTGCTAATTGCTCTATGCTGTGTTGGATGCGGTGAATGGACTGACTTTTCTTCAACTCAAAAACTTACGAAGCATGCTACAGGGAGAATTCCGCATAGTTGCGGGCAGTCCAGCTCACATTTCTTTTTGTTTAGTCGGTCCAATATTTATATCCAACCATTTTAATTTCAAGTCTGATTACAATTTTATACGAGTTACTTTGACTGTTGATTTAGGAATCGATGTGATTTGGTACATTTAACAAGGATCTATGAGTATCTTGCTAATTATAAATTTAAAAAAATGGATTATATCATAGAGCTAATTAATTTGGCAAGAATTTGTAATCATATTCACATATTTTTGGAACGTGGCTAGGGAGAAAATGCTGGGAAAATTAACTGTGTCAGAGGAAACTGCAAACAGATTAGCATATCTCCTTAACAACTAGAAGACTTGGAATCAAATCTGTGAGTATCTGGAAACCCATAATTAAGTGATGGAAATGTCAATGATCTTGTGTGGTTTGGAGGGTGCCATGGATAATTGTACAGTGTCACGCTTATTTCTTTGAAAATCCCAGCTTTGACTACCATATTGTTTGTTGACAATAGCTCATGGTTTGACATTTTTCCATTAGATTAGCAACGTCAAAGCTCTTATTTAATTGGCAGTGACCTTTAGGCCACCGGTATAGGCCAGTATCGAGCGGATTTAGCTGCCATCTACCACCAGGGTTTAACGTGTAATGAGAAGATTAATATGCTAAGATCAGGGCAAACATCGAGATTTGAAAAGAACTGCAACTAGCTTGTTTATTGAAAGGAAAGAAAGAAAATTTGACTGTGAAATCAAGATTCAGCTGGTCCAGAAAACCTACATTATTATTATTTTTTTCCCTTTGATTTATAGCAAAACTCCATGAAAGGAGCACTTCCTCAAGCTCCCGCACACACTGGATAGGTGGGTCTCTCCAGGGTGTCTGTATCTGCATAGAAAGTAAAAGTTAGTCTATTCTTATTAAATCAATTGTGTTTGAAATATCCGACCCTGTCTTAAAATCCTGGAGCTGTTTCTATTTCTATATATGTAGTCATTCTGGAAGAAATATCTCAAGAACAACACCGGCCTTCGAATTTCTCTGAAGACACTTGTTAACTATATAAGAAGCTACATAGACCAAGGCCTGTAATGAACGTGAAACCAGCTTCAAATCATTTTTCAAACTAAATAACCATCACCTCAAAAATTAACTTTTCCTGTGGATTGCTTTCAAAAGTAAAAGGTTTTCCCACTTGCCAGCTTAGACCTTGTCCTTCCTGGGCAAAATCAAAGATGAGCTGTCTTCTATTTGTGCCACAAATATCCATCATTTTCATGTGCCACAAAGGTAGGCTGGAAGTGTGTATGAACATGTAATGGGATTAGGGGCCAAGTTAAAACACTTATAAATCGAGACAAGATTTTATAGTGATAATCAGCCAATTAGCCTGAGCTTGTTTTAGGACAAAGGTGCCATCCATACCTAATCTCTATATATCTCATATCTCATCATGAAGCATGAGATTATTTTGTCAACACGGAAAATATATTTTAGGAAAGCAACACCACCAGAAAAGCCAACAGAAGCCATAATGCTGCATAACAAACAAACATTGAAATATTAAAGAACAGTTCAAAAGGCGTAAACAAATTGACAGTCATCCATTTCTTGTTTTCTTTTTTCTTTCGTTATACTTTGTTGCACCTAATTTCAAGCTTTCTTCAGCCTTTTGTCTTGTAACAAAATAATATACAATTACCCTTTTGCGCAACTTGCAGCAGCTACACCTCCACCTCCTGAAACCCCACCCTCCCTACACCTTCCTAAAATTCACAAATTGCCAAGAAAAAAACAGAGAAAAACATGGACAAAAACCAAAACACTGAAAACAAAATGTTACAAAGCTCCAATGATCCTTTGTTTCTTGCTATACTGATGATCTAACGACAAAAGCTCCATTTCTCTCACTGATCTCTTCCCATTACACCCATTTTCCATCCCAGGTACGTTAAAGATGTTGACCCCAAACAACCTCACCATCTGAATCGGTTGAACCGGCTGGACCTGGTTGGACCCGCTTCTTGCTTTCCAATCAATGTAAAGCTGCTTATCTGGCCCTGTTGATCTTTGAAAGCAAACAATGTCACCAGCTTTCAAGCTCTTTTCTTTTACAAATCGGCTCCACCCTTTGGTCAAAACATAACTCTGGCTACTATTCCAATAAGAATAACGAAACCTCCACACTTTACCACTCATATCTTCCAGGTTAAGCAACACACCCTTAGTACTACAGCTTGATGTACTCTGCAAAGGAAAATGCTTTTCTGCATGTTGTTTTGGTATGACAAGCCGATTCAATTTCCCAACGTCACTTGGAGTCACAGCTTTCTCGAAAAGCTGTTCACGCGCTTTCAACACCCGGCCACAACCATGGTCATAACTATTACTCCCATAGTTTGCTGTATTCTTGTATTGCTTCCCATTTACCCCATTGTTACTCCTTTGGTTCCTTTTGCTTTGCTCTAGCTCATCGCTGTACGTATGTTTCCTTAACATGTCAACGATTTCAGCTTTTGAATGAGTGATCAGAAAAGCAGCCTCTATCTCATCATCTTCAGTTTCATTAACCTGTTTGAAGTTAGTCACGGCATCCCTTCCACGAAACCTTTGCGCAGCGGTATCATAGGCTCTCGCTGCTTCATCTTCTTCATTGAATGTCCCAAGCCACACACGCTGGTGCTTCTCGTAAATCTGTGCACCCCAGCGACCATTTGGTTGGGGGACAACCCCTTTGTATTTAGAGGAAGGGAGCTTTCTTGATTCGGCTTCGACACCTAATTCCAAATCAAGAATCACACTATTGCCGCTCCCAACACGGCAAAGTGACTCAGGTGGTGATTTTGTTGTGGTAGCTGGAGGTGGAGAAGGGGTGAGGGAGGTTGGTGTGATGGATATGGAGTTATCAGTACTACTAGTTGTGCTCTCATCTACGCAGCTTCCATCCATTTCTTTTCTTTTTGTTGTTGTTGTTGTTGTAAAGAGAGAGGAGCAAGAAAGACAGAGACAGAGAGGGATGAGGTGTTTTTGTTGACTAGAACTAGAGTTATGATTTGGGTTGTGTTTGAGGATTTGAGAATATATATAGAGAGAGGGTAGAGGTGTTGGGTAAGGTTTTGGGATTTTAATTTTAATTTTGATTTTTGATTTTTGGTTTTATGGGTTAAATTAAGAAATACGGGGTGGGGTGCACTGTGTAGTCTTGGGGAGAGATGGGGACGTGGGTGAGGTGGGTCAACCCAAGGAGGAGATGGTAAGGAACTAGGAAGATTCATGGAGTTAGGGTCGTAGTATGTGTGTGTGTGTGTGTGTAGGGTGGGGCCCTTGCCAACAAGTTGATCGGGTTCACATGATTGTGGACCGTGTTTTTAGTTATGTTCATCCCCCCTGAGCCTTGCTGCTACTGCTGACTACCAAGCATGGTCTCCTCTTCCTTGTTTTAACTTGTTTTCTTCTCATGTACACTTCATAGTTCATATCTTATCCCATCCGTTTGCATTGCAATCTAAACGGGGCGGTCAAATCTTGAAAAAAAAAATTTTGTTTAAACTTAATTTTGTTTAAATGGTTTTTTTTTAATTAACATGGGTGTCCGGGTCAGTTTGCGCGTACCTCGACTAATTCCCCGGGCCCTGAAATTAACGATCACGTAAGTTTCCAGTGGCCCTGAGAGGACTCGAACTCGTAACTATTGAGGAGCAAACTCAAGGCCTGACTCGAACTCTTTTAATGGTTTTTTTATTAACGTAAGTGTCCGGGTCAGCTTACACGCACCTCGACTAATCTCACGGGCCCTGAAGTTAACGACCATGTAAGCCTTCAGTGACCGTGAGGTTTGTGGAACTCGAATTGGTGACCTTTACGGAGCAAATATAAGACCTGATCAATTGAGTTATACCCTCAGGGTCTTTTTTAATGGTTTTGAATGGTCTTTGATGTGTGTCGATATCAAAAATAATTTTTAAAATATAATAAAAAGATATTATTTTGATGTATTTTTAAACAAAAAATACTTTAAAAAACAATCGATACCATTTCCACAAACATCTTGCTACTTCCATCGAAATCTTCTCTATTATTTGTTGTTGCTTACCATTAGTTAGAATCCAGTCCAGATAAACATGGAGGGCGAGAAATGAGAAAGGGAAAGGGATAGGGATAGGGTTTCTGTTGGGTTTGGTTTTCTTCCCACTAGGAAGATGGGCAGTGGACCTCGCCAAGATTAATACAACCATTGCTATTCGCTGGTTAGTAGTAGGAAGTTGATGGGGGTGGATAGACATGAGGGACAAAGGCTCACCCAACAAGAAATTCCCGTAAGAGTACACCTGGCTTCATTCGATTCGCCCTCCTACAGCTTCGGTTTGTCTTATTGGCTAGGTTCACCTTAGTATCTCTCAAATCAAAAACCTCCCCTCATTAATATCACCATTCCATTATTTTGCCCAACCAACGCCTGACATTTCCTGTCACCAAGTGGGTTTCCTCTTGATTGTTTTTTACCCTTTACTTGCTTGTTCATGCATTCAGCTCATGCCTCCATGTAACTAATAACATGCAGGCGCCCCCATCCCTTAATCCAGGCCATTGGATCAAGATCCAACGGTCGCAGATAGATTCAATCTCCCAGGGGACCCGGGATTTATTTATTTATTGTGGGCAAGAGAATCTGGTTTAGCACAATTTCTTTTTGCTCCCGTCCCATCGTATAATCAATAATGGAGATAAGCGAATAACATGAGGGGTGAAAGTGATGCTATAATATGGGTATTTTGTACGGACGAGCCTCGGTCTCCTGAAGGCCCACATGGCAAGTTGATAAAACCATCTTGGAGTTTTACTATTGGCTACGCTGCTATGGTTTTGTGTCTGAGTGGGTCCCGATTAGAGATTCCACCTGATTTCCTTCATCCACTGATCTAAGGTTAATCAACAGGAAATCATGATAGTACTAGTTTTAATCTTAATTTAACACTGTTCTGTATTATTACTTAAAACAATGTTTTGAGAAAAATCTAACGTACATGTACGGTATTCTTGTGCGGTGATACGGGGAAGCTGTCTTTCTGTTTTATTGCCTCTCCTTACAAGTGGGAACGAGTGAATACAATGCAGGGCTGTCCTTAGAGAGAGAGAGAGAGAGTTATTGCAATGAACATGAAGTATATGATTTGTAATGTTACCACGCTAGCAAACTACATTTACTTACTGGATTGATTTGGGATCTATGTGGCTGTTATGCCCTTTTCAGCATCTTTTTTTTTTTTCCACACCTGCTGAAACAATCAGGGTACTAAACCAAGTAATAGTTTGGTATATGGC
>Ga0307512_10005749_pt1 | contig 12793 bp, 16 predicted proteins | sample 14_EM_MG_FD_200267 | JGI IMG/M metagenome (GOLD analysis project Ga0307512, IMG submission 200267) | Populus trichocarpa ectomycorrhiza microbial communities from riparian zone in the Pacific Northwest, United States - 14_EM | ecosystem: Host-associated > Plants > Roots > Unclassified | place... | reverse complement strand
CATGATCAAAGTACTGAATGGTGTGGAAACACCTTAGTTTCAAGTGATAAAACCCTGAATTTCAGGTGTTTTGCCTACTGAGATTCAGTAGCTGTTGTGTTTATAGTGAAGAGGCTCATAAAATCAATGAACAGGCCTTTTCCCACACTGGAGAGCCTTAAACTTGATTTTTCAGGTCCTCGAGGGTCAGATCAACTTCCATGTTACTCTCCTGGGCTGAACCGTCTACCACTGTTCCTTAAGGGCAATCCCCTGCCCCTGCAACGTCTTACATACATTGGCAAAGCCGACCCGCTCTTATTCCAATTATTATTGCGTACAAAGTCCCTCGTCGAGATCAATGTGTGTGTTGATGGTGTCCTCCATTTACCGCAAAGATCCATGCTTCTTGCCCTTCTACAAGATATGCCATTCCTGCGTCGCGTCAACATTAACATGTTTTTCCCTTTCCCTTCTGATTCCGGTTCCGGGCTACATGGAGAAAGGAGAGATGTCGTCCTACTCTCAAACCTGACCGATTTGCACGTTATCGGCCCCAGTACTTCCGTGGATGCATTCATCGCTGAGTTGGCCACCCCACTGTTACAAGAGTTCCACATTTCTCTCCATCTTGCCACCTCTCCACTCTGTATCCCTCACCTCTCCAAGTTCATCCACAATGCAGGAATCTCTTTTTTTGCGGTACAATTAATGCAGTCACAATACAGTTTCAGGATTTCCATGCTGACGCACGCCCATTCCATGCATGATCCCCCCTTCGATATCATCATGTGCAGGGAGTTTTCGATAGCGCAGATAAGTTGTGCGCTCTCCGCAATGGTCGCCACTGTAGAGGACGTACTCTTTACCACTTCTTTTTCCACCCCAACGCCAGGATCACTCCTTGGAGATCTTGTTCCATGGCGTGAGTTCTTTGTGCATTTCCGTAACGTCAGGATACTCCGTGTGCACCACCGCCTGGGCACAGTGATTGCGGACATACTCGGACATGGTGACGGGCAGCCGACAATCGACGCACTATCCTCACCAGAAGAGGCAGACTTGGATGCAAGAACGCCCTCGGTTGTGCCAAATGACCCAAGTCAATACATCCCGGATGTTCTCCCCTCACTTGAAGAAATTGAGGTGTACGTGAGCGTTCTAGGTACACCGACTAGTAGTGAGAGCGAGTTACCTTTGGAGCTCGACATGTTTGAACCGGTCGTAAGGGCACGACAGCAGATGGGGCTCCCTGTGAAAGTGTACTGGAACACAGATGGGGTACCTCCCAGATACTTTTGTAATTCGAACTAGTAATCAGAGCTGGGGTAGAGGGTGGGCTAGTGGTGGTAATTGCCATCCAGAGTGAGTCATGGGTATGTGAAATTCAATTCAAGATTGTTCATCCATACCTTCCCTAACTTCATTCGTTTCCCAGACACACAAACTACCATGGGTATATATGTTGTGAACATATCCTGTTTATAACAATCATTCGTACTGCGTCTAGGGGACTGGTGATGTATCTGCAACAAATGGCGTACAGACATCGGATATCCTGCGTGTGCTAAAAGGGACTACATGCAAGATAGGTATGCCAGTATGCGGAGTCATTTAGATGCACGTGTGTCTGGGATACCTTCAATTAGTTGCGTAGCCATGGTGGGTGGGTCGCCCTGTGAGGGTATTATGCACCGGCTAGGAATATACCACATCTTCTGGGGAATCGGCGCGAGACGATTGTCATGATGGAGAAGGAAAAGTTGGTGCTAATTCGTTACAGGAGTGGTTTGTCGTTGTACCTGATGTCCTATATGAGTATTTGCCAGTGCCTCATTTAGAACTTCCCCGTTAAGGTCCCAGGTTGAGTAGCCAGGAAGATGAACTTGTGACCTGGACTTTCCAAGCCTCCCGAACCAATCTACCTGGATATTTTTTCCCCTCACTAGAACAAATCGAGGTACCTATGAGGTCTCCGGGGACACCGATCAGCGAGGACGAGTGTGCGTCCGCGCTCGGGCCATTTGTGGCTGCAGCATGTGGGCCGCCCTGTGAAAGTGAAAGTGAAGGTGAACTTGACCGCTTCCAAGGTAGTACTTTCGTGCGGATTTTGGGACGCCGGGGGGCGGACACGCTCAGCCCGGTCATGGCTCGGCCTAGGGATCTCATGCACGCGCCTCGGTAAATATTGATTTACGAGTCCGTTTTCAAATGTCACGTATATCTTCTGCAGCATGATCTGTATTTCGTCACTTTGTCTTCCGGTCTTGCTCCTGTGCGCACATCCCTTGTGGAACCACCGTTTGCCTACCTGAAGCAAACGCTTGCTCTACTGTTTCTTTATTCCAGCGCAACGCCTCCTGGATGATTACTACAGCAAATGTTGCAGTAATGCGTCACCCATACTCCCATAATTATTTTACTTTTTTCTATTTTACATTACGAAAAAAAAAGCGTCATGGTTTTGTATCTCTACTTTACAGAGCTCCCGATCTTCGTCCTCGATGAGTGTCCTCGTAACTATTCCTAAGTACTACTCGATTGCGAGCCCGAATGTTAAGTCGCCCCTTCTCTTCACGTGTATGGCGTTCGGATCTCTGGGTCATTCGTTATCTCTTCTGGATACTGCCACTCGGGTCCAGCCATCGCTACGTTCATGGGAACGTGTAAGCGGTGAAGATCGATGTCCTGTTTGCGTGCCCGGCAGTCCCCCTCACCTTTGACTTCATGGTCTTACCACCCGCAACACGTCAATCTGGCCTCCAAGCGCCACCGAACCCTCCCCCCTTTCCTGTAAACCAGAGTCCCTGGAACTGCATATCATCAAGTAGTCAGAGGAGTTTTATACTTGCGTATAAGTATGTGACGTGTGTATGTTTGAATGTATGCATGATCCTCGCTCATCCCTCTCTCCTGCTAGCTACCGCGCTGCGACGCCTCCGCCTCAGCTCTCGCTCGGGCCTCTCTCCGGGAAGCAGTACGTTTCAACAACCAGGCCAGGTTTTCATACACGACAAACGTGACACACGTGCCAGGGAGCACCCGGACGAGGTTCGTTGCCAGGCCGCGGTAGAATCCTACTAGGCCTTCGTGCGCCCAAGTGTGCGCGATCGTGGACGGGATGGTACGGTGGTGCGTGCGCGCGAGCACAGAGTCGTTCTGGTAGAGTTGGTTAGCTGCGAGCGTCCGCGAGGAGGACGATGGGAAGGGGGGGTGGGAGGTATAGAAGGGGTAAGGGGAGGGTAGTCGTCACCTGGATGCGCGAGCGGACCACTTGGTACGGGTATGTTGCGCAAAGCGCGGTGAGCTTCGACGCGCCCGACATGAGCGTGTACGCCGTGTTGGACTGCACGTGGAATGACTTCTGCGTTAGTTTACATTGTGGGGTGAGCAACGCACAACGCACCAGCTTATCATCTTGCAAGGTCCACTCGCGCCCGAGTTTGGCAAACCGCCGCCTCTTACGCTCAAACCCCCAACTCTTCATCTTTTCATATGCCATAAACTGCAGCGCGCCGTTGCTCACGCCTACCAGCGCGAGCGTCGTGCCGCGGTAGAGCCCGCGCCAACCCTCGTCGCGGTATATCGCGCGGAACCCGCCTGGGGCATTCAGATTGATGGAGGGTGAAACAGTGTTAAAGCGGACACGTACTCCAGAGGCCTCTGTGTGCGGCGGGCGAGTTTGGCGGTGCGGTGAATGTCCGCACTTTGACCACCCAGATTGGGTTTGTCAGGATGGCTGTCACGGCACCTAAACGGAAGGGGAGGGGAGGCAAGGTCAAAAGGATACCATCGAGGGAAGCGAGAAGGATGCGAACTCGCTTCAGCAGAGTAGAGGAGATACTGGGAGGCAGAAAGAGGCTTGTCGGGTGATTCGAGGGTGGCACGACGCTTGAGCTGGTTATAGCTTGATGCAAGCAAGCGAGGCGCCCCAAGAGGAGAGAAGGGATCTCAGTAAAAAGCAACAAACGGATGCGACCTGAGCGCGTGACATAAAAAAAAAGACGTACAAGAGAAAGTAGAGCCCCCAACTACTCGCGTTGCCAGCGATGTTGGGACTAAGGCCACGGTAGAGCCCACGCCAGCCCTCGGAAGCGTGAATGTCGCGCAGGGCGAGCCAGATGCCGCGTCCAATGCCGCCCTCGGGTCCTCGCGTCGACACTTGAAATTTGACCTTGAGGAGATCGAGGGGGTTCATGCAGAGCACGGCTACCGTGCCCGCACCAATGCCTGCAAACGCATGGTCCTACAAGCAGACGGAAGCAGCGGCAGTGCCAACGACGACGACGTCCCAATGATGAACGTCAGTTAGTAGGAGGCGTGAAGGTGGACGGGGTGGTGTTTTTTGCGTACAATTGCATGTGTCGGGAAGAAGCTCGGGTGTGAGTAGGGATTCGGAGTGGACATGCGCGGGTACAGCAGGACGCCCTTGTGGTGTGTCGGCGAGGGCGAGGACTGCTGGCAGGCAGGTAAGCGACTAACTTGACTCGACGGACACGGCGACTGAAATTCCTGCGTGGATGACACGGCCCGTTCTATCCCGGAACCTGACAACATCTTGATGACGTCACGCGGGCGACATCAGTTATCGGACCCAGAGTCGATCATTGCGGTCGCAGCTCATCATGCATCATGCATCATCGATGCATCATCTTTGATGATGTCCGAGTCATTGTCGGACAACCATACTATTCTGCAAGGACACCCTTTCTAAGGCAATTTAGAAGAACACCTGAGCCATGGAGTCACGCAAGGACACAGCTAGGGAATGTGGGACATTATATACGCACTATAGGTGCCTCGCAAAACGCGCGATTCAAAACTGGGTCTCCCACTCTTCGTCGTTAGGGTACTGCTGCACTGCTGGGCATCTCCGATCCCTCAAGCTGCTCCACTCTGGTGAGGACCCGCGGTCGAAGGTAGTCCAGTCCGAGCCCAAAGCGGCACGTTCGAGTATTCCCTGTCTATTTTGCCTTTTTCGAGGCTCTTCTTGCACGTTTTTTTATAACTTTTCTGTCCTTTCTCCTGCCTCACGCTTGCTCGCCAGGGTCGACGATGGGGTGATGTCTGCTCTGACGTCACCAGCGTCGTCTGAGTCCAGTACGTTGGAAAACGCAATCCCGTTTCGTGGCTGGGCTCTTGCTGTGTCTGGATCAGAGTGACTGCGGCTGGGGCGGCGGTGAGATGATAACGATGACTCGAATGATGTTGGTGTTGGTGCTGAGGGCACTCTGGGGCCCACATAGGCGAAACGGGAAAGTGAGCCGTGAAAAGAAGGTTTGACATTTTCATCCATCTTTTTATTTGTTCCTTCTCTCGCAACACTATTATGTTTTTTTATGTGGTGAAAATGATGGGAGGTAGATGTCAAAAGTTTGGCTGGATGATCTTGAGAAGATGCCTCGATAGCCAGGTTATCGGTTATCGGCATTTTGTGCCAGTCCTCCCTTCCAGATCACCTTCCCGTTCCGTTCAGTCATTCTCAGACGCTCCCTTGCCACGATCACCTATCACAATATGGCATGGCACCGACAGCTGATTACAATTAGTTCCCCAAAAGACAAAGTACGGTACGTAGACCCCTCGGAAACTGGCTTATATATCGTCTTGGGTGGAGGGATGCATCACAGCTTCTATCACCCATTCACCCACCCATCAGACGGGTGAAACAATCATCCCACCATGGCTCAGCACGGCTCACCTCCCTCCTTCCACTCACCCTAGAGTTTCCAAAAGGCACGACAAACAGCTCGCCCTTCTCCACTTCCTCCTCATCGTCCTTCTCCTCGCCCTCATTCCCTTCCTCAGCTATGGCAGCATCACGTCAACGCAGAAAACGTCGCGCCGCCATCTTACGTGCTGTTGAATCAGATTGGGACGCCTCTCCCACCACCGCAGCTGTGGGGCCCACGACAGTGTCAATACCTTCCCGGCACACAGACGAGCTCCTATGCCATCCTCTGCACCGCTCCCACCCTCTACCTTCCTGTCTAACTCTCCACTTTTCCCACCCCGCCCGCCTCGCGGAAGCATCGGCGGTCTGGGGAATCTGTCGAACGTCCTTCCGCCGATGTCAACGCCACTGTTCCTGGCACGACCACCAGGATTAACAGCGGGCGCGGGACTGACCCAGCGTATGCGTGGTTCTCGCCTATCCTTCTCTCCTGCTAGCTACCGCCCTGCGACGCCTCCACCCCAGCTCTCGCTCGGGCCTCTCTCCGGGAAGCAGTACGTTTCAACAACCAGGCCAGGTTTTCATACACGACAAACGTGACACACGTGCCAGGGAGTACCCGGACGAGGTTCGTTGCCAGGCCGCGGTAGAATCCTACGAGGCCTTCGTGCGCCCAAGTGTGCGCGATCGTGGATGGGATGGTGCGGTGGTGTGTGCGCGTGAGTACAGAGTCGTTCTGGTAGAGTTGGTTAGCTCCGTGCGAGCGTCCGTGAGGAGGACGATGGGAAGGGGGTTGGGAGATGTAGAAGGGGTAATGGGAGGGTAGTCGTCACCTGGATGCGCGAGCGGACCACTTGGTACGGGTATGTTGCGCAAAGCGTCGCGAGCTTCGACGCGCCCGACATGAGCGTGTACGCCGTGTTGGACTTCATGTAAAATGAATTCTGCGTTTAGTTTACGTTGTGGGTGAGCAACGCATGACGTACCAGCTTATCGTCTTGCACAGTCCACTCGTGCCCGAGTTTGGCAAACCGCCACCTCTTACGCTCAAACGCCCAGCTCTTCATCTTTTCATACACCATGAACTGCAGCGCGCCGTTGCTCACGCCCACCAGCGCGAGAGTCATGCCGCGGTACAGCCCGCGCCAACCCTCGTCGCGGTATATCACGCGAATCCCGCCTGGGGCATTCAGATTAATGGAGGATGAAACAGTGCTAAAGCAGACGCGTACTCCAGAGGCCTCTGTGTGCGGCGGGCGAGTTTGGCGGTGCGGCGAATGTCCGCACTTTGACCACCCAGATTGGATTTGTCAGGATGGCTGTCACAACACCTAAATGGAGAAGGAGGCGGGGAAGGAAGGTTAAAAGGATACTATCGAAAGAGGCGAGAAGGATGCGAACTTGCTTCGGCAGAGTAGAGGAGATATTGGGAGGCAGAAAGCGGCTTGTCGGGCGCTTCGATGATGGCGGTCCGCTTGAGCTGGTTATAACTTGATGCAAGCGAGCAACGTGCCCCAAGAGGAGAGAAGGGATCTCAGCGAAAACGACAGATGAATGCGACCTGAGCGCGTGACACCAAAAAAAAAGTAAGACATACAAGAGAAAGTAGAGCCCCCAACTACTCGCGTTGCCAGCGATGTTGGGACTAAGGCCGCGGTAGAGCCCACGCCAGCCCTCGGAAGCGCGTATGTCGCGCAGGGCGAGCCAGATGCCGCGTCCAATACCGCCCTCGGGTCTGCGCGTCGACACTTGAAATTTGACCTTGAGGAGGTCGAGCGGGTTCATGCAGAGCACGGCCACCGTGCCCGCGCCGATGCCTGCAAACGCATGGTCCTACAAGCGGGCGGAAGCAACGGCGGTGCCAACGACGACGACGACGTCGTCGTCGTCCCAATGATAAACGTCAGTTAGTAGGAGGCGCGAAGGTGGACGGGGTGGAGATTTTTTGCGTACGATTGCATGTGTCGGGAAGAAGCTCGGATGTGAGTACGGATTCGGAGTGGACATGCGTGGGTACAGGTACAGCAGGAGGCTCTTGTGGTGCGTCGGCGATCGCGAGGACTGCTTGCAGGCACTGGCAGGTAAGCGACTGCGACCAACTTGACTCCACACACGACACAGTAACTTACTACTGTAGTTGGGTGGTTGAAATTCCTGGGCGGATGATACGGCCCGATCTATCCCGGCTACTGACAACGTCTTGATGACGTCACCCGGACGACGCCGGTGATCATTACATGAGATTTTCCCTGCGGTGACTGTGTGCATGGCATTAGAAGAACTGGACCAACTCGGGCTTCAAGATCACTGCAATGCGAGCTACCACGATGAAAAGGAGTTTCACGTATTAAAATTAATGGAGGGGGGGGGAGTAGGCTGAGGGAGAAAAGTGACCCTGTAAATGGCACAAGACATAGGAAACAATCTCACGGTAAAGACATCTTTTGCTGACAGGTAGCAGCCCGTTTGACCTCGTGTTACCCATCTATCCTCGCCTCGAGGATTTCCACCGCCACGGTTCCGCATCACAGACCATCGATTATCGAATTCCGACATCTCACAGGGCCGGCGCTCCCAGGCACTGTGACGTTGTCCTTATTCCCCTCAAGGAGATTACCCCCCATTTAGTATTCTACATCGGCCAAGGTCCACATCCCAATGCAGTCCCGGTGCCGGCTACTGGACGTTATTTTCCCGCTGAGTGCAGAACGCTTGTCATGCAGTAGCTGAGATTCGCAATGCAGGTCAATGCTGGTGACTGCTACTGGATGCTGCGTTCGCGTTCTGCGCAACGTGCTTGCATTGCGCCGACAGGATCGCCCCATTTGCCATTTGACCTTTGCCACGTCGGGCCGGCCAAGGGCTTGTGTCCCTGGACTCCCTGTGCATCATCATCTCCCTGTTTTTAATTTCAGGCCTTAGATGCCCCGAGTGCGAGGTAGCGCGAAAAACGCTCCCTGCTTTTGATTCTAAACCTTGGACAGCCGAATGAGAGACAGCGAGAAAACGTCCCCTGTATTTGATTCCAGGCCTTAGACGCCCAAATGGGAGACAGCGTGAAAACGTACCCTATATTTGATTGCAGCATTAGACGCCCAAATGGGCCCGGGAGACAGCATGAAAACGTGCCCTGTATTTGAATTCAGGCCTTAGACAGCCAAATGGGAGACAGCATGAAAACGTGCCCAGTCTTTGATCCTGAACCTTAGATGGCCAAATAGGAGACAACGTGGAAAATCTGTCCCAGCTTGTGCTGACCAGCACCAGCCCCGTTAGCTCTTCACAAAATACTCACGGCCGCGGCCCTCGCACCTGTGGTTTACGCCTGAGGCCCCTTTATATCCCCATTTCCTCAGCTCCCCCCGAACCTGCGTCGAGCCCTGCGGACCGAATTGGTCCGGACATCCTCACATACAGCTACACATCATGCGACTGGCCTTCTCGGCATCCTCAGAACTCTGCCTGTTCACCACTTGAGTACCCATCGCGATCACTGCCGCGATGTCACAATTACCAGAGGCCATCCGTCATCGGGGCCTCCCCACATGTCTCACTTACCTCGTATCCTGACTTGTTCACTAGTGGAGAGCGTTGTGACCCACCACGGTTCCTCTCCATTGCTAAAGGACTCGAGAGTGATAGCACAGGAAATGGGGAGAAAGGCGTCCTTGGTGGTCATCCCATGATTCCGACAGCGTCTGACAAAGTCCACGCCGAGATTCCAGAAACGAATGGAGCGATCATCTTGTTCTTTCCAGAAGACTCCACGTGATGCCCCAAGCAAACAGCGAAGATATTAACGTCGGACCTACGAGGGCTGAAAACTCACCGAGGCAGCATCATTCTTCCTTCCCGCGAGTGCACCCACCGCCGCGATCCCACCCCCATCTGCCATTGAAGCCATGCCAAGCGAAGGTGTACCATGCTCTTGCGATCTCATTACGGTCATGTTGCTGACCAGTGATGCTATCGCGCAGCCGCTACGAAGGTAGGAGATGTGCAGCTCAGGCGGCCCAACGTGTTAGGCCTGGGTTCCCCACATGCGTCAGTAGTACAGTACTCACGCACCCTGTCGTGATTGTTACCGGGGTGATAGCGGGGACAGTCAGCAGGTGGCTTAGGGTGGACCGAATTTCACCGAGGCAAGTGCTGTGGTGTAGGCACGGCCAAGTGGCCGGGGGGCCGCCTAGGGTACGGATGGTTGTCGATGAGGAAGGGCTGAATGAGACTGTTGTTTGTGGAGCTAGCCGCTTGATCAAAGCATCAGAGTATGTGAATGGTGAACCGATGTGAGACTCCGAGTTAATGATGATGATAGGATGTTTGTGCTTGCCAAAACACCGTGTGATTGGATGGCAGAACCAGCGACACCGCATGCGACCATGTCTGGACGATTTGCACATGGCCGTTTCTTATCAGTCAGAAATTCCCATGAGTGATCCATGTCGTAACAAGTCGAAGGCCTTGGATTGCGATGTCTCGAAACCAGGACAAATTTCAAGCAGAGAGTCGAAGTGTCTGGTTTATCTGAGAGAATGGCGCCAACGCCCTTCTCATAGATTCCCAAAGCGCCGGAGTGCAGGCTTTTTGGTCTTGCATTTTTGCGAAGGACAGAACTTGAACGTGGCACATTCTCCGAGCCACAATTCTACAAATGGCGGTGCCGAGGAGTTGTATCGTAATCCCCCCATTCCGGGGAAAAGACAAAAAGGAGCGGTAGTGATAACCTAACGAGTTTTGATGACACACAGAATTCGTTCGTTCTTCTTTATGTGTCCTTTCCCTCGATAGATGTGGTTTTTGGAAATGAAAGTACATTACCGTCTTTGATCGTCGTCGGAAGCGTCGGAGTCACCACGGCAGTAGGGTAGGTAGGTAGTGTTGCCGGAGAGTTGAGTTAACTCTGACTCACCTAGGGTGTGTTAGCTTAGTTGCAAACTCACCCTCCATACAGGTGGAAAGAGTTGCACCAGGTGCAACTACGGTTACCGCATTTAGTTTGGAGCGAGGGTAGTTACTGCATTTGGTTCGGAACAATTGATGATCGATGATCAATTGAACAAAACGCTGGGCATCAGTGTGTCAAACGATCATGACACATTGTCAAACCTTGAAGCTTGGAAGCTGATTGGTGGAGGCCCCAGGCAGCTGGCCTGCCAACTCGTTCCTGACACCAGCTGCACCTGGTGCAACTCCGCTAGGACGTCCATATTGGATGGGCGGAACCACGTGTAAGCCACGCGACTGGAGCAGCTTAAAGATAGCCGTGCACACTTCTCATTCTCATTCGAACACCTTGAATCTGTAAACCGTTCAGTATCATATATCACAACCAAAGCCATGAACAAGGGCGTTCAGCAGTCGGACATATCCTCAGCAGACGATTCTCATTCTCTCAATCGTCCACTCGCAGTGAGGCATAGTGCTCCCTACTCATCGCCGGTGCAGCAGCCGCGTTCAGCGTGCAATGCAATTTCCGGAGGCCATCATGATATCCTTAATGCCTTCCCCCACCCCCTCCTCTCCTTGTTCAAGTTCTCATTTTCTGACCGGCTTGCCAGTGCGGAAATTGAAGGAGAGACTCATCCTCAATCCGTCACCAGTACATTCCAGGCCCCTGGCCCAAGGGACGAGGATACAAACACATACGAGGGTAGTCTCATGATTTCAGGAGACACCTGCCCCCCGGCGATCGAAAATGCCCACACCGAGATGTCGACAAACAGTGTGGCCGTTTTTCCCAATTCCAAAGACTCCATATCACCGGTGATGTTTCCAGCAAGTAGCGAAGAGATCGAACCTGAACGTGCGACGGCTGAAAGCTCCTGGCCGCATCATTTCGCCTCGGCCGGCGCATCAGCAACCAGCAGTACACCACCGCCAATTGACCTCGAAGCCGCGCCCATCGAAGGTACGCTGTCCTGGTGACCTCAAAACGATCACCATTATCACACAGCCACCATGACAGCGACAGACGCACCACCCGCGTTGCACAACGCGGTCGACTACCTGATTGCCAAGTACCCAAAGGTGCTGTCCACCGTCTCGACGGTGCTCACCACTGTGGGTGGCATAATTTTATTCCCTGGCGTCTCCGCATGCGCCCATGGAACAATACTCGCACATCCCGCTGTGACCATTGCTGGCGGGATTGCGGTCGCAGTCGGCAGGCGGCTGAGGCGCGCACTGAATTCCACCGCCACCTTGGCCGCAGCGCAGGCGTAGGCAAATGGTCAAGTAATCATCGAGGACGGGGATGATGATCGACGAGACGGAACTGAACCTGACGGACTGTGGTCTGTTGATTTTGTCGTTGGATAAATGTGTCATTAGCGCGACATGATGTGACGCTGTAGGATAGCAACTGTATGGAATCTCAAAGGGACACTCACGTTTGGACAGAAATAAATGACTAAGTCGGACCATAGGGCCTTTTAATTGAATTGCAGGAACCCACAACCTCGCATGCGGTAAGTCCATAACATCCACACAAAGCAGTTTCCTCTGGATCAGACATTCTTGAGGAAGACCAGAACTGTGGAGGGGCAAAGGCTGCGGATTGCGATGTCATGAAATAGGAACAAGTCGAAGCTTTAGATGGACTCGGATACAGAGTAAGTAAGTAGGTTCACGAAAATTTCAGCTGTTCGCGTGAAACGTGGTACGAGGTTTACCATACAAAGATGTTGGGGAGAGGGGGGGGCAGTTGCATCATGAACCACCGCCACACCTTGGAGACAAGGATGAACAAGGTGGGAGTGAGACTCTAACGAGTGATGACGTCCAGAGATATGGATTCGATTTGGTTTCTTCTTTTCAATGCCTCTTCCCAGGCTGGAGGTGGTGGGCATACCATCAACTTTGCTTGCGGTCGGGCGGGTCGGAAAGAGCCATGGCAACCAAAAAACTTTGTCGGGTGGCGACGTTGAATGGGGCACGTGATTTAAAGACAAATAATGTCCAAATAAGTTTGGGTGACTCGCGATTGGAAGATAAGATAACCCGGCCCCAGGTGCGTTATTGGCCAGTTGGGGGCATTGCACTACGTTCCTCTCAACTCAACAGTTCAGTGTAAACCGCTGTGAAATTAGAAAGAACTTCGAAGTCTGCTCAAATACACCAAGTTTTTTTTTTTCTTGA
>Ga0307512_10005747_pt1 | contig 12795 bp, 21 predicted proteins | sample 14_EM_MG_FD_200267 | JGI IMG/M metagenome (GOLD analysis project Ga0307512, IMG submission 200267) | Populus trichocarpa ectomycorrhiza microbial communities from riparian zone in the Pacific Northwest, United States - 14_EM | ecosystem: Host-associated > Plants > Roots > Unclassified | place... | reverse complement strand
GGAGTTTTACATCGAGCCACAACCCGAGCCAGAATCTGATAGTCCTATGGAGGACAATGAACCAGCTCCCATTATCCCTGATCCCAATTTGGACCCCGATGATCCCATGGAAGAACCACCACCACCCATTGAGCAACCATCCTCTCCGCCCCCACCTGAAGAGTGGAAACCATATGAACCAACAGGAGGAAGATACCCAGCAACATACGCTCTCAAGCATGGAGAGCAACTCACAAAACCATGGAAGCAATTCCATGAAGAAGCAGGACCATCCACGGTAGAGAAAAGACCAGTATCCCCAACAAGCGAAGTATCCACCCCAAAACACTTCATTGGGTTGGAAAGACAAACAATCCTGTCTACCCCTGCCTATGTTACCCCAGCCGGCTCGGTTCCACCTACTCCCAACCTATCCAACCCACCATCTGCTCCTGAATCTGCCTATCGCCATACTGTTGCCCTCCCCTTTGGGTACTCCCCCCTTTCCGGATTACTGGAACTACCACTACCTTAGAAGTTGTGTGGCAGCAACTTTCTAGGAAGGGCATCATGTTACGATCCTGGACCCCAATTTTCACTTTTCACCTATTTCCCTCTTTCCCAGAGTCACCTGACTATCACCTGACCTATCACCTGACCGACCACCTGACCCATCACCTGACCTATCACCTGACCTATCACCTGACCTGTCACCTGACCCATCACCTGACCTATCACCTGACCTGTCACCTGACCTGTCACCTGACCTATCACTCAATCCCAAGTCACGCCATCCCAAGAAGTACCACATATCCTCCTGGATTGCCACGTCACCCTCAAAGCCCATTGGCTACTTCACTCCTTATTGTCCTACGTTATCGTTTCCCCTTTCTTCGACTCTGACTCATTACTGCGCATTCTATTCTTAGCTCTGACTCATTCATGACTCTTTCTGACTCACTGCTGCGCATTCTATTCTTAGCTCTGACTCATCAATGACTCTTCTTGACTCACTACTATATGTCATTACTGCAGAAGTCCCATCATTCTATTGTTCTCCCAATTAGGAGTAGGGACCTCTCACTTGTATATAAGAGTGACCATATCTCTAGAGTTGGGCCTTAAGCCTAACTTGGTTTTCAATCCAAGACTTGTAGCTTCACCTGTCTCTCTCCTGAGAGTTCCCCTTGCCCTTAAGTCGCTTCAAAGTCCTCTTTGAAGCTCTCCCCTCTTTACTGCATAACAGTACACTTGGCTGCAGCTGTACTTCACTTCAAGTGCTTTATACAAGGCTTATCATAGGGTGCCAGTCCCTCTAGGCGATACAAGGAATCCCCAGTATTCGCACCAAGTCCCGCCACACCGCTATTACGTGCACGTCGCACCTTAAGGCCATTGGACCTTAACAGTGATGCTGCTGAGTGCTGAGGTTTCAAACAGGCTAGTGAGCAAGACAAATTCAGGTCCTCTCAACACAACACAGCCAGGTGATAATGTACTTGTCAGAGCTGATGATAAAGTTGGTCACTCAATCCAGAACCTTGAAGAATAGAAGGGCCCCTTTTGTATCACCCACATTCTAGCTTTGGTTTCCTAGGAGAGGTCTGAAACACAATCATGTTGTGTGCACACATCTACCTTACAAAGAGCTCAAATTGTGCATGTTGATATATGCGGATGACAGCCACTGGAGAGGTGACCTAATAACAAATAACTTCAGCTCTCATAATGTTATCTACCCTCTCCATGGATACAAAGGCCCATCCTTGGCTGGGATAATTCTACACAGCTGCAAGTGTGCAAGGTGGCTGATTCCAAGGGGCAGCACCCTTGTGGCATTGGGAACCTAGAATAGTCTTGATGTCTGCACAGCCCCTAGCATCTGCCAAGAATGGGGTTTCACTGAGTAGTTCAGCTAGGGCATAGGGTGCAGGTGGATTAGTCACCATCCTTTCAGTGTTAAAGTGTCATGCTTACATGCTTGGAACAGGTAGCTGACTGTTTGAAATTGAGTGGAATCAAGCACCCATTCAACAAGTATAATAGAGACCCCCAGTTTCAGTCACCCAGTTGTAATAATCTGAAAAAGCATTATGAGAGTTCACAAATATGTTTAAAGAGAATGACTTTGGGAGGGAAAATGCACTTCTGAAAACTGGATGTGCAGCACCATGTACCTGAGCGTCATGATTAGCGCACATTATCTCCAATTAGGGGTGATGCAATGTTGATGTGATGCACCTCAACACACATGGAAGGCCTATATGGCCTGATGGATACGAAGACCTGTGAACGTTTTGGTAATGGCATCCCAATATAGAGATAGGACCACGGTGGTAGGTCAGAGAGCATACGATATGGAACCTCATGACTCAGCACAGAGTAACCAATAGTCTGAAAGATGGAGTGCTTTATGTGGGGGACATGTGTCAGAGAAATGGGGTTTTACATTCATATTCAAACTAATGGTGCTAGGTGACTTCTTCTACTTTTCCAGGAGTGCCAACTTCCACATCAGGAGTGCCAATCTCTATCAGATAGCTACTCCATGGCTATGAATTGACCCATAGTCAGCATAGTGGCAGGTGGAGGAGAAAATGGTATTGAGTGGACAAAATCACAGAAAGAGGGGGCAGAAGGTGTGGGGGCACAGAGCTAGTACAGATGGATGTGGTATCAAAGCATGTGACCAAGAGAACAGGAAAGACAGTCAGATGTAGTAGAGAAGGGGCCTGGTGCTACACCAAGCTGGGCAGAGATAATGCTGGGAGGCAACAGGATAGTCAAAAAGTGAAGCGAGTAAGAGGTCATGCATGTGAGTTCATAGGGTACATCAGAAAGATCAGAATCAGAGGAGGGAGAGCAGGCTCCCTAAAGCGGAGAACCTAGGAGGAAACAAGTGCAAGAGGACCAGAAAGAGAATGATATAAGAAGTGCTGGAGAAGACTTTGCACTCTAGCTCAAACACAAGTCGGCCTGTCAGTTCAAATACGAATCGGAGAGACGATCTCTTAAAGAAGGATTTTGTGATAGAGAAGGCAAGACATAGAAACCTCATGCAAAATCAGGCTGGTGGGTTCTACTTTGTGAACGCTAGCAGAGAGGGTATATATTTAATAGTGTTTATTATCAGCTCCAAGTGTCCATCTGAAATGCAGGACCAAAAGAGAATTACATGCATATACCGAGAAACACCAAGAGAAAAGGAGAGGAAGGTAAAATGCTGTAAAGAATGGAGGAGTAATTCGAGAAGGAACAACAAAAACACAAGTAGGACACTGGGAAAGCATGCAAACAGTTGTTCTGTGCGAGTGGGAGCGCACAATTACAAGAATTGCAGCCCGCAGCAATGGTAGATACAATGACTCTCGAAAAAGGGTGGGGTGTGTGGCAATATGGTGCAGGGAGTCAGAGAAGACACTGAATGCTGACAGTTTTGACAGGCCATGTTCTGTCGTTCTCAGGGATGTGATGTATCACACCTTACAATATAGTGAAAGTGAATCGCGCCAAAATGGAGTGCAGTAGGGAAGACCACCCATGCCCAAGGTTTTGCATATCAACTGTCATGTACTTGGCAGTAGCCAATGGATTGTACAGCCCAACCTGGTTTGCTGATGCGTCCATCGTCCATTGGCATTGGCATTGGTGTTGGCTTGTCGACCCTGCATCGACCAGTCAACAGCAGTCATCAGTGCTTCAGTACTGCTTCAGTACTTCAGTACATCAGTGGTCAACACTGGTCAGCTCCTGCAGGGCCATGGCCAGGTCTGCAATTATCATACCCACCTGCACACATATTGTTCCAGCCATTCTCCAAAAATTTGACTCACACCTGGCAGTGGCTTGTAGCCTGCAGGCACATGTCAAGAAAGCCTCACATCAATACACTGAGACTACATGAGTTCACAGTTAGAGCAGAAGTCGGCCTTCCTCTCCTTTGTGGGGGAACAAAATGTATGTGAAGGGGAATGGGCACAGCACATGTGTTAAGGTCCAATGGCCTTAAGGTGCAAAATGCATGGGGGATCTGGTGATGCAGATAATCACAAGGGACTAACACCCTTAGTGATAATGGTAGTGCCTTGAAGAGGAGTCCCAAGACAGATGTCTTGAGGTAAAGAGGGAGTTTGGAGGGAGAGTCTCAAGGGATCTTGAGACGACCCAAAGAGATAAGAGATAGAGGAGGATGAAGGCACACAAGTTTGGTGAGAGCAACAACTCTTGGATTGATAAACCAAGTCAGGCTTAAGGCCTCCTCTACGATACAAGCAGGGCTTATATACTACTGAGGCAGCTACCTGACTAAGCATCCTAAAGGGACAAACAATGGGTCCTGGAGAACAATAGGAGCCAAGACAATAAGATGGGAACAATGGTGAAGGGAGAACAATAAGAGGTAGAACAATAGGCGTCCCCTAATGAGGTGGACAATGGACTTTATGAACAATAAGGTGGTCAGAACAATAAAAGGGGTCATGTGATGAAAGTCAGGTGACAGGTCAAGTGATGGACCATGTGACATAAGGTCACGTGACTGAAAAGGTAAGGGGGAATAAAAAATAAAATGGGGGCAGAAACCAGATCGTAACATCACGCCCCTCCTATGCCAGTCGCTACCATGCGACTAGTCATGTAACTCCTCATCTTCATAGTCAACTGCAGTGCATCGCAACTCATATGAGTTGTCTTCAAAGGCGACTGGGCAGTAATTCCTGACCATAGGGTGCCACCCCAGAACGATGCATATGTCTTGAGTGCATTGATAATGGGGGATGGGGCAGTCATTGTAGGTGTGGTCGACGTGGAAGCACCAGTGACAGTACTTCCACAGGGGACAATCCCCTTTGGCATGGTCAGGTTCTTCGTCACTACACTTAAGGCAGTAGGGGAAAGGGGTGCGCTTGCATTTGTAACTCTTGTCTTTGGAGACAGCGCACAGCTCAAGGCTATCTTTGCCCTTGACATCACTCCACTCATCCTCAGGTGGTCCTTGAGCAGCAAAGACATGGGGTAAGAAGGAAGAGGGAGGGGACAAGGGACGAGTATGGAGGAGATGGTTTTGTAGGTGCATGCAAACTGCGGCATGGGTTAGATACTATTCACAGTCCAACTTCTTCTTATTGGCACTGCATTCCTGGTTGTCAAGGTCAATGCATTGCTGCTTGATACTCTTGAGTTTGTTGTACTGTGCACAAAGCATGTGCACATCAGCTATGACACCGGGATCCCCAAGGTGATAGAGAGCGTCATCGACCATGAGATGACTTGTACTGCTGGGGTCGAAGATGGTGTGGTTGGTATCTTTGACACCAGGGCGATAGAGGTTAGGGGTGGGGAATGCTCATGCATGGAGAGGGGTCTGATAGATGGCCTTGTTTTTGCCTTCTGTCCCTTGATGGACTACTCCATCGTTGACTGATAGGTAATGGATATATGTGGCGGTGTGTGGTCTGGTATCTGTTCCAATGAAGGCAAGGGGGTAATGACTGGTATTGCCAAGGTCAAAGTGCATCCACTGGCCACCTGGGTGATCAGTGTTCCTTATATCCTCTGTCTGGGTGGAGGTGTAAGCTATTTCTGCTGGGGTAGTGATATGTTGGAGGAGGGTAGGTGGGGGGGTATCAACTGATCCATTGCTGTCTTCCATGTATGGGTTAATGATGTCAGTGAATATTGGGATGAAGCAAAGGTGGGATAGATCATTGAAGACATTGTTGGTGATGGGAACAGGATGTGCTGGTCCACCACTGTGGCTCATAACCTTGATGGCACCCATGAGGTGGTCAGTCCAGTCTTTGACAACTTTGAGTGGGATGGGGTGAGCTGCGCAGTAACATATGATGCCTCATGCTAGCTTCTGCATGTTGCGCACTTCCTCTTCACTGGGTAGGATGTGATGTTCGCTATCAGGGGTAGGTGGGGGGATAGGGGATATGGATATGCAGATGGCTTCCGACACTCCAGGGGTGTTGCCGGCATAGGCGGTGCTGAATTCACCCATTTCTCTCATGATGACCATTGCTTTGGCAATCTCAAGAGCTTCAGACTCGCTGTAGAATTGGTGTGGGGCATCGGGAGGAGGGAATGTGGGGTGATATTCAGGGGAAGGGGCGCATTCCCTGATGCGATCGGCTAGTGGTCTGCTGTGGAGCTCCAAGAGTATCTCTTCTCCTACTGTGCTGCGGGGGGAGCTGAGGTTCAGGGTTGGCGTCGGGACTTTCAAGAAAGGTGGTGATAGAGTACAAGGGGGAATAGGGGTTGGGGACGGTGATGTCGACAATAAGTTTTTGGTACTGATTTGTGGAGACCTCAGACCTAAGATGGATCATGTCTCTGCCAACTGTACACTTAGTGTCGAGGAAGGTGGGTTGGGTCTTGCTGCTTCAGATGATGGTGGAGTAGTAGGTGATGGTGTCCCCATATTGATGGGTTCTTGTGAGAACAGAGCAATTGTTGTAGACCTGGGAATAGGTGTGGGATGCAGGGGGAAAGACATTGGGGAAGTAGCTGGTAGACTGGTTGGCATGAGATGGCATTGACTTGACTTGTTGAATGAGAGGGTTCTTATACTGTTGTGACTCTTTTTGAAGTCTGCTAGTAGGTCCGATGCGTGGAGGTCCTCAGAGTTAACCCATGAGTCATAGGCTGGTGAATAGCCCTTCCATCTCACAAGGTATTGCTTCTTCTTCCATTGACCATGGGAGCATTCTTTTAGAATCTTCTCTATTTCCCACTCCTCTTCTCCTTCGACTATTTCTGGAGGTGGTTCGATAAAATTTGGTCTGTGCTGATTGGTTTCTTTATATGGTGTCAGCAGGGATGCATGGAAGACATCATGGATTTTCCAAGTAGAAGGGAGGCAGAGTTGGTAGGCAACTTTGGATATTTGGGTGGCTACCATAAATGGTCCATACCGCCTTGGTGCTAGCTTTGTTGTGGCATTGGCTGGGAGTCTAAGGTTGGTTCCTTCTAACCAGACCTTTGATCCTATTGTAAATGGGATGTAATGTGGGCGGTCTTTGATCCAGGAATCCTGTGCTTTACATTGCATCTCTTGGGCAGCTTTCCTGGCTTCTTTGATCTTTGTGATTTGTTGTTGGATAGAGGGGATGTCTGTCTTTCTTGTTGGTTGGTGTATTTGGGGGGTGTATCCTATGAGTAGGTCAAATGGTGTTTTCTTCGTGGTTGCTGAGGGCCACAAGTTTTTGGTATATTGGGCAAGCAGGAGCCATGTATGCCAATTGTTCTGTTGGGCACCACAGAAGATGCACAAGTATTGTTCAAGCATTTGATTGGTTCTTTCACTTGCTCCATCAGTCTGAGGGTGATATGCCATGCTGATGTTTTGTTTGATGCTGAGAAGGCGATAGAGTTCTGACAAGAATTTCGATACAAAGCGGACATCTCAGTCAGAGATGATCTTTTGGGGAATGCCATAGTGGGGAATGACGTGATTGACATAAAGTAAGGCGATTCCTTCTAAGTTAATGGCCTTGTGACAGGGGATGAAAATTGACGCTTTAGAACAGTTGGTGTCCATGATTGTAAGAATGGTGTTGTAACCACCTGACTGTGGGAGTTTTGTGATGAAATCCATGGCAATGGTTTCAAAAGGGCAAGCATTCTCTGTGGGGAGGATGGGAAATAATGGGGGATGGTTGGGACAAGTGTTGACCTTGGTCATTTGGCAGGTTGCGCATCCTCTGATGTACTCAGTGACGAAGGTTTTCATGTTTGGCCACCAGTAATATTGTGAAAGTAGTTGGAGTGTCTTGGTAATCCTGGGGTGACCAGCAGTCACATGATCATGGAAAAGGGAAATTACTCCCCTCCTAAGTGCATTGTCTGCCACAACAACCAGGGTGGTCCTGTGATGCCAGTGGGTTCCATCCAATAGGGTGAGATTGTGCGTTGTCGCCCATTTCTTGAGGTTTGATTGCTATTGGTATTGTGCCAATTTGACTGTGCTATCCCAATTGTCATGGATACTGTTGATATCAAACACCCTAATTGATGTGTGGTATTCACAGAAGTACTTATCTGGCCATACAAGCACTTCGTCGTTGTCTAGGTTTGGCCCTTCATAGTCGGGCTGTTGTGAAAGGGCATCAGCCCAGTTCGTTGCTCCTGGTTTGTACTCCAGGAGGATATTGTACTGTTCTTGTTTGGGTAGATATCCCACTACCTGCGGGCTGATTTTCTGGGGATCCCTGTAGTAATGGAGGTTGGCATGATCTGTGAATACTAGGATGGGGATTTCAGTTCCTTTGAGCAAATATGACCAGCAGCAGAGTCCTCACATGATTCCTAGGAACTTGTGGTCGTATATGGGGTAGTTTTGCTTGGTGGTCATAAATTTTTGGGAATGGAATCCCACTGGTCGTCGTGGTCCTAGTTTTTCTTTGCCATTTGCATGTGTGGTTGGTGGGTCCCTTTGGTATAGGATAGCGCCTGTGCCAATTTGTAAGGCATCTACCTTGAGTTTGAATTGTCAGGAGGGGTCTGGTTTGACAAGTACTGGTGCATGGGTGATTGTGTGGATGATTTTATTCTGGGCTTCCAGCTGTTCTGGCCCCCATTCGAAGGGGACATCTTTGCCTGTTAAGCATGTGATAGGTGCTGCAATTGTTGAAAAGTTTTTGACAAACATGCGGTGGTAACCCGCAACTCCTAAGAAGCCTCTTGCTTGTCATAGGTTGATTATGTTGTGGGGGTATTCTGCCAGTCCAGCAATTTTGGCTGGATCCATAGTGATGCCGTCTTTAGATATCCTGACACCTAGGAAGTCCATTTGTAGTTGCATAAAAATAGACTTGGAGAGTTTGAGATGGAGCCCATGTTTTGCAAGGAGGTTGAACAGGAAGTGGATCATTTCGATGTGAATGTCGATGTCTTTGAGAAGTGTGCCTAGTCTGAAGTCATCCATATAGTTTTTGAGGCATCTTCTGCCCATTTCTCCAAATTTTTGGCAAAATTCTTCCATGATTTGGGTATTGACAAATTGTTGGAAACTGGCAGGTGAGTTTGACATTCCAAAGAACATTACTTTTGGTTCAAAGAGCCCTTGTCATGTCTTGAAGGCTCCTTTCCATTTGTCTCCTTCGCGGATCCTGATATTGTTATATCCCCAACGTATGTTGAACTTGCTGAAGATCTCCATTCCTTGTAGGTCTGATATGCACTGGTTTAAGTTAGGAAGGGGGGTAATGTCCTTTCTTGTGACAGCGTTGAGTGGTCTGTAGTTGATGATATATCGTTTCTCCTTTGAATCTTTCTTTGGTACCATGAATGTTGAGAATCCGTATGGAGAATCAGACGGTATGATATATCCTTTGGCAAGGTTTTCATCGATAAATTTGTCTTCTGTTTCCTGCTCTCCCTGTGACAGAGGGTAAACTTTGCAGTTGAAGCTTTTCGGGGCTGTTTCTAGAAGCTCTATTTTGTGGTCACCTTCTCCTTGTGTTGGGGGAAATGCATTTGCCTCTTCATTAGAAAAGAGGGCTTCATGTCATTTGAATTTCTCTGGGAGTTTGACCTTCTCTTTGACATGTCCTTGGTCATATTTATGGGCCATTTCGATGGCATTGTGCATGCGTTTGATTTCCACTGGGCCTCCCAATATTTCTACTGGGGTTACTCCTGACCATGGATGGCACTCTACTTTGGCTGCTGTGATTTGTGCTTTAAGTTTTTGCACATAGTTTCTGGCTTTCTCCATTACTTCATGTCAGATCATTTCTATCTTGATTCCTGGTCCTTTGAGTTTTGCTTCTGCCCAGTCAATATCTGGGTTGAATGCCCAGAACCAAGGGTATCCTAGGATGAATCTGTCCTTTCCTAGGTTTGAGACATAGAAGCGCTATTGTACTTTCTTGTTTCCTTGTTTGACCATTAAGTCGCAGGCATGTGTGATAGTTCCGTGTCAGTTCATTGTTCCATCGACATTGTATACTGGTCTTTGGAAATTGAGTTTCTTGGTGCCAAGTCAAAGTCTGGCCACCGTTGCATGGTTGATGAAATTTTCTGTTGCTCCTGAGTTGAGCAATGCTGATTCTTCTGCCTGTCCTTGATAGTGTGATAAAGTGAAATTTATTTGGATGTAGTTCTTCAAACTAAAATACACACTATTAAGACGGAGGGTCCTAACTATGGCAGCTAGTTTGGACCTGTTGGAAAACCCATTGGCAGGATTTTTTCCATGATGGACACCTTGGTTTCGTTGTCTATGGTATCCATATTGTCTTTTAGAAACTGGGTGATGTCAGATGGGGTCATATCAAATGGGATTACATAGTTTTGTCCCTGGGCTTGTATTGGTTTATTAGCAGGTCTTCCGCTGCCTTTGGCGTGGTCTGCTAGTTTCTTGTGGCAATCCTTGGCTTGATGTCCCACTTTGAAGCAGTAGAAGCATGACCGACTGGTCATGAGCTTGGCTCTCTGTTTGTCAGATAATTCTGGTCCACATATAGCATCTATATCCATGGTGTTTCCCCCTTGGGTGGTAGTGCATCGTCCTTGGTTTGGGTGGCTTCCGCTCTTTGGTTTGATACCAAGTGCCTGATATAGGCCTTGTCATCTGGTATCATTCTGTTTCTTGAACTCCTGGCCATATATCTATTTAAGGTGGCAAGAGCAGGCATTGTCCTCCCATTCCTGGAATATTGTCCATAGGTTCTAGGGTATGTAGGCATTTGAGGCGATAATAGACTGCATGAGTTCTGGTTTAAGGCCTTGCTTAAAGTGGTAGATCGTTCTGTGATCATCAAGTCATACTTGTCAAGGACGGAGTCCGTGACATCACGCATTCAAATAATCCCAAGTCCAAGTCCTCCCAAAGCTGCCCCTAAGCTAAAGTATAGTCATGTGGTAGGATCCACTCCTTGACCACATGACCCTAGGAAACTATCACCTGACCTGTCACATGTTCAATCATGTGACATCTCAACAACTTTGGGATCACGTGATATACAAGCACATGATCCTGGGAAAGTATCACATGACCTACCAAGGGATTGGTCATCAACGTGATCACAAGTCGCTACACAATCACCTGATCGAGTGTGCTTCAGACGCACGCCTAGTCCATTGATTGGCACGTGGAAGACTGTAGGAACAATCAACGAATCAGCGAATCAACGAACAAGTCACAAGACCTTAGAGCGCAGTAAGGTTGCTCACCTGTTACCTGTATTTGTACCTGCCCTAAAGTATGGGCTGCCCATTTGAGTATGTATGCCTACCCTAAACATGTATGCACAGACCACCCTGTATTAGTATATAAGACCTGCAAAATTGAGCGAACAGTCCTCAGACTGTTCTCCTGTCTACTCCTCACAATTGAGCCCCTACAAGCTCAGCTTTACTTCGCGCTCTTCACTCTCTACATTGCCCACCTCTATCTCTTGATCAGTTACCTCCACCTCAAGTACATCATCGTTGCGTTGCTGCTACAATAAACAGTAGTAGGTCTTGACATTAGAACAGTCTCTAAAGTGGAGCTAACTGTATAAGTGAAGTGTCCTTCACTACCTCTGAGCCCACCGTCGTCGCCTCCCCTGCCCTCTCCCACATCTCCATCGCCTCCTGGTCCACCCTTGATAATGTATACCAGCAGAACGTTGCGGACGCCACCGCCGCCATCCTCAAGGTCCTCCAAAGTCCTCACAACACTTGGAACTATCCAAGCCCTCTCAACGTCGCTGCCCGCGTCTTCCAGCCCATCGTCCCCCATTCCCCAACCCCCAAGCTCACTTGGCCTGTCCTTGACAACCCAGAGGACTACCCCTTCCTCAACATCCCTGACAGCCCCGCCTACATCGTCACCAGCGCTCCTGTCTCCCCCGCCCCAAACAATAGTCTTGATGTCCTCGCCCACGTCTCTGCCCACAAGCCCGCCTACCGCGAAGACAAAAAAGAAAACCTTCTTCCCACACCCACCCAAGACTCTTTTGTCAAGCAAATCTTTGGAGGAAATCCTTGAAGCCACGTTGCCCTTGAGGACATCCCGGCCACCTCCCTACCACCGCCCATTGTTGACATGCCCATCGCCACCATCCCGTCTCCTGCCCCTGAATCACGTCAACCCTCACCTGGAGTACCTCTACTCCCAGAAGTACCTGTAGAAGACCTCTTCCCCAACCTCTTCCATACCCCCGCCTGTACCTTCGCCATTGACCAACACCCCCATCAGTACACAGTCGTCTATGATCGCGGAGAAAAGTGCTGGGTCCCACAAGAGGAATTCATCAAACGTGACTTCCTCTGCCTCATCCCCCACATCCCCGACCTTGAGACTTACCCAGTCTCTTTTGTTACCCCATTTCGCGCCAACGTCTTCCATAACATCTGGGTCAATTCTAACAGCCCTCTTCCTTGTATTAATCTTTGCGCCAAGATCAGCTGGCACCCCCATTCCACTTCCTTCCCCTTCGGCTATTTAGAGTCCTCATTTATTGACTCTATCAAGTTTCTTTTTGGACAGTTTCCCCCTGACTGGCTTGAGTACTTCGAAGGTGTACTTGTACCCTTAGTAGCGTACAATTTTCTGGACGGACATCTTGCTACCCTTTGTGGACGCTTACACTTTACCTCTGATGGTATTTTTGTAATCGATAGAAACACTCGTATGGAAGACCTCTTATGTACACAGCCCAGACTTGCCGCTTTTGTCTGCACCCCCCGTCTCCCCACTAACCCTTTCACTTTTATTACACCCCCACTGTTAAGGTCCAAGGGCCTTAAGGTGCGACGTGCACAAGTTGTCTTGCGACACAAGTGGTCACAAGGGACTGGCACCCTTAGTGACGTCGGTAA
>Ga0307512_10005746_pt1 | contig 12797 bp, 10 predicted proteins | sample 14_EM_MG_FD_200267 | JGI IMG/M metagenome (GOLD analysis project Ga0307512, IMG submission 200267) | Populus trichocarpa ectomycorrhiza microbial communities from riparian zone in the Pacific Northwest, United States - 14_EM | ecosystem: Host-associated > Plants > Roots > Unclassified | place... | reverse complement strand
GATATGAAATGTTGGTGGTGTGGGCATGAATATCAGACAAGAGACCACCTTTTTAAGTGGTGTAAGAGATGGAAACGAGAACAAAAAAGGCTTTGGGTTGATGGGCAAGAGGGGGAAGATGGGTATGAGGGTGTTGAAAGGGTTTTGAAGAAGCCAAAGATTTCATTGCCAATGTCTCTCGTTTTTGCAGAAGAAAAATGTTCGCAGGCTCTGATGGATTTTTTATTTCATACAGATGTCGGCAGAATTAGTGGAGTGGTGGAGGAGGCGGAGAACTCAGATCACGAGGAGTCGAGTGATGGGGGGGTGTAAAAGTTGATGTTGTTTTTTGGCGGTTTCTTTTGTTAAATGGGGAAGAGGACTCGCGACTTTGCTTTTGTTTCTTTAGGTTACGGAAGAAGCGGGGAGGAAATATGTACGGGATATGCCATGGCCGCCAGCGGCCGAATGCAATATGATTACAAACAAACAAACCCCTCCCCTGTTCTCTGTACCCCGTTAAATAATCCACCACATCCCTAAAATCCTCCATCCCCATATCATCATAAAACGAATATGGTTCATACGCCTAGCGTGATCCGCCATTGGGGCACCCATTCACGAAATCCGCCAACAGGGTAGTACTTTGTGTGGTAACTTCAGTTTTCACGTCGCCACCGTCGCCACTCATCAAATTAGTCTGCAAGTCATTATCACCATCTCACCCATTATTACCATCGCTATTGACACATCGCTATTGACATTACCATTATTACTACTACCACCTTAAGCGCTACTGCTTATTATACATACTACTGCTTATTATATTCTACCTATGTTAGTTTAATACTTGCAAAAAATCCAATCAGCGGAAATTTCTAGTGGTGATAAAGTGCAGCTAAAAATTTGTCGATGGTGGATGTCAACGATAGTGATGATTTGTGGGCTAATTTGTATGAGTGGTGATGGTGTTGTGGTGGTGTTGAAGTGGTGGTGACAACCGAAGTTACCACACACAGTACCACCCGGTTGGTGGATTCCGTGAATGGCTACCCCAATGGCGGATCACGCTAAAAACCACCTATTCCGCAGACGGGGCGCCCATTCCGCGGACAAGGCTACCTACCCCATCCGTGGACGGGGCGTTTCTGTCAACGGGGTAGAACAAGGGCACAACTTTGTACTTTCTAGCCGAACAGAGGATCCTATGAAATGGAAATGAGTATTCTGGATCACTTTTCATAAAGAACGACGGTACGGATACGAAAATTTACAGCCGCGGGTAAACACATAGCGAGCGATAAGCTCCGATAACTCGGATGTCGGTCCGATCTACATTCTACTAAAAGTCGGATCGGATCTGCCCTTATCGTGGGAATTATTTTAAGCCCGATATCTGCCTCCCATTTCTCAGCGGGGTCAGAATAACTGGGCATAAAGGCCAACAGCATTCTTGAGAACCGTGAAACGGCCCAAAAGGCAGATATCAGGAGCTCTAGTTGGGTTGCCATGGTGCTTAATAGAAGACTGAATATGGGACAGCACAGCAAAGAAACGCGCCCATTGCTGCTGTATTTTACCCTGCGACTGCATGCCTCATATCACCATTGCCAGTTTTCTCGTACCCAGACTTAGGTGTGTGGCGCGCCTCACACACTACGGCTAAGCACGAGACAACTTTGCCAACGAGCTGACACCCTTACTTTAAGGTATCAAGCTCTATGCTCGACGTCACGCATCAAAAGCTTAATTCGAAGAGATTTCATCGAGGAATCCGCCAACTCTTGGGATTCTGTATGGAAAAAATCTCTCACAACAAAAATCTCGTCCGAAACATCACACTCACTACCTTAAGGCGCATTTGATCTAGGCGTCTCAAGGAGATATACATTTAGCCCATGTAACGGATAGATATCGATAAGAGGGAAGGGTAGGGATCGCTGCCATACTGACACGGAATATCCCGCTTGTTTTTTTGTTTTAATCATACTGTATTCACTCATCTAGAGGCCCCCTTCCGGATGACCGCTAAGGCGGGGGAGATCTCTTCCTTCTACCCTTCGTCCTCATTGGAACATCCCACTTGTTGGAGCTTGCACCGAATTGAAGCTTGTTTACGATTTGACTAGCATTTCGTTCAGTACTTTCTCTCCAACCGCTTATCTCACAGCGTCACCAATGTCATACAGACGTGAAAACAATAAAGCTCTGCTCGCAATGCGGGTAGTTCATGATAATTATGTGACCTGTATCTCCGTAACTGATCATTCAAATACTAGCGCGAGGGTCAAAATCATCTGCACTAGCCGAGAAGAGAAACCTATGAAAAGGAGAGGAGGCTTGTGGATCACTTTGTAGATGCGTGTGGGAACCCTACATCGCCGTTGTATGCTCCCTAACAGTGACTTACTGCTATAATTTGAATACTAGGAACCATGCGTTCGTGATTGGCTGGTTGAGCCGAATCGTAATTTTATGCATCGCGACTGGTGGGATAGACCTTATATTCACTGGTGCTCTAGAAATTGGGCACGCAACCCAAACGTCATCATCCCTTACGAAACAATCGACACCCCGTAGGGGGTTTATGGGGAACTGCATCACCGGATCTATGAGTTACACGGCTTATCCGACGTCTATATCGAGCAGCAGTTGCATATCGTACCGGTGCTTAATTCGGAGCTCTGCATATGGTGGAGTATACCTAATTATCCCCGCTTCCCGCCTCGTCACAACTTTTCGCTTCTCACCAGACAGCATAACAGATGAGTCTCCGCCGCAGCACACTCCGTAAATCCTACCACCTCCCCGGTGAAGACCTCGACTATGCCACACCATCAACCGAAGCATGGAACAAAACATCAGGCCCACAATTCACCTGCGAGGTATGCTGCCGCATTATGAGCGCGGGCGCGCGGGCGCATCACCTTATTTCAAAACCTCACGCCGCCGCTGTCAAGAAAAGGAAATATAAACGAGGGTGCGAGACAAGGAAAATCATAGACGCACTACGAAAGCGAGAGACGGCAGAAGTCAGAGCAAAACGGAACGAGTGGACGTGTCCGGTTTGCATACGGAGTATGAACTGGGCGTCGAGGGAATCGCACCTGGCGGGTGCTCTACACAAGGACGTGCTAAAACGTAAGCGATCGAACGCCGGTTCTGCCTGCAACAATGACGCCACCGGACCGCATGTGTTATGGACCTGTGACATCTGCGCTCGTATAATGTCTATTATCTCGAAAGGCACACATCTATCAGGCAGATCGAACGCCCGGTCACTTGCGGAGAAGAATAACAAGCTGAGGCAACTTGAAGATCTAGAACTCCGGCAGCTAAAGCAAGAGGTTCAGATGCACTACTGGACTTGCGACATGTGTATTGTTTCGATGGTTTGTACTTCGAGAAACGGACATCTCTCTGGCAAAAGTCACCGCCGAGTCGCAAGGAATCGAGAAGAAACTAGGTATAGGGGGATAATGGCGGTTCGAAAGGATGAGAGGCCGCTACGGGGGGTGAGGGCGCTAGATGAGATGGAGAAACTTGAGAGGTGGTGGTCTTGTGGTGTTTGTTGCTATACAATGGACTGTGGATACCGGGACAGGCATCTATTAAGTAAAATGCACGCCTGCAGCGCGAAAAAGCATGAGGAAACGATGGCTCGGGAACTCAAACGAGAAGCACAAAATCGCAAGTGGAAAGAGGAGCAACTTAAGCTGGAACAACTTAAGCGACAATGGACTTGCGATGTCTGCGACCTCGCCATGCACAGTGTCTACCGGGATGCGCATCTAATCAGTAGGCGTCACACCCATTTTGTGAGGCAACGTGAGGAAAAGGTGGCTCGGGAGCTTAAACGAGAAGCACAAATTCGCAAGCGGAGGGAGGAGCAGCTTGAGCGGCAATGGACTTGCGATATCTGCGACCGCTCCATGGACAGAATTTGCCGGGATGCGCACCTATTCAGTAGGCGTCACACCCGTAACGTGAGGGAACGTGAGAAAGCGGTGGATTGGGGACTTAAACGAGAAGCGCAAGATCGCACGTGGAGAGAGGAGCAGCTTGAGCGGCAATGGACTTGCGATATCTGCCACCGTACAATGGACAGTGACTGTCGAAATGCGCATCTATTCGGCAAGCGTCACGCTCGAGTTGTGAGGGACCGCGAGACAGCGAAGGCCTAGAAGTTCGAATAACTGCAAACTCGATCTATTCAAAGCATGTTGGCGGAACTTAACGGCATTGCGGTCGGACCATGAATTGACACGAATAAACTCCACCGAACCTGACAATATCACAAAAAACGAATGAAAATGGTGAGATGTAGGGTGCAGTGCTCTCATTGAGTTTCATTGAGTGGGATATATGGGTGGGATGGAATATGTGTGATGTGGTATTTGATAAGGAGGAATATCAATTGGTGTTTGCATTGTTCCTGTTTTGGTTCTCTGTATGTAATATGTTTCTAAATTTCGTTAGTATTGGATTTCTGAAATTATTTTCCTATATCTCCTCCCTATAATTGATCTAGTTTTTGAATATTGTTACGTCTGGCAATTCAAGCCTCATACAGCTTCCACCACTAGACTGGGACGCTCCCTTGTATCGCGTAATTGAACAATATTGTACTCTGTTGCAAGGATATCCATCCACTGAGCCACAACTACCATCAGGCAACAGAATTTACAACGCAATAATTCGGCCATTATTCACGTTACAGCGGATTGTATATATCTACCAGGTCACCAATGAACTCTTCTGGAAGATTCCGCAGACAACTTTTCCCGAACAATTGTGTTGCAAAATTGGTACACCACAAAACCGGACCATTCTCTTTATTGTTAAGGTTCCTTCTGGGGGTGAAACACAAATACTTCTTGTGAGTTAACTATGCGGGAAAGCATTGCCTCAACTCTCCGTATTAAGCTATTGTTTTGCAGGCCTAGAGATTTGGAACTTTCCGGTCAACGCTGCTCAAACTAGGGGGCTGGTCAGCGAAGAGAAGAGCCAGAGTAAAAGGTTTGCGCACAGGGGTTTCAATAGTCCGTCCCGGTGGGCAGGCGTGTGGCCTATCCCGGACAGTGACTTTCCAGGCGGGAATTTCTCAGACTAGTTGACTACCGGTGTTGCAATATGGAGGGGAGGACTATGTGCGTATACATAGCGGTACAGAGAGAAGAGAGAAAGCTCTAAATATAGACAAGGGAGTTATGTGCCTCGTACCGTACTGAGTGTCTTACCATTAGCTCTGCTTATGGTCAGCTAGGTCAGGTCTATAAAGCAACACGTAGGAGTGGAATGGTACAAGTGATATATCGTGCAGAAGTGTAGTGGCGGTTTCAGACTACCAACAACAACACCTACTTCAACTGCATCGCTAATATTTTTATGAAGGCGTGCCGCTGAGGATCCCTCAATATTTGAGTCATAACTTTGGTGTAGACACGCAGGTTATCCCCTGATACTTTACGACGCCAACAAACGTGTTTGCAGCACCAGGTCTGATATTTGGGGAGAGTTAACTCGATCGTGGAACTGCATAGTTTGTAGGTATCACATTCTATTTTCTACCTTCGCACCCATGATCTCATCCACCGAGCGTGATATATAATTGAAGAAACAATTGCTCCCCGCATGACTATGCCTAGATACATAGTGGAGCTCCTCTCACTAACTCCAGATAGAATATCAATGATGCCCATAAATCCTAAACACAAACACATTCATCCGTCCGCACTACACCACACTGGAAATGTGCCCCGCTCACTCCGGATCTTTCCCCGGTACCCACCAACCCCTCCCCTGTTCTCCATACCCCGTTAAATAATCCACCACATCTCTAAAATCCTCCATCCCGATATCATCATAAAAAGAATATGGATCATACACCCCACGCTTCTTCTTCTCCTTCAACGCGACCATCGGGCCCCGCCACTCATGCCCCTTCCCCTTCGTAACAGCAAGCACCCCCTGGTTCACCTTCGAGCCATCAATCAGAAACGTATCACGGTGCCGGATATCAATCGTGCTCTTCAGCCTTCTGTTATCGCGCAACGCATTGATATTAATATTCAGCGGGCGTCCATTCCCGACGCGCCGGAACTGCGGCTCCAACCCGGCCGTGTCAGAGAAATAGGATTTCAAATCGACCGTCTCGGAAGGCCCGTCTTCATCCGATTCGTCGCATGTAGCCTTAACCCAGACAAACTTTACGACGGGTTCGTTCTCGGAGAAGAAGATGGCACGCCGCATCGATGGATCAGGACGGGATTGGAACGCGGGAAATTGGGCGCATAGGAGCTTGTGAACGGGCCAGTCGGCGCGCTGGCAGGTTTGGGAGCAGTAGGTTGTGCTCAAGCACTGCTTGCAGCGCTGGGAGGAGGGCTTGTTGCAGATTGTGCATGTGGTGTTCGACATTGTCGGATTCGAGATGGTAAAGGAAAGTTGGCGAAGCAACGGTTTATACTTTTGGGTGATGTAACGATTCGGTTGCCGGTCGTCATCGTGTGACTCTCTTGCATTGCTGATTTGTCTTGTTGGAGCATATTCGTTCGCCGGTCCGCCTTTGCGGCCGAATTCGGGTACCGTCGGGTGCCGGTTCTCTAGTTTTGGTTCGGTAGGAAGAAAACGTTAGTCTATTCTGGGGTTATTCGTCCGCCGATCTACACGAACCGGCCACGCGATTGTCTAGCACTTAATCCGATTGTCACGCTTCAAGGGATACCTTATTACGCGAGCCAAAATGGAAAGGACGTATAAATTTCTTTGGCGAGGTGTAAATAGGCACTTGATACTTGAAGAATGTGTCATAACTGGTCACTCAGCAACACAGCATCCGCCACTGGGGCAGTTTTATGATAGATGACCGGTGTTCGGTGGGACAGACGCCCGGTTTGATCCACATGGCCCTAAAACAACCCTGGGACGAATGTACTCATACATGCGGTGCGACCAAACATACATAAGCAGGAGCCTTAGATACGTATCCATCAGATGCCTTCGTAGCTCAGTGGTAGAGCATGAGAGAAATGTACACATCTTGTCAAGCGCGGCTCTCTGGTTGCCTCTCACTTCCAGCTCTCCTCAACGCCAACACAAACACAAACACAATCTCAAGGTCGTGGGTCCGAATCCCACCGGGGGCAGATTTCTTTTGTACCTAACTCGAGACATCCGTTCACATGCAGTACAAGAATAATTATGTGTGATCTTCTGCAGTACGTATTATGCGTATCGATCAACCACCAGGGTTATAATAATAACAGTAGTCCATCATCAAGTAATGCTGTATAATAAAAGTGTCACCAACTGATCACCAATCAGCCAGTTCTCTGCCACCTAATAGCGACTTGAAATTGCATTGCGAGAGTGTTAAAGCTTGGATGGTCTCTGGTGTCTTTTTTACAGTTATTAACACCTTTTATTTAATTACTAGCTCTGATTCTCCTAACCTTGCGTATGCAATATTTTAGTTACCGTATAAAAATGACGAGAATGAATTTCCCGGGTGTGTGGAAAAGAAGCAGCGGAAGGATGCATAATACCGTGGAGTGTGGTCGTCCCCGATTCGCGATCGTTAGTCATACCTAGCTGGTTAGGTCGCATATGCGACCTACAATGCTGTCCAAAATTATCATCTTTCAACCGCTACCCACCAATCGGCTTAATGCTAATGTGTACGACACTGAGATTAAAATATGTGTGCTTTTCCTCTGATTGGAAACACGGAACAGAGTATCCATATATGTTGCCGGTGTATGAAATTAGGCAGTAGAACATACGTCAGTTTATCATGTGGGTTAAGCAACTGAACTCACAGAGCCATTAATGTTCCGTTCCCTTACCATAGATAGACAACCGTAGCATAAGACCTATTTGTACATAAAGTCCTCCTCAGGACGAGATACATATCCTACACTCCGGTAGGTCTCCAATTTCCTTGATCGCTTACGACTAAACACCAAAGCCAAATTCCCGCTACTCGGCGATCATGAACCGAGATATCGGCCGCGGCTTGTTCCTATTTCAGAGAAGCTATTTCAACTCTTTCCACACTACGCCTCGGTTCGCACAGCATCGCCCACGTATCGGATGGAATAGAGCAACGGGCACTATAGGAGAGAATAAAAATGGGCTCATAAGTTTGAAGCCCGACGAAAAGCTCATCTTCTTTAATAGTCTGTGGTTCTATTAGCAGGTTAAAAGGTTACTCATCCAATTGTTTAGGTTTACAGCCATTGTGGTTCAACCGCTTTCGAAAATACAAAGATTTACTACGAGAGATTATCGAACACCGTTGTATTCCCTCTGAACTGAAATTTGGCATTGCGCACGAAAACCAGCGGCCTATTCCGAAGAGCGAGCCTACTATCGACAAGAAACTCTGTGAACAAGAGAAGGTTGTTGATGAGGTACCATTTTCCGTGACGGATGTGGTTCCACACTCCAGAGACGGTGGGGTATTTATCAAATACAAATCATCACAACATGACGCTTCTCTTATGCCTAACCTCCTGCGGCTCCGTCGCAAGTCCTATGGCTCCATCGCAAGCTCCCTCTCCGCAGGTGGCTGGGCACGAGAAAATCATGACACGGCATACACAAAGATCGAAGAACACCTCAAAAATGCTTCCCCAAGATTCGGATTTTCCATCGAGCCAGTCAAAGCATTTCAAGTTCTCGGGTCCCCTTGGATTGACGATATGCCCACATTTCCGAGCAAACGATTGAAGGTGGCATTTAGCAGTGGAGATGAAAGCATGTGCCGGGAGACGATTTACGGAATATTTAGGCGCTATGGGAAGATCAGGAGAATCGGCCCTCTCACCGCCGAACCGGAGCACTCACTTTTGTCGAGGTTCACAATTGTGCAGTTCCGGGATATACACGGCGCCACTGCAGCAAAGAATTGTATGCATGGATACTGTGTGGAATGGAAGGGAAAACCGGTTCGACTTAGAGTCTCATACGGGGCGGCACGGACGATCTACTCAATCAAAGTACGCTGGATTTTCGATTGGATAGTCAATCATACTCGCGCGTTTGCTACGATCACTACCGGCATCTTCCTAGCACTCGTCGCCTTTCTAGGATCGGAACTGATTCAGGAAGATCTGGGACCAGGTCCTACCGAAAGCCTGTACGATAACAAGGTTTGTATCTATGATGGGATGGTGAGTGAAATTAAAGACACAGTCATGAAAGGCCGTCGATATATCCTCACTATCGATTGCAACCTTATTACTAAAGCAGAGAGCGAAAGGGATAGTATCACGACTTTAGCTAATCAGGTTGGATACCGACCATCCTCTGCCACTTTCAAAAACCATTCCGGGACTATATATCGTTGGTACCATCAGTGGTATGTGGGTTCAGGGCCCGATAATGAGGACAAACAAGAACCTGAGCCCACGATCGATGATATCCTGGATGACACAAGTACTCGATTGAAAGAGCTAGCTGCAAAGCCCAAGCCGGTAATAGTTATCAACAACTCTTCATGGAAAGATCGGGACAATATTATCCGTGACAGGCTGTTGACTTGGTATGTTTCTCTCAGAATTATGCCCCCGACATAGCTTATGAATAATACAGGGCCGAAAGACTGTTCTCCGAGGGACATGTCGCACTAATCATCGTGACCGACAACTATACTGCCCTCTCGAAACGCTTCAAACACCGTCCCTTGTACAAAATACCCAAGGTTGCTCCAGCGGATGGGAGCTGAATTGGGGGCGCTAGAAGAGTTCGTGATGCGGTTAAAAAGACGGAAGAGATATTTGTTGGATAGAGTCGCTTACTCGCAGCGGAAGCACTATTGTTAGGATAAGACAATGAAGGAATTGTGGAAGAGGTTACTTATATGTCAGAATATTTTGTGAGACCAGACCCAGCTAGTGCAATGTACAAATCGAGAGAGTGGAAAGCGTTTGATAAGATTCATTTCGGTTAACAATTCCAACCGACTATAGCGGTTCCCGAAGGACTATAGCGGTTCCCGAAGTTTATGCTTCGTGCTCGAATCTAAATCATGTGACTCACTCAGATGTCAATACACCATTGCTGGAATGTTGACGATTCAGGTGCGGCAAAATTTCTGCTTGGAATTTTTTTCCCCACTTCATCATGCTCTACCGCACTTCCAAGCGTTTGCAACTAAAAGTAGTAACTAGTTTCGCACGTATTAGTTAATATGCTATAATTCTCCAGAATAATCATTGGCCAGTCGATCCTAGGGCCAACCTCAAGACCGGCAGTTATCAACTACTCTGTCATCACCATGCACATCTGAGAAGAACCAAATTCTTTACCCTCTACATCATCCTCGTCGTGAAGTAAGATTCTTACTCCCTATTATCCACACTCTGCCCAGCAACGCCGAGATCAACGATAATACTCGTGCACTTAAAGTGTATCGTTTCTTACACACCGTCTCCTTAAACCTAGCACTGTCCAAAATTATGCTCTATATCACAGCCCTAACGGTAATTAAGTGGAATAATACTTGAAGCAAAACGACCTATGGTGTACGAGGCTAAAGGAAGAGCCTAACCTTGACCAGTAAGAAGCCGTGTCACTGGAGTCCATGGTTAGTATTGGATTTCGTTAGTTTTAGTTAAAGTCAGAACGGAAGCCCTGTTGTAGAAGGATTATTGCTCGAGCGAGATTCGGTGAACCTAAAGAAGAGTTTTTGTCACCAGGCAACCGGAGTATTATTCCCAATTCAGTGTGTATGTCTGGCATTCGGAGAGTCATGCCCGAAGCCAGCGAAAAGGTATCTGACAGAGTATTGTTTCTTGTCGGTCTGAGATGGGAGTTTGTGTACTGTGTACAGGGGTGGACCGTACCTGTTACTCCAGCTCAAGTGTGGAAACTCTCGGGCCCTATTACACTGCGTGATCGGGTCTTTCCGGAGATTCTCCGATCCTCCCCGATATTTCCTATGTAAAGTGAAAGTTTGTGTGAGCATAGAAAAGGGAGAGGGGGGACGGTTTAGGGTTGGGTTGGCATTGAGGATGCAGTGATCTTTCAAAGTCCAAAGGTGAATAAAGTACAAGGACAGGGTTTGAATCGCTATACACAATTATGTTCAAAAGCTGAATGAGTTTGAGAAGAAGGCAACGCTCGAAAAAGTTAACAGTTCACGAAACCCAACCGAAGAAGTTCATGGCATGGTAAACAATCAACACAAACTTAACGCACATCCATTCATATTTCGCCTCCTCATATATGACTCTTCAACTCAAAAAATGAATGTAGCTACAGTCGGTATCGCCCATATTCCATATGTGTCTCACCCCCTACTGATTGAATCCGTTGCTCTGTTGTGTCAGCCGTTGCAGTGTAATTTTCTCCAGTAACATTCATACTCCGATCTCAATTCCACTAGTTCCTGCCGAGTTGCGCTCGCACGTCCATTGCTGCCTCAGTCCCGGAACGTGTTCCCTGGCCCAACACCAAGAACGTCCACAGACTACACTCCCCAGGTCTAGTCTCATGTAGCTCGTCGCTTGGCATGATTTTCCGATCATTCACCGCCGCTCGAACGTGACTCTTACTACGTAGGTGCATATCCCGACAGGCGCTGTCCATTGTATGGTCGCAAACATCGCAGGTCCATTGCCGCTTCAGTTGCTCCTCTTTCTTCTGTTTTCTACGCCTCTGTCGTTTGCTCCCTTTCGCCTCCCGCTGCTGCCTCAACTCTTGCAGTCTCAGCTCCTCCTGTTCCTGCAGCTCAAGTTCTCGTTGCATAAGGACATCTGTGTGGGATTGATCACTGAGGTGGTCGTTTCGCGAGCTAAACGGAATCGTACAATTGCAGACGTCGCAAGTCCAGACTTTCTCGCGCTGTTGCTGTTGCCACTGTAGGTAATTGTCATCTAGTTGATTGGGTTTCCTAGTCCTCTCGCCGAGTACCCAGTTACGAGGTTTGGCGGAGCGATGTGTGCCATTGGAGGTATTATCCGTCGTCCGGGCGTCGTCGTTGCGTGCCATCGATGTTTCATGTAGTCCGATTGCATTGCCGCCGGGGGAAAAATTAGAAACTGGCTGCTGCGGCGATAGGTGCAGCTGTTTCTGATGTCGAGTGCCAGCCAGGTGTGAATCCATCGAAGAAATATGCATACTCCGAGTGCAAACCTCGCATGTCCACTCGTTCTGTTTGGCTCTGACCTCTGCCATCTCTCGCTCTCGTAGAGCTGCTGTGATTTTCTGCTCCTCCCGTTCCCGCTCACATTTCCGTTTCTTAACAGCGTCGGCGTGGGGTTTTGACTCAAGGTGTTTCACCATCGCGCCAGAGCTCATCATGCGACAGCATACCTCACAGGTGAATTGTGGGCCTGCTGATTTGCGCAACGATTTAATCGATGGTGTCGCATAATCGAGGTCCTCGCCGGGGAGGTGGTAGGATTTACGGAGTGTGCTGCGACGGAGACTCATGATAGTGCTGTTGCGAAGCAGGAAATGTTGGCGAATGGGAGGGGCGGATAATTATACCCCGCCACATGCGCATCTCCAAATCGGGAACCGGTATGATATGCAAGTGGGAATATTGGGCAAACCATGAAACGATGAACCGGGTCGGTGAGGAACTTCTTGCACGCCGGTCATGACTCTGGAAAATGACCATGAATCTCATTGGGCGTTGAGTATTACATGGGTAGTATTACGACATATATATAGTATTTACTAGCACCGGTGGCGGCTTTGCCGCCCCCAGGATTCGAAACGTTGAGCATGGTGGACTTGTTGCGATATCAGGCAGATCACCTAGACTTCTGCTGTGTATCCACCACTGTGTATCTTGATTTGGTGCTGCT